>OGHO01000134.1_pt1 | contig 106320 bp, 128 predicted proteins | sample 1571421 | NCBI WGS metagenome assembly OGHO01 (sample SAMEA2581937, study PRJEB24529) | metagenome | biome: Human gut stool | place: China | collected 2011
TTCTTTATAGAACTTAATATCAGGAGGATACGACCTTAAAGCCGTGTCACGATGATACCTATACAGTCTCCACAAGGGGTAAGCGAAAGAGCATGAAAACGACTTAGAATGGTCACGAGCAGCGATCAAGCAAAGTAGTCTATACAACTGAATCATGGAAAACCACTCACAGCAGTGCCAGTTCATCTCAAACTCCGGTAATACTGAATGAACGAAATAACTTAAATTTTCCTCCCTAAGGAATTCCTCAAATCCTGATTGTATGGCTGGAAAGTCAGTTAGAAGGGATTTCCCCTCATACTTCTTTAAGTTAATAACGTTGAACATTTCCTCCATCATCACGTCCAGCAACGCCTCTATATCACTACCATACCCCTTTAGCAGCTCTTCCAAGCACTTGTCATCAAGGGTATTTATCATTTGCCTTTGCTGATCAAGTAATATCTCAGTTTCTGTTAAAGTCAAAGAATTTAAGAAATCCATAAGTATACTACTCCTTTCTAAAATCCATAACTGAATCCTGTCCTAAACCTCTGTTTTTCTTCTTTCTGGCCTATCCCGCCTTTACCCCTCAAGTTCTCCAAGAAATATCTCACTAACTTATGATTCGCCCTAGTATCAAATAAGGCACGGTGAGCGTTAGTAAGGTCAATACCGACCTCCGTTAGACAATCCCCTAACGTGTATCCTGATAGATTAGAAAAGGTCTGGCGTGCCCACTTCATCGTGTCTATGGTGAAATCCAAGTTCGTGATTTTCTCAAGGTCTACTCCATGCAACGATAAGAAGTTGTCTAATATCGGGATGTCAAAGGCGTCTATGTTATGTCCCCCTAAGATCGGTTTCCTACTTGTCTTCCCGTCTTTGTAGAAATGCTTCTTGAAGAATGCCTCAACTTCTTTCGCCACGACATCAGAAGGTTTCCCTTGTTCTCGACACATTTCTAATGTTATGTGGGAAGCGTTTAATGCTGGTTGCTCATAGAACTTCTCTTCAACGTAGGGTATTATCATGGAAGTATACTCCTCCGTGTCGTTTAACTCAGGATCCATGACACAGATAGCAATTTCAGTGATTGGAGGAAGAGGCTTGTTCTTCGTGATCAGACCTCCTGTTTCCAAGTCAAACGTAGCGTAATTATTTTTCCAACTCATCTTCTTTCTTCTTTCTAACGATTAGTCTATACAACTTAACTCCTTGCACCGTTTCCAACTTAAAAGGCACGATGTCAATTGATCCTAAATACCTAGGCAAGTACCCACGCTTTATGTACGCCTGAACATCAGAAACCGTGAAGTCTTTACCGTTTACCTTCCTACCCTTAAACTCCTTATTCAAGAAGTCCCTTAAACCTGTCAAGGTATAAGAAGCTGTTTTCTCTTTTTTCTCCGTCATTTCCTTCTATTATTTTAATTTGGTTATCCCTAATATAGCAAGCTTATCATTTATCAGCCTGAATACCTTATCACGTTCTTCCACGGTATCAAACTTGAAGACAGTGTTTGCATGAGTTATTATGTGACTGTCTGATCTATTCATGAGTATCGTGTAGTAATAATCTCCTGTTTCATAATCTATCTTTTCCTCTTTTTCTAATGAGGAAATCTTATGAGCCAAGTAGTAATTACCACAAATTTCAATATATTTAGTGACACTTTTAGGTCTCCTACAGGCCTCTTCCATCTCCTGCATTTCTTCCTCCCCTGTCCCCGTGTTCCACTCAAGCAATAGTTCCTCAAGTTCATTTTCTGGAAGTAGACCACGTGAGTAATCATCCAAAAAGGTGGGAATTGATTCGATACCTAATTTTAAAAATGCCAATCTCAATTCTTTAATTATCCCTGCGTTCATATAGACCCTTTCTCTTATTATACATTTCCTTACTTCCATGATCTAGGCAGTGGTGACATTCTGCACAATGCAATTTCACGTTTGCCTTTTCTAACCTTTTCTTCCCACCGTTCAAACTCTTCGCCTCAACGTGTGCGAACATGAAGGCGTGAGGTACTTCTCCCAAGTAGACACCACAATTAGTACAGAAATGTTCTCTTTCTTCCCATATTTCAAGGAACATTTCCCTCTCACCTGTTGCCTTCGGTTTATAAACGTACCTTTTAGTCTTGGCAGGTTTAGCCACCTGCCTTTCCTTGTAAACTTGAAGCCTGTCTTTCCCTCCATGATTTTTCTTATAAACGCAGTCAGGACAAAGTTGTAGTGTCTTGTTCTGAATAAATGTCTCTTTCTTACAGCCTTTACAGATTCCTTTCTCCATCCCTACACGTTTTACTGAATTTACACCTGTTACATAAAAGTGAATGAGAGTCATACTTAGAATTTAATAAGCAGTTCACGTATCCTTCTTCCGTGTTGTAGAAACGTTTCCTTTCCTCTTCCCAAACTTCACTAAAATCTGCACCAAAATACTTCATAGGCCTTACTATCTCCATCCTGCCTAAAAAATCATCAACGAAAAAAGACCAGTTTTCTCCCCTTTCTTCCCATCTTTTCAATGCCTTCTCCCCGAAGATCCAAGAGGAGGGATACTGTCCCCTCCTCCTGATGTGTTTCTTCTCTGCCCAATAGCAAAACTGAAACGAAACGTAATCCCAAGCAAACTGCTCACCTAGAGGGACTAGGTCCATTTTCTTACCTAGTCTCTTCAAGAATGAGTCAATATCCTTCTCGTTAAACTCAAGTTCATTGAAAGTAGACAATTTCCTCAAGAAAAACAAATAAACCCGTTTTAATTCATCTTTCATGAGGCAAATATAATAATTATATTTCCAAGATCCAAATATAAATCTTATATTTTTTTCGCAACAAGTTCTCCTACCTCATTTATACTTAAATCCACGTCATAAGGGGAAATCGCTATTAACTGACCGTCTGCGTTCACGTCAAAGACATAATCGTCCTTTTCAGCCCGTGTGTTGATGACAAGTTCTCCTTGTCCCGTGTCAAGGTACTCCACTACCTTCGTGTCTTCTTGCGTGATAACTGGCTGAATAGAGAACCCGTCTAAAGGATCGACTATACTCGTCATCACTCCATTCTTCTCCTTCACGACAAAGTTAGAATGCAAAAGAAATTCTCTACTCTGTGGCATAATCAAATCAGTTCAAAATCAATACACATTTTCACCACTTCCTCAGTAGGAAGCTTATCCTTTAAATGCTCGTACAAGAAATCACACTGAGTTCTTTTCTGTAAATACTCTGAATCAGCGTTCAGGGTTCTCTCTACCCAGATACCATACATTTCTCCAGGTTTCATGTTAGGAATGGATATTGCCTCTTCTTCTCCTGTAACATCGTAGAACTCAGAGTAAACAGGCTTAGACGAAGGAGAAACGATATTCTCCATCTGACCGTTAGAAGTCAGTTTAACTACCCCTACCCTAAATTTCCCGTAATCGTTAGGATCCTGCTCCATCCACAACTTAACTTGATCTGCCTCTTGATCGAAAGTGTTTTTCAGTATCAAACCGATATATTGCGGGACATTGTTCTGAATCGTGTACTCCGTGATTTCAGAGAACAGGTTATCAAACGACTCATTAGGCACGGGAGAACTTGAGCAGAACCCACCCAGTGATAGAGTGGGTTTCTGTTGGGGATCGCCCTCTTTTGAAATAACAGTATAGTAAAGTCTCATAGTTTATTATATTACCTCTCCATTAATGGTATCAAGCTTCCTTCCTATCTCTCCGATCTGATCACTCAATTCTCCTACTTCGTCTCTTAAGGTGTTGACATTTTGGTTTAACTGAGTGAAATTTTGGTCTAGTTGCGACACCTTCTGATTCATTTGAGAGATATTCTCTGTCACGTACTGTTCCAATTCTGGAATAGGCAGGGTCGTTTTAACGGTTGACCCGGTAATGTTCGTGATTACAAGTTCTCCCGTGTCCTCTATGTACTCAACCTTCTTCACTCCTGACGCTTCAGACGCAATGATCAGTCTAGAATCCTCATTCTGACTAGGAGTAAAAGTAGGAGTAGATCCTGACCACGTGATAGTTCCTATCTGAAATTGTGTTGTCTCATTGAACGGTTGAGAAGAGGTAACCAACTTATAAGAATTATACAAGTAAGGTAACCCTGAAGAAATAACGTAGGGTGAGAAAGTTCCTACTACACCGAAATTCACGTTAGCAATGTTAGTGACATTCTCTCCTACTACCGTCATTGAAGTATCACTTGAGACGTTCCCTATCCCGAAAATTCTATCCGTACCATCAAGTAGTATCAACCGGTTCGCCTTATCTCCCGTCCTAAAAATCTTCGTGAACTCGGTTCCTACTCCACTCACCGTACCGTCAGAAAGTATGGAGATAGTCCCTTCTTCCACTGATTCTGCCATGAATTCCAAACCCACGTAAATAGTAGTAGGGGCAGTGAATCCTAGTGGTGCTGTCTTTTGCCTATTGAAGAATAAGATCCTCTCTTGCGTGTCAAAACCGAAAATTCCTTTCTGACCGTTCAAGGTTATCGTTTTCCTCGTGTTATCTATAGTTAGGTTCCACTTCTGGAATACCTCAAACAAACCTTTGGAACCGAACTTCTTCAGGATAGAGAGTGTGTTCCCTTGCATGAAGTCCTGTTGCCTATCGAGTTCCTCTTTACCCAGGAATAACCCCTCCTGGAAGTCCAAATTACCATTTTTCATACTATTGTCAAATTTAAGTTCATTGAGTACGGGATCAGAGTTTCTTTGATAATCTTCTCGATCTCCTCATCCGTGTACCTCAAACTCTTTTTCTCCACTACTAAAAGCATTTCTTCCCTGTACACCATGAAGAAATCCATGTTCACTAATACCCTATACTTGTAGTTCCATAAATACATATCCTTATCACATGATACGATAGGGAGCATCTTTATGTAACTATCATTGTCAAACTGCATATTCTTCCCTATCCCGATATTGAAATCAGGTTTAAAATTCTCCACGTCTTCACCGAACACGTAAGAATCAATCTCATACACCCCAGCCTTAGGAAGGGTGATCGTTTTGCTCTCCGTGAAGAATTTAGTAGTGGAAACGTTGATACTATCGAAGAACTTCACTCCTAACTTCACCTTAGTGTTCGGTTGGGTCGTGACAATACAGGTGGTCATCTTATACGACAACTTAGAATTCACTAAAACTGCCTTGTCTATATTCTCATGATTAATGTCTCCTAAACCGTTGTCCATGCTCACGGACCCTAAAAACTTGAAGGCGGGTACTTGTTTCCCTTTCACCTCTACAGGGAGGTATGAGACGGTACCAGTGACGGGGTACAGACTAGGATCTGTAATACCTACTGTAGATTCATACGCCTTGATGAAGTTTATATCTACATCATTAATCCCGTACAAGGGACTCTTATAATCCACTATCCAGCCTTGAGATTCAGACGATAGAACCGCCTTGATGATGTCATCTTCCCAAGTTAGTCCTAAAAGTCTCATTAATTCACCTTTGATCAAGATGTCTCCTTGATAATTAGGAGGGAGTTCTCTATCCGTGTCAAATATTGATAGGGATCCTCTCTTCATGATCTCATCGTAATGGTAATTACAAAGGTAGAATAATTCTGCCAAGTCATTATCTTCTGACGTGTAGATTCCTCTCTGCTCAACATATTTCTTTAAAAGATCCGTATGATGCAATATGTTTTCAAAAACCTTAGAATAAGTGCTATTCAGAGCGTACAAGTATATGACACTCCACCAGAAATTAATGTAATCCTCATCATCCCAATTCAAGTTCTGATCACGTTCTAAATACCTAGGCACGATTCCCCTCTTATATACTTTCTCAAGTATATTCATAGCGTACTTGATAGAATCTTGATTATGATAAGGGAAGTAGTTCTTATAGAACATCTTTTCATAAATCTTAGGTACTGCTGGCTTTTCATACATGAAAAGGAATTCCGCTGACTTAAAGTACAAGACTTGAGGAGATTTACCTACCCTATGATACCTATATTCTATTAAGAACACGTGGTTCTTCTTTACTTCCAGACCTTGCAAAGCCTGTCCTCTTTCCCACCTAGTCCACTCACCCCAGTTCAAACCGTCAAGGGTGCAACGGTACCACCTCTCAAAATATATATTTTCCGTCTCATTGACTGTAGTGTCTTGTATCTCCAAGGCAGAACTCATCCCCAACAACGGTTGATCAGTCCTCAAGGTAATGATGTCACCGTCTTCGGTCGCCTGAATAACAGAGGTTAACTTACCTCCTATACTTATTTCTGTGATTCCTACCATAAGATGTATCTTTTACTCCTTAAATATAATAATTATTTTTGAGAATGCCTTACTAACTCCAAAAAATTGTAGCACCAGAGGTAGTATTCACGGCAGTTCCTTTCTTGAACCAAGCGTCAATAAGGTCTGCTAACTTCTTAGCACAAGCCTCAGAAGTACCGTTATTCAACCCTATCGTTTCAACCTGTTTCACTCCTACTTCTGTAGGAGGAGGTGTTCCCGTGAAAGCAGGAAGCATACCTGGTGCTAATGCAACCCCATAAGCTACTATCGCTTTGTCTAACACGTCTAAGTCATTAACTGTCTTCATCGTTGACAAGACGGAGATAAAAGATGCCTTCGCCGCTGGTGAAGAAGTAGAAGTAGGTGTCACCTTTGAACCGTAAGAATCTACTACTGATGCCCACCTTTGAACTGCCTCTTCAAACGTCTCAGGAAACCCTTTGAAAGAAGAGTACTTCTCATCAAATATCTCTCGGAAGCCTGTCTCTAACGTCCCCTTAACTAATGTCATTCCAGTTCTACTTTTTCTGATAATATGTTTACTAACTTACCTTGTATTTGCTGTAAACTCTGCACGATGTCAGGCAAAGGGATCCCTGAAGGCCCCATCGCTGTTTGCACCCTAAACTGTTTCAGCACGTTTATCAATGGATCCAAGATCTCATCTTTCAAAGTGTTCCCTAACACCGCTTGTTCATAATTATCAATCCCCAGGGAAATCTTCGTTTTACTTAAGAGAGAGGTTGTCTCATTTATAAGCTGTAACTTTTTATTGAACAGGTAAAGGTCATCAGAGATTAATGAGATTTGACCCTTAACTTCCACGGTAAACTTCCCACTCCTGTCTCTCTGATTCAAAGACACGTAAATTTCACCACCTCGGCCTTCCATGTCTTCCACTGAAACGTGGAGACTTCCCTTCTGACCGTTGCCCGTGATCGTGACTGAATTAAGTCCCTCAGATTTCGTTCTCTTAAACTCTTTATAATGTAATGATAGACATTCTTCATCTTTATTTATCACTGACAAAACGATAGGGAACTTTTTCTGAGGGTGAAGGCAGAAAATAACACAACTTCCAAAGTCCTCACCTTCTTTAGGGAACTCAATCAAGTTCAAGGCATCAACTGAAATCCTAACGTTGTTCACGCTGAATCCACCAAAATCGAGGTACATGGAGACTGTCTCCTTAGCGTAACAGGTGTCTATATATTTTTGCCTATCAACATCTGGAGGCACGATAATGTATCCTATACCTACCGAGATGTTACCCTTAACGTATGTCTTCAAATCATTCAGCATACCCTAGTCATTTAAAGTGAGATCATCTGCCCAGACTTGTCCTTCTTTATCAAAGAATTGTTCTCTGGATAAAAAGAACTCAAACACTTCTTTATTCACTAAAATTTCTTTAGTCACCGCCTTCTCCGCTGTCATAAACTGACGCAGAGAATTCTTAATATTCTCAAGGTCTATGAGGTTAAAGTAGCTCATCAAGGTGCCCCTAATTGTCTTACCTACCACGAAATCTTCAACCATCCCCCTAGAAACAGTCAAAGTAGTCCTACGTGTGACTGATGTCATCCCTACCTGTACTTGATTCATGACACCCTCAACATAGAACAACTCCCCTGTCTTCTTATACCTAATCCACGATCCTGGTTTAATGCGCCTATCCCCTTTATTCAAAGTTATCGTCCCCTTACGTGTAAAAGGCAAATAGGCAGTCGATTCTATCACGTAAAGAATATCACTGATGATTTGGTCTTTACTCTCTATAGTTCCAATCTTCCCATCGTCCCCTACTACCGTGTAGTTTGAGTTTACTTGCATTTGTCTAGACCCCCAAATATTCACGTAATCTGAGAAATATATGATAGGCACTTGCGCCAACACCGTGTTCTGCCCTATGAACCTACCCTTAAACTCACACTTGTACCACGTGTAGAAGTTATCTTCAAACATCAATTCTTCTGAGGCAACATCAGACGCAGGTAAGTTAAATAGGTGATCTCCGGCCTGAAAGCCTGATTCTTCTTGAGTTTCTTTATGATATGACTGCTCAATATCACCGTCTCCTTCTTCCTTCTTCTCTCCTTTCTCTTGAGGTAATAATGACTGTAAACTGGTTTTATCAAAAGGCGGCTTCCTAACGACAATGTTATACACGTCAGAATAGGTGTGGAGTAAAAGTTCCACGAAGGGTTCTTGGCATAACTTGTTGAATAGAGTCAGTAGAGACCCTTCAGGCTGAGACACTGAACTGTCTACTACCTTCATGTTTTTCACCGCAGGGTCTACCTGTAACTTAATGATCTGATAAAGGCCCCTCATTAACTTCCTCTCAACCTCCGTCCCCTTCACCCTGTAGGTATAACTCCTTCGATCATTTCCATTCTTCACGTATGAACCAAAGAAAGTGTCGTTGATGTCATCAGGTAAAAGTCCTATGTTAGACAACTGATTCATGTAGAACTGCATGGTTGTCTCTATATCACGAAACTCTTTAGAAAAAAGAATAGGGTACTCTCCAGACACGAAATTCCTCTTTATCAAACCGTCATCTTGCGTTGACCCTATGATGATGTTACCCGTGGCTGAATCTGAAATAGTTGCAAGGGGTTGAAATATGGCTTCATCGTCTTGAAAGAGTTTAGAAAGATCTCTACCAGTCACTGTTACTACTCCTTGCGCTGACGATACCTTAGAACTTTGCTGTACCGTGTCTACCAAACCGATAAGGTCATAAACGTTACCTGCTAATGAACTGTTGTCCACTTGCTTCAAACCAGAGAATTCTTCCCTGTCCTTCTCCATTTGCAGTTCCTCAAACCTGATCCAGACTATGTCATTCGTTGAGATCCTCTGCGCAAACTTAGTCAACTTAGTGGGGAAGGAAACTATATCAACGTTAGATTCCCTGTTCTTCTTCGCCCTTCTGGTTCCTAGTCCAGGATGAGCAGAAAGAGGGAATATGAGAGTGAAGTTAGACCCCTGCAGCATAGAGTTCACGTCTAAAGACATACAGTAGGCGGACATATCTATAATCATGTTGAAAGCACGAGAATAAATCCAAACACTCAAGTAACAATTGCTATACCCTACCTCCGTGTCGCCTTTGATAACACGTAAAGTGGGTCTATACTGAGGGTTCTTCTTCAACTCTTCATATTCCTGAACGTAGTAAGCACTAAAATCAAAAAGGTTATTCACCTGGTTGTCCCCCTTAATCCCTATGAAATCAGTCCTGACTATGGTAGGGTCAAGGAGTAAAACCGTGTTAGGTTTCAGGTACTCAGTTCCTACCTCATACCCTAAATCTTCATCAAAATCATTATATTGTTCCTCAATCCTTTCCTTATTCGTTTTCCCTGTACCACCATCATACTTTAAGAAATCTTCTTTCTTGCCTTGATAACCGTTGAATAAGGTATCCTGCTTCTGCAAGAGATCATCGACAGTTTTAACGGTAGGATCCGTGAAAAGGTACTGAATAGGTTGAGGCTGTTTCTCTGCCATATCGTTTAATCCTTGAAAAAGTTCATCAATTTTTTAGAAAGGATAAGTGATCCTTCTGGACCACCTTGTGCTATTTTCCAGAAGTCTGAAATCTCCCCTACTGTCTTATCAATAGATTCCAACTTGGCACTTAGCATCTCGATTAACGCATCAATAGAAGAGGTAATATCTCCGATTTTTGCCTGTTCCCAAACAGCAGCCAACTTATCGAATCTATTCACGGCATCAAGAGCCCTTCTTTGCAAGTCCTCACCTGTCAATTCCCTATTATCCCTAATTATACTACTCGCTAAGTTGAAGTTGCCTGACTGAAACGCCTTCGCTATGTCTTCTGAAATCTGTTTCCTACTACCACCGAACAAAGCTCCTGAGATATTCCTTGCGAAGTCCTCTACAGTACCGTTTGACATTTGCTGTAATTCAGAAAGGAAATTAGGAAGGTACCTCTGACTTTGCTCTGAGAAAGGATTCTCCCTCATCTTCTCATATTCCCATAAAGACTGACCAGGTCTGGCACGCTGTAGTGAGCGAAACTGAAGTGCTTCTACTTGAGGGTTCACTGCCCCTTGAAGGTTCCTATACACGTCATTCACCACACCTCGTAAGACATCGGGATTGTTCAACCGAGGTGATACACGTGAAAAGGCAGAAAGTATCCTAGTGTTTACGCCCGTGTTCACTTCTCCCAAAAGGTCTACTTGCTGTTTCCCTAAATCAGTGAGAAGTTTCAGGTACTCAGGCAACATTATCAAAGATTGTTCTTCTGTCCTGCCCGTTGATCTAATGCCTCCAAATAGAGTACCTACTGACCTCTCTAAAGAGAAATTCCTTTCTCCCCTACCGATCCTATTCAGAGATTGAAGGTCTGAATCAGATAAGGACGTTGCAGTTCTTAATTGAAGGAACGATCGTAAATTCTCCTGATCACGTGTTCCTAAGGACGTGGCAGCGAGTATCTGATTCTGTAATACCTGAGACCTATTGTATCCTAGATTCATGTAAGGATTAGTCCCTAAATTTCTACGGAAGGGGTCTAACTCAACATTACCCATTGCCAAGTACTCATTAGTCCTACCACCGAAGGTCCTAGCAGACTGTGCAGCGTACGGTTCAATATCACTAATGATGTCAAGCCCTAATCCTCTACCCGCTCCAGTGAGTGCGGTAAATATAAGTCCAGCTATCCCTAAGCCTTTCCCCATGTTCATCATTCCCATTCCCGTGTTCTCAAGAACAGTAGCACCTGCACTTAACGGGTCACGCTGGCGAATAGGGTTAATGATGTTAGAAAGCAGAAACCCTGACAAGAATCTAGACGTCCTATCACTGTCTGGACTTTCAGAAGGAGGAGCTGGCGCAGGTTTGTCTTCAGGGTTATTAGGGGTGTCATAACCGCCCCTGATTGCCCTAATTGTCGCCTCATCCAGTTTGATACCCTTCTCACTGATCAGTTGAACTAAGGCGTCTATTCCCCTAGGCTCAGTATCAGGCCGGTCACCTGCCCCTACTCCCGTGTTAAACGGGACGCCTGGAATAGTAGTATGTACTCCTGGTGTATTTAAGGGGTTGCCTAACTCATAGAACCTTCGGTTCCTCTCATCAATCAGTGCTATCTGTTGCCTTAAGGATTCTATCGTCTTCTCGTTACTCCTAGAAAGTATGTCCGCCTGACGCATCGTTACCTCTAGGACTCTTTCCATCCCACCTCTGACTTCTTGCAGACCCTCTATGTTAAACCTTATATTTGCGTTCATTGTGTGCCTACTCTAATTTCAGTTTTGAGAACTCTTCATCTGTCATCACTTGTTCTTCTTCATTAATCAGTCCGTCTTTCAACCAAGGTTCTCCAGGAGTGTACTTATCCCACGGGTTCTCTTCTTTCTTCTCCTTCTCGTACCTCTTGAACATATCATCTTCCAACCATTCCACGAACATATCTATAAAAGAAACTTCCCTATGAGAAGCTGAGTTGAAGGAAACTACGTGAGTCTTTCTCCACCACCTATCAATAGGGAAGCGTATGTTCCATTCCAGGATAAGTTCTTCTACGTCATCAATCGACAGTTGTTTCTCCTTCCGGTTTCTTTCCATTCGTTGCTTTCTGAAGTCGTTCCTTTATTTTCTCTTCCCACTCCTGCAACCACGGTTGAATCTCATCCGTGTACACGTCCACTAATTCTTGGAAGTCTTCCAACGAGAGGTCTAACAGCGTTTTGACCTTTGCGTCACCTTTCAAGGTAGGGAAAAGAACACTCATGTGAGCGAAAGTGGTAATGTAAAGGTAGGCATCGATGTCCTTCCCCATACCACTGATGAGGAGGTCTTTCGCTGTCCCTCTACTCAGTTGCTTTTCTACTACTTGAATGTCGATCATTTGACCGACTGTAGGGTAAGATGTCGTGTACGTCCTACCCTGAATCTGTACCGATTTTGTTACTACGTTCATATTTTATTAGATTAAGAATACCGGAGTTAAATAGATCCCGTTGATCGTTTTCCCTGAGACTTGACCGTCTGAGATGTTCCAAGACCTACTATTCACCAGTGCGTCTGGAATGATAGCAACCCTCTCATAATTCACGTCCCCTAGTACCAGTCCTGTAGTCTGATCTACTTGGTTCTTCGTTTTCTTATAGATGTGAATGGAAACGGGGTTCTCATTCAAGAGAATAGTGTTTAGCATCGTTTTAGGGTCTGTCGCATCAACAGGCCAGAACGGGTCCTTCACGTTGCCTAGCAACTTCAATGAGATAAACCATGCTGACGCAGTGAATTGATTTCTAAAGGCAAGGGCGGGAGCCTCGATAAGCTTTGACTCCCCGACCCCCTGTATTTCTCCACGCTGAACTGTCTCCGTGAAGTTCAGGTCCCTGATATATCCTACCTTCGTCCCATTGATCTGTATGGAAGCTAAAGGTGCTGAAAATGTTTGCTGCATATCCTAACTACTTTAAATGATTGAAAAACCGGTGAAGAACAAGAACCCAATCTCGTTATTAGGCTCAAACTTGTAAGTCACGTAATAGGCATCTCCTTCCCTCGTGACTGACACGTCCGAGTAGCTAATAATGATGTTGTCCCTATTCTCAGTCGCTACCTTGTCTTCAAGTTGTCCCCTTACCCAGTCCTCTAAATACTGAGTACTGATACTTGACCTGTTCGGCCCTGCTTCAGTCGTGAAGAACCTTCTCTTCGCATTGATACAGATGTCAGTGTTCAACTGAGCCGCAATCCTAGTCAACTGGATTAACGGTGAAGTACCGTCTGCGTTCTGAATGTAATCGTTATTCTGCAACGTGTTCACTCCACGAATACAAGAGAAGATTTCTAAGTCCTCATCGTAAGCAACTGTTAGGAGGCCTGCTGATAAGGCGTCTTCTTTTTGGTTGTATTTCAACGGGAATTCCAGCCCATCAATGTCAATATCCTTGAAAGTTAAAGAATCTTGAGGGGGGAGTCCTACTTGTCGTCCTACTAGTAACGCTGTCAGGTACAAGGGAGTCAACGTGCGGTAACCAGCAGGCACGAACGTTGAGTTTTTCCGAGGGATACCATGAATCAACCATACCCTATCTGAGTTACAACGGGCAGCCTCTTCCTGATTCTCCGTGAATCCTCCCGTTACTAAGTCATTCTTTCCTGCTATCGCAAGGAATTTCTCTCCCCTTACTTCGTTTTGAATGAAGTATTGGAACCTAGTATTAATAGTGTCTGCACCGTCTTCCCCCGTCATATTCAAAGAGAATAAGACATTGAAATCAAGGTCTTGCAAGTACTCAAGAGCTGCCTCAAGATCTGTCTCAGCGTAAGTCGCTGTACCGTCTTTAGCTAGAACCAAGGTATTATGGCTCTTATCGGCCTCTTGGAATTGACCGTCCTTCCAAGACTTAATTCTGAACCCGTTATTAAAAGTAGGGTTGCCTTGTGCCCACTCAACGAATTTTCCTACTGATTCTACTTCCGCAGATTCAAACACCAATTCTGGTACTGAATCTTCTATCGCTACCTCATCATAGGGATAGCCGTCCTCTGCTAAACCCTTGAAAGTTCCTTGCCAGATTTGAATGATATATTTACTAGTGTCACGTACACCTGAAATGATCTTCAAAGCGTACCCAGTCGCCAAAACACCACTTCCCTTGGATGTCTCATTCCCGTTTCCTGACAGCCCCTCATCAAGGCATTGGATAGACAACTCTGCGTCTCCAGAAGTCAGTTCAGGCTTCATGACTGCAGCTTTAGTTGTCAAAGCGTTGATGTAATAAAGGTCTGAGATACCGTTGGTACCAGACTTACGTGACGGTTGAAATAGGGGTTTCACCATCTGATATAACCGTCCTGCTTTCAGCAATGATTTCGCTTCCGCTTGTGTTCTTACCCTATACAAGGCGTCTTTCCCTTTCGTCAGCTCACCGTTCACTGCCCCACCGAATGAGTTCTCCTTGTCTGTGTTGATGATTAAGACCTTTGAGTAGGATGAGGTTGAGTAGTAGTTAGTCGATCCCGCTTTCACTGCAGAATAGGCCCCTGGTAAACTAATTACCTTTCCGTTAAAAATATGTGAGATACTCATGTCCCTAATGTTTATTTGTTATAGATTATTTTCTTCTCCTTGAAAAGTCGAGCCCATACGGTAGTGGTATGAACTTCCTTGCGGTCAAACAGTTTAGACACTACAAACTTGTACGCAGGCTTTAACTGAAAATGCTCTATTGCCTGATCACGTGTCAATTCCGATTCTAATATTTCTTTCTTTGCCATAATTAAATTATCATAGTTCCCTTACACCAGCTATCCGTCACACCCCTACTCAAAGATAAGGAGGGTGCTTTAATATCGTAAATGCAATCAATGAACAACGCCCTAGCGTAAATTTCCGGGGTTAAGTAATCACTCAAATTTAAATCATTTCCTGAGAACTTGCAATTTCTCAACCCTGATTCCTCCAAGACCTGAACGTTACCTTGAAGTAGGCACCTCATAACGTTGTACATTATCAGTACTTCAAAGGTATTGTTAGAAGTGAAGACCATGTTATACCTTGAGTTATAAGTACGAGAGAAATACTCTTGTATTTCTAACCCTGTTTCAGTCATGAAATCCTCGCTAGGATCAAAGCCTATACCGTTGCCTTCACCTAGGACTTCACCTGGCAAACCAATATGAATAGTAGGCAGTGAAGCACGGTTACGGTTAAAGAAAAGATTCGCCTCTATCTTCCTAGGTGAGGTATTATCACGTGTCAAGAATATCTCTTTCGCATTCTCAAAGTAGTTGTAATTATTACCAGGCAATTGCAGGTCACCGAAAACAGCATAGAGGTACTTCTCATCTATCAACGTGAGAAGTCCCTTGACGACCTGCAATATTATCTGTTCTGGTATAATGACCATACTATCTAGAAAGCTTTTGTTCAAGTTCCGCTACTTCGTTCCTCAACTTTTGAGCGTGTTCTTTCGCACTAGAACGAGCCTCTTCATCTGCACCGTTCTTACTCCTCTCATCCCACCGAGTGATCCATTTCTTCTTCTCTGCAATGTCTGCCTCGATCTTCCTCCGTTTCTTTTCTTCCGGTGAAGTTGCCTTTTTCTTAATCGTGATAGTACGACCGTTTTGAGTCATTTCAAGGCCCTTCTTATCTAATTCTTTCTTTATCTCTTTGTTCTGTGCGTCACCGTCAACATTATCCATCAATGAGACAAGTTTGGAATTCTCATCAAATGTCCCTTCTTTCAACTCAGAAGAAATTTTCTGAACCAAAGATTTTTCATTCGATCCCATTTTTTCTTTCACTGGGTTTGCGAGTGGATCTTCCTTACTAGAAGTACCACTTATTTGCTTGTTCAGTAGTTCTCTTGCGAAACTTTCAGCGGCTGACTTACTATCGAAAACATGGCGTTTTGAATCATCAGTCAGGTACTTGAAATCTTTATTCCATACCTTCACTTCAAACTGCCCGTTTCCTTCTGCAATCTGAGCACCACCCTTACCAGGAATTTCCAACTCAAACTTACCACCGCCTTTGTCTTCAAAACGATGTTCTCCTTTGCTCCCAGTACCCTCCTTAACAGGTATCCAACCGTTCACGGTCTTTTGCATCTTCTGACCGTTCCACTCCCTGATCTCCCCTACTTGTGCAGTTTTACCTTTCTCGATAAACTCAGGTGAAACACCCGATTGTACGTTTTGCAGGATTGCGTTAATCCGTTTCTGTGCGCCTATATTCATAATTCTAACTGATTTAACTGGTTAAATTCTTTAACACCATAAATATACAAAAAATATTTCTTATACTAAACTTTATCTAAAGTTTTTATGAAATCTTCTTTCACCCTAGAAACTATGTCTTCAACATTGAAAGAAGAAAAGGTCTTCTGTAAGAGATCATGAGCTACTATCCCTGAATGAATCCATGAGTTAGGATCTGAATTGTCAGAAACTCGCCTGAATGTCATGTAGTGTGAATGTCCTTCCTTGTTAGATTTCGTCATGCCTTCATAAATAGGGTTCTTATGCTGATAAGCAGGGAATACCTGTTCCCCTTTCTCATTCAGTATCTCACTCCTCACACCCTTCACCTGAAACTGAGGAGGCAAAGAGGCGGCAGGCAGAGATCTCCTAGTCTTCAGTTCCTTCTTCGCAACTTCATACACTTCTTGAGGCATCACGGATGAGAATATCCCTGAATCACCTACTATTCCAGGTGTCCCTAATCGAAATGGAACTGTTAAGTACCAGCCCCCACCTTTCTTCAAGTGACGCTTTGAAGAATTCATGAACCCTTCTTTCATATCAAAAGGCATGATTCCTTGTTCTACAGCGTTTGGCAACCAACCGTCAAGTCCTATGATCACGGAATCGAAAGAAGGTCTTTGAACGTATATCCCCCTCTGATATTCTTGACGAGTCTGCTTCAGTTCCTTTCCCGCTAAATTATGCCACTCTTCCGAGAACCTAGCACCGATTTCTGACAAGAGGGTATCAACGAAAGATTCTGCTTGATCTATCGTTAATTGCCACTCCTTAAAGAAATCACTAAGATCCAACGTTATCATGGTAAGTAGGAATTATTCACTAAATTATCATCTGTTAAGTTCGGTGCGTCTATCACGTTATGAACCCTTCTCATGATTGCAGCGATAGGCATATTAGTGTTGTTCTCCCTAGACTTATTGTCTAAGATAAACGTGTTCCTGATGTCATGATTTAGATCTATAATGTTGTACTGAACCTTATGCTCATACGTCACGGAAACGGAACTACCTTCACGAACGCATGAACTAGGAAAGAACACGATCCTATTTAACTCAAAGGTATAGTCAATACCCTTCTGTAAAAGTCTTAGGGGTTCAGAAGTGCCTAAAAACAAGAACACGTCAGTAACTTCTAATATCGGATATATGGTGAAGGCGTACAACTGCCCGTTCCATTCTCTCGCTATCAATACTTCCGACTGAGGAGAAATAGAGTTCTCAATCGTAATCTTATCCATGAAATTCAAATGAAACATGGATTTTACCGTTATCGCTGCAGTGCCTAACATCTCAACACTCCAGTCTTTATACCTAGTATTCTTGTTCAAGGACTGACAAACGGCCTTAATACGAGTAGGATTTATGAACACCCAGCCTGAACCCCCACAGTTCCTACAAGTGGATTGATGTTGTACTCTCTTTGAGCAAGGACAAGGGATAGCCCTCTCCCAGATAACTTCATACCCCTTATTGTCTACCAAGGCATCGAAATCAGGGTAGAGAAAATCTACCCTAGGTACTCCTGGATATGAGGCTTTAGTTTCTACAATCTTCTTTTCCATACCTACCCTATTTTACATGGAAGTACAGCCTATTCCCCTGTAATAAGTCTTTAACTTAGACAAAGAATCTTTAATCTCCTTCTGGTAATTTATGATGCGGGCACCGAATGCCGCATTAGTGGCCGAGTTCGTTGTTGAGATACTTTGAGAGAGACCATCAATACTTAAAGAATAAGAGGCAAGCGCTGACTGCCCTAACGCAATATCACCCGCCACGTTGAAAATTCCTATTGCTGCAAGTTTCCCTATCACGTCTATAATATCAAACGGTATCTTCTCGAATCCCGTGCAATATTCTACATTCCAGTAGTTAGGTAGGGTCTTATACCCCATCATCCCTAGATTAGGCAGCACACCTGAATACAGCATAGATTCCCCAGTCATTTCCACTACTGCTGACTGAGTGGGAACGATGAAGATTCTCCTGTAAAAAGTCTCCATATCAGAAGTCAGCCTTGAGCATAGCCATTGCTTCGGGTATTCTAGTTGTTTCACCTGTCCTAAGAACCCTACTAGCCTAAACGGTTTCACTACTGGGTAGGTAGTACTGATAAAACCGAACTGTCGGAACTCATCTCCGTAAAAATCTAGATTCTCAAGTATGACTTGCTTTTTCAACTTGATGCCTAGGTATTTTTCTATCTCAGACTGTGCAGCTTTCAAGAAAAAACTGTAAACATCATTTCCCAGTTCCGTACCGGACCTGTCTTGTATCGTGATACCGTAAAAATAAAGAGCCTGCATCTCACTAGGTGATAAGACAGACTCCCCATTCTTTCGGTACTTTATCCCTAGGGTGTACCGCATACTGCAAAAAATTTATTATTTACTCAGAAAAAGAGATCTTCATGATGTACTCAATCAAGTCGTCTTTCTTCGTGATCTTCTTCCATTCACTTTCTGGAGCCTTGGATTCAATCAAGATCACCTTCAACTCTTCAACTGTTTTTTCACGCAAATTTTTCCGGGCTTCTTCTTTCTCATCAACTTGGTTTTCCTCGAGAATAAGTCCTGCTTTTCCTCTCGCCTCATTGATAATCTTTTCAGCCTCTTTTTGAGCCTTACTGATGATTTCATCAGCTTGTGCCCTGGCGGATTCCAGCAGACCATCAATTTGCTTAGCGAGTTCCTGCTGTTCTAAGGTCTGAAATTGAACGTTCTTATCCTTTAACTCAAATCCAGCGTTAAGGGCGTAGGGAACGACCTTTTCATCCACGAACGCTTCTCCTTCACTGTTAACCAGTACTTGAAAGCCTTGTCCCACGGTGATAGTCCGGTTGAACCTGTGTTCTAAAGTAGTAAAAATAGCAATCTGACTCATATCTTTGTTTTTAAAGGCAAAGGGGAAGAACGCAACTTCCCCTAAGCATAGGTTATTTAATTCGTGGCTATAACGTCACCAATATTGATCACACGCACGATCTTACGAGGAGCGTACAGGATCGGGGTTCCATAGCACAATACCATGAACCTACTGATCGGTGCCAGTAAAGCCAAGTTCATCTTCATCATAGGAGCAAGTTGCTTCCATGCTAAAACTTGGTCTGCGTCCCATTCAACAAGCAACGCTTGATCACAGTCAGGCAAGAACCGGTTCTTGTCACGTACTAAACCTGCGGCTGCACCGTCATAACCAGAAGTTAAGTCTTTCGTGGAAACCTCGAAAATCTTATAGAAATCTGATTGAGCGGCAGTACCGTTCGGGTTTACTTTCGTGCGGTAGATGCAGAATCCAGTGGCAGCGTTTGCAGCGCCTGTTCCTGCAGTGAACTTCAAGTCTACTGCTTGACCAGCGGCAACAGTTACCAAGTTGGATGACAACAAGGTCAAGGCTGATTCTCCGTAGCGGTTACGGGCAGTAACAGCGTAGTAGTAATCACCCGTGAAGTTTGCGAAACGTGCGGTAGCGTCAGAAACTGCAGCTGCCGGAGTAGTGGTATCTGCAACAGGAGCGGCTGGTGCTTTTGAAGAAGTAGCCAAGGTGTTGGTTCTCTTCAAACGTGAGAACTTGAAGAAGTTGGACTGCATGATCTCCACTGCACCGTTCTGAGTGATGATCTCGTTTACCCTTTGACCGAAAACACCGTCACGTACCTGCGGCATAACCGGTTGAATCCATTTCTTGTTGTGATACTTGGTAACAAAGTTGGAGAAGGTACGAGGTGAGGAGATGATCAAGTCGGCAATACCGTAGTTGTTCACTACCCCTAAAGATCCTTGCTCAATAGCGGTATCAGTCAATACTGATCCTCTCAAGTCGATCACGTTCTCTGAGTCTTGATACTCATCTTTAGAGATCCAGTCTCCGTCAATTTCTTGCTGTGCGAAGAAACCGTTAAAGTGCTCCGGTACGATACGAGAGTCTGCGAAAGGAAGGTATCCTTCGATTAACTTTGTCATCAAAGCAACCTTATTTTTCGTCTCTTGTGCAATCATGTTGGAAACACCAGAACCGGTTTCTACTAATTGCATCGGGTGAGTAACACCTCCTACTACTCCAAGGTACTTGACGAATTGAGCTTTTCTCCTGTAGATAGAGTCAGCCGATTCCGGTAACTCACCTTCTAAGGTGAAGCCTCCGTCTAATTCACCGTAACTAACCAACTGGTTGTACTCTTCTACGGTGTTCGTTGCCGGTTTCTTACCGATACGGTAGAAGAACGGTGTATGTTTAGGAGTGTTCGTTAAGATCTTCAACGTGTTCTCCAATGATTCAACTTTCAACGGTGCTCCGGAAGCGTCTAAAAGGTTGGTCGTTTCCCTACCTGTAATCTCCCCGGCAGACATCGCCTTTAACAACTCTTGGACATCCTGCTCAGAATAATTTCCTGCGGTTTGAGCACCATCACCAAGACTTGCATAATCTGCTAAACTGATTTGATTAAACATAGTGATAAAAATTTGTTTTGTCAAGCGATGCGCCTAAATGCTTTGTGACTGAAACGATGCGGTTGCAACTAAACAATTGCAATCTTATGTTTTGCTTTCATGTAAGCGATTACGTCCTCTGGAATGAACCCGTTACCGGCTTCAAACGTGGACACTGCTTCTGAAAGTTTTCCTTTCATCAAAGAATCTTCTTCAGTAGAGAAGGCCTCAAACAATGCGTTAGAAACTAACGATTTCTGCATCTGTTTGCTTAACGGTTTCAGACCGTCATTCTCTGCGACTTCGAAACTCTTCCTAATGTACTCAACGGAACCCGGGCGAATTGATTTCTGAATCGGCTGACTCTCAAAATACTCCAGTTTGTCCTTCAAACTGTTGATTTCATCGTCCTTCGATTTCATGATCTCATTTACCTCTTCCTTATAAGAACCAAGTTGAGAAGAGAATTCATCCATGAGTGACTTTCTCAGTTCTTCTACTTCTTGCTTACTGATAACGTCAGATTCATTTGATTTTTTCATGGTGGTCTTCTTACCGGCCTCAACCTTTTCTGCCTCTTTATTCTCCTTCTCAGACTCATTTTCTAAGTCCTTCTCCTTCGGGGTCTCATTCTCTTCTTCTTCCTTACCCTCTTCCGGTGCAACGGTAGCCTTTTTCAGTTTCTCCATCTCGTCAGCGATACATTTCGCTTTCTCGATATGTTCTTGGAATTCTGCCTTCAGGAGTTCCATTTTCTTCTCTTGACCCCCGTTGGCGTCTTCTTGCCCACTAGGAGTAGTTCCTATCGTTTTCAAGAAGTCCAGTGATTTCTTGATCTCTTCATCGGTAATTTCTCTCTTTGCCATAACTTTAAAAGATTTCGGTATAAATTTATTAAAAAGTTTTATTACTACAATGTTTCTAAACGAATTTTTTAGTGAGATTCATAATTCTATCACATTTAGCGATTTTCTCAATCTCTTCCCTAGAAACAGTTCCCCTATGATAACCTTCTACCACGTCACAGACAGCCTTCAAGATCTTTTCATCGTCCTCAACGTCTTCCTTAACTAGAGGTCTCGTGTTTTCAGTTCCTTGAGATTTCTCAAACCTGATGTTCCCTTCTTTGTCCACACTCACATACTCTCCATTCTCATTCAACTCCTCTATCACCAAGCCTTTCTCAAGACACTCATATTCCAAACTATCATTGTCTTGATAAATGTCATCACCCGTGAATCCCTTCTTCACCAACTCTGCGTAAGTGTGACCGTTTTTAGGGAAGGGACATAAGGCCACTGCCGTGATCTTCGCCTTCTTCACACGTTTAGGATTTACCAGATCCCTTTCAATGACTTGTCCTTCCACGGACCAGCCTAGTTTAGTACCCCGAGGTGATTTCTCAAGTGCCTTCATCAGCCTAACTGCGTCACGTCCTAATTCTGAGTCCCCCCAAATTACACCGTTCATCATCAAGCCTTTTCCTGGAACGTACTTCCACGTGTGAGGCTCTCCGATAATATACTTAGGCCCCTTCTGATGATCCCAATTAATAAAGGAGAACTCACTCATATCAAAGTTCTTGCAGTCTAAAGTCTCATCATCTGAATCCTTACTCTCATCAGAGATTAAGCCCCCAACCTCATACACCTCATTACCGTCCTTGTCCTTGCCTTTCTCCAGTATGGACGCAGGAGCGAAAAACTTGAACCTGTTATTCTTAATTAGTTCCACCTGTCTAACATCAAAAATTTCTCAACGATCGGGGAAACTACTTCCATGCCCCTAATATTTTTAGTGTTCACTTTACTTGAATTTATACCTATACAACTGCAAACGAGAGCGGCATTGGTATCCGTGTCACCCCCTAACTCGATCACCAACTTCAAGACCTGATTCAGTTTAAGCCTTTCCTTCACGCAATGATAACAAACGTATTCTAACAAATCATGCGTTGATAAAGAATCCATCGCATAATCCCTGAACCTTTCTACCCCTTTGTTTTCATGAGTAGTCCAGGGATCATTACCTTTAAAGACCTCCCTCAATACCTCAGACCACGTGAAGGCACTACTAATAGCGATCGGGTTGTTATGTGTCACCGTGACAAACTTTCTAAAATACTCATTTCTCAAGTGAAGATCATCTTCTTGAAGGAGGTACACGGCTAACGGTAACGAGTAAAAGAAACAACCGTTACCGTACCTTTTTGAAGGCTTAGTAGGGAAGTTCTCAACGATAGAAGTCTTAACTTGATAACCGATGTCAAACATTCTACCGTCTACCGTGAATCTGCCTTGATAGAACATTTCTCTGAGGTTCTCTTTGTACCCCTGAACTTGTTCCTCAAGAGTATTTTTCATGGTGAGAGCGTCAAGAAGACATAGCATAATACTCGTGTCATCAGACCAAGTTCCTATCGGTTGATCATGTGTACCGTATCCCGTGCAAATGTAACGAAAGGTGCCCGCCTTACTAAACTCATAAGGTACACCCATCGCATCTCCTAACACGTAGGCATAAATACTATTCCTTATTTTCTCCTTCGTTGTCATCATCCTCTATTTCCGCTTCCTCAATCATTTTCCTAGCCTTAAGGATGTACTCTTCCTTAACGTTCTTTTCCCAACCGTCTTTAAGGGGAATTTCCATCATTCTGTCCTTAAGTGTTGATTCTTCGTTTTCTTTCTCTTTTCCCATATTACCGATTTATTAAAGTATAAATATAACAATTATTTTTCTTACTTTAAACTATATTTCTACTAAATTTAGTGTCAAAGTAGTAATTTCTGAAAAAGGCCCTTCTTTAACTTTTTTCATTTTAGGCTTTCCTTGTATTTTATACCTACTTGATGATTTCATCAAGACCTCATCTTCATTTTTAAACCTTGCAAAGTCCCTAATCCGTTTACCGTTTTTAGATTTTATCTTAATCAAGACATTACCACCAAATTTAGAAGTAACTTCTTTCCTCTCAGACGTTGACAAAGGGGTATCAAACTGGATAAAGCCTTTTTCTTCTTGCTGTCCTGTTAAGTCTCCTAAAAAGACTTCCACGTTATCAATACCTATCGCCCGATATGTTTCACCTTCATAATTAGGAAGTCTGTTTAAGGCTTGTTCTAGCATACTGTTATACTGAACAGCTTGTTCTGAAGGATGTTCACTCCTGAGTTCTTTATTCAATTTTTGATACCCCTGCTTAGAATAGTTGTTGATGAGGGCCTGCTCTTCCCACGTCAAACCATCCTTCATAGGTTTGTCCCTATACTCCTCAATTGATTGCTCTAAACCGGGAGCCCATCCTACCAATGACTCTATCGAGTTTTTCTTTTCAGGATCATTCTCAGGGTTCTCTTCAACTTCCCTTCTCTGTAATTCCTTCTTCGCCACGACACGTAGGTCTTCATCTGCTCCTTTCGCCGCTTGTTCTAACGCCTCCTGTGACGTTTTCCTTGCGTATTCTTCTAACTGTTCTCTTGATAACTTCTCTTTCTCCTTGTTTTCAGTACCGTCCTTCTCTTTCTTACCCTCGACTTCTTCCTTCTTAGGTTCTACATCTTCTTTAACAGGTACCCAGCCTTGAGCTGTCTTACGCATTTTCTGCCCCTTCCATTCCCTAATTTCACCCACTTCGGCTGCCTTCCCCTTCTGGAGAACTTCCAACTCATCCATTGCCTTCATCGCTAACTCCTGGTCTCCATACTGAATGTATGCCTTGAGTAATGATTGCTGTGAGTATATATCTTTTAAGAAACCACCTAAAACTTTCTCCTTGATATTATCACCGTTAATCAAGTAGACAGTATCCCACTTAATCTCGTTACCGTTAGTGAGAAGTACTGAGTTCTCTTTCTTAAATTTCGCATCATCAAAAGTCTTCCAGGTCTTACCTACTGGTTTCATGAAAACGGGCTTCCCATGAAGTTTCCCCGTGCAATAATCTATACTGCCCTTAAACCTTTCTACGAACCTATTAAACCCTAATAGGAAGGACGGTAACGGTATGAAAACAGAGGTTTTTCCTTCTTTCGTTAGATCATCGTGTACAGGAGTACCATGTTCCACAACCTTCAAAGAAGTAGTAGACCTCTTATTAAACCCGATCACGTTTCTATACTGATCTAAGATATACTTTCTTTCATCAGTCAACTCTCCAAGAATAGGAGGGTTATTGTAATACTCATCAAAGTCCTTATCTGCCTTTTTCTCAAGCCTCTTCCACTCTTCCGCTTTCTCTACTTCTGACATATTTTCTGTAGACTGTTCAGGTGTCTCTCCAGGGCTATCAAGATCTTCTCCTTCAGCCTTTGCCACCTTTTTCTTGGTTTCTTTTTTCTTTTCATCTCTTTCTTCTGATAACGCAATAGCTATTGCCTGTTTCTGGTCTGTTACCCTTTCACCACTGCCTGTTTTCAAGGTGCCTTCTTTCCATTCCCTCATCACCTTGTCCACTTTATCCTGTGGCTTCTTTATCTCAAGTCGAAGAACAGGTCCTTCTTTCGCCTTCTTCAGGACATAACGATGTACTGATCCTTCTGGTAACGATCGTAACGCTTCATCAACCCTTTCCCTAGACAGTTGACCGTTATTGAAGGCCTTACAAACAGTCTCCAAATTCTTCTGTAACTCATGATAGAAGTGGTTCATGTTCTCATGGTTCACATTCATCACTTCCACGGGTATATCAATTAGGGTTCGGAGATTCTCCTTCAAGTTCATGAGCAACGGTTTCTCTCCTACTTTATCAAAAGGTACCCACTCATACTGAACTTGCTCACGCTCTTCCAATACTACAGGGTCACCTGTGAAACGGCAACAGTAATACTGAATGGAGCATTCCCTGTCTAAATACGTACCGCAATGAATGACATCCTCGGGATCCAACTTTATACCCGTTTCCTCTTCACATTCCCTAACTGCAGCGTATTTCTCATTCTCACCTTCTTCAACGTGACCACCGGGCAAGCAATACTTACCTGGCTCAAAATCATCGTTAGGGTTCCTCTTCACGAAAAGAATTTCATTCTGATCGTTCACTAGTATCATGTCGGCGTAATGCGTACGGTTGTCTTTCACGTAAACCGTTGCCTTACTCAAGTCCAGTCTCTTATACTTCTTCAACTCAAGTAGGTCCTCTTTGCTGACGAGTCCCTTCTTAAACCCCTCAGTCAAGTTCACTAGTATCTCACCGAATTTACCTTTCTCTATGAAATCATCATACTCAAGTAAGAAAGGTAATTCAGGCTCTGACTTGAGTAACGATTCTATTGATTTACGAAGATCTTCTTGTATCACGGATGACTTCTTAATAAATCTCGTGTAATCATCCATGAAAGCGTTATACTTTCTCTTGATAGATTCTACCGCAAGAAAGCCTAAATCTTCTTTTTGCAAATCATTGATACTGTCTTTAAACTCACTCTTTACCTGAGTGTATTCTTGACTCTTAAACAAGGTCTCTCTACGTGAGTTGTTCAATTGAACTACCTTCTCACGTAATTCCCCTACTCTCGAGGCGAACGATTTAGAAAATATGAGGTCTAATATTCCCATCTCAACTGAAATATAATTCTGATTCTTCCTGTCTCCTTTTCACTAGTCCAGGTAACTTCTTACCCTTTGAATTTACCCATCTACCGAACTCATTCCTAATAGTAGGGTCATTAGGATTCTTCTTCACTTTCTTACACAAGGTAGAAGAGAGGAAATTCCCAGACCCTAAGTTGAAAACGAACGATACCAAAGCGTCAAACTGGTTCTGCGTCAACTGAACGTTTAGGGAGTTCACTGTCTTTTCTGCCGCTGCAAGGTCCTTCTTTAAGAAATCCTCAGCTTCTTCTTCAGTGATTTTCTGTCCCTTCACTACTCCCTTCGTGTGCCCGTACCCTATAGTCCAAACCTTCGCTGGGCACAAGTAAGATTCAAGGTATAAACCCTCAAACCTTTTTATCAAACTTAATCCTTCACTACCTGTTATCATTATTGTATGACGTTTTTAATTTTCTCATGATCACCTTTATAACCATCTCGTAAAGACCCACGGCAGACAAGAAAGCGAAAATCATCATCCCTAAGTCTGTCTCGTATATGGTACTGAAGATAATACCTAAGGATACCCCTGATGAAAGTAAAACTATAAACTTCTGTTTCCTAGTAGGATTAGGAATCAGGTACTTTAAAACAACGAATGTCAATAGGCACACACAGATGCCGTATAACATCTCAGGAGAATTCTTTAAGGTCTCTTCCATATCATAATAATGTCTTTGCCATATCAAATGCTTCCGATAAACCGAACAAAGCAAGCACGATCAGTACTATTAAGACTGACACGATTTTTTTCTTATGACTTTCCAACCATCGTGCGAACTCCGTAGACTGGTTCAAGGAATTTAACTTACTGTCTAATATGTCAATCTTATTCGCTAGAATAAGCAATGCCATATCAGTAGGATTGTCTCTTCCTTGCAATAGCTTTACTAATTTTTCAGTTTCTTTGCACATGATATTGTCAATTTTCTTAGTCATAGTGATCACCTAAATTTAGTAATAATTTAATTAATAACAAACTTAAACTTTAAAAATCTTATCACCTACCGAAATTTTAATAGTTCCTTTCGATTGAGTGCTAGATTTTTTAGTCACGTACATTCCTTTATCAGGATCCCACTCATCACCTTTCCTGTAAATCCTTAAGTCACACCTGCAAAAAGGATGCACGGTTCCCAATACAGGCAACCAATCCTTTGACTTTTTGCCTATATTAGTACCATTTTGCAATAGTTGCTCATACGTGAATAACCTAGGTTCTGACCCTATACCGTTAGTCAAATACAATTTTATGCAATACTGGCAAGCGCCTGGATACACTTCCTTGTAGTACAGCACCTTGTCACCGTAAATCTCATCATAGGAGGCTGCTTTCCCGTATTCATAGGCATTCTGAAGTTCTGTCTCCGCAATCCTGCCTAAGTCCCTATTCCAGTCCCCCGTTTTCTCTCCTATCTCAGAAACTATGTTCCTCGCACTGTCCCTCTCGATTATCGTTCTTTTTAATGAATCACCTATGATACTCTCATAATAAGACCTTTTCGCTAAGTTCTCATCTTCAATTTTACCTGTTATAAAGGAGATCTCTGTTTCCCCTAAGCCTTTAATGTAATTGTATGATTTCCCTTGTAAGTACCTCAGAGAAGCGGTCTCTGCATCGGAAAGAGGCACGTACTGTCCCCTTTGAAAGTATTTCTTGAGGTCTGAAAAGGTGACTTGCGAAGCGTTCAAAGGGCCTAGCATTGATGCAAGTCTCCCAAAATAGAAAAGTTGCTCAAAGGGAGTTAACCCTAAGTTCAAAGACGTAGGATCAATCCCAAAATCCTTCAGTACCTGGATATCTTCTTGTTTCAATACGGAAGTACCTATATTCCCTGCAATGAAGAAAACGTTTTGGAACCTGATAATTCTTACAATCTCATCTATCTGTTCTTGACTGAATATCATTCCCTTTCTTTTTCGTGAGTACCCTGGTGATGTCAACACGCATCACCTGGAGTACCTTCTTATAATTATCCTTAAACTGGTTCTCTATGAACCTCTGAACCTTAGGGTTTCTCACTGGGTCTTTGCCTCCCACGAACCTACTATCACTCATCTCGACTGATCTCTAACGAATGTCACCTCAATAGTCCCAGTCACGGTGAACTGATCACCTTCTTTTACCCCAAAATATTCTACTGACCCAGCAGGCAAGGACATACCCACGTCCCCTTCTTCAGGGTTCGATAAAGTCATCTTCGCTACTGAATCTCCAGTATTCACTACCCTAATCAGTGTAGTCTCACACCTAAACGTCCCGGTAGGAGAAATTGTCTTTCCTCCTGCCATGAATACCTGAATCGGTGCCCCGTTGTAATCAACAGGCAATTCCGGTTTCCTTTTCTTTGCTCTCGTTACATCCATTATCTGTCTTTTTTGAAGTAATGTACCCAATTAAATAGAGGTCGATCATTCAAGTAATTTAAATTTGAACGGTTCTCTTTCGCCTCTCTCTCAAAACAAGTGTCCTTGTAAGCTGTTTGATAGGGTGGTAAAATTACTTCTACCAACCAGAAGAGAACATACACGATGAAATAAATCAGAGGTGTAAGTAATAACCACCAAAAGCTTATCGCTCCTGCTAATACCAACGCCCCTATTAAGATGAATGACGTGAAGAAAATTTCCAGTTGCTGAGCTGAATGGATTCTTTCCTCATTCATCTGAGTTTCTGAAGGAGTCCTTCCCCAATCGTTCCTGATGAATACCCAGAAATAAACTGCCATCATCACAAACCCTTGAATCGGTAGATAGTCATTATAGACCTTTTTCAACTTCAAGTTCTTAAATATTTTCATACTACTTTGCTATTAAAATTCCTATTATACCCCCTACTACTACGCCTAGTATAGTATTTCTCCATTTTTTCTTTTGAAGTACCTTCTCCCTAGACTTAAACTGCTTGTCTCTAGTATCAATGATAAGGTTAAGGTTCTCAACCTGCCTATCCTTATTCTTAATCACTTCCCATAACTCAGAATTTTTTCGTTTTTCAATCGTCAGAATACTGTCTCTCGTCAATAAAGTTTCCCGTAACAATTGTAATTCTTCTTCCAATGCGTCCCTTTCAAGTATAATCAAGTTCATGACGGTCACTTGCTTAGGAGTCACCAGCACAACTGTATCACCTTCTACGACTGCCTTCCTCGGAAAGTTTTCTTGACAAAAACAGGATACTGCTATCAAGAGAAAGATTACCAACGTGATCAACCCTTTCATCATACTTATTCTTTAAATCAATGTACCTAATGTAATACCTATCCAGCTTTTCAGTCAAAGCCTGTACCGTGTCATTCATCCTACTGACACTCTCGAGTAGGTCCCTGTTCTCCTTCACTAATTCCTCATTTGCCTTCTTCAAAGTATCAAGAAAGGGAGTCACTTCCTTAATGTCTTCCTTATCATCCCTAATTGATGAGTTGAAAATCAACCAAGCACCGAAAGTAACAAATATTACTCCTAACGTTATACTCCAAATGTTTTTCATCTCAACCCCCTTTCTATGTAATTAAGTAGTGATTTCTCAAACGGGTTATCATTCTCTTCCCCTGTACCGCCTTCTCCTCCGGGCGTCTCTTCTTGTCCTACTATACCGTTCATCACCCCTCCGCCCATTTGCTTGGCCTGTTGGATCTGTTGGTATACTGGATTTAAGATCGTGTCCTTCTCAGGATCAAACTCTCGGTTGCTCCACTTCTTGAACCCATCTTCAAGTGACATAAATCCGTTACTGACTTTCTTCACGTCCATGTCCAAAGACAGTTGCTGATCTTCTGTCTTCACTCCACAAAATATGAACTCGAAATCAGGGTCAATCCTTTCCACTATGTACTTAGTGAAAAGCCTTTGTTCCATCTTTAAAATAGGAGTCAACCCTTTGGATTGTGAGTGCTTGAGGCGTGCTTTCTGACCGTCCTGACCGAATACTTGGTTGCCTGTTTTCTTCAAGTTAAAACCGCACTCTGTGGGGTCAATCCTGAACATACAGCATGATATGACGATAAGGAACTCCAACCAGTTATCAAACTCCATGTCCTTGTTGGTAGTCTGCATATCAATCCAATTGATCTTAGCGTTACCGGACTCTATAACAGGAGTCTTATGTGAGTTCTGAACACCCACTATAGTATTCCTCCACATTTGCTTGAAATCATTCAATGCGTTAGGGGGGACATTACCTTCAATTGAGAAAAAGCCTTTCGGGTTAGAACCCTGAGAGAAGAAATTACCGTTGTATTGCATACCGTAAAGCAACCAAGTCACCACGTTCACCATGTCTTCAAGTTCAGACACACCGTACCCGTTTGCGTGAATGTCAGTAGTCTTATTACGAACTCCCATGCACATCTCCCAAGGGTAATAGGCCGTGTAAACCTGATCCTGATAAACCTGGAGGTACTTCGGTAAATACCCGTCAATCTCCTTGTAATACTTCCTAAGGTTGTCTTCTTGGCCTATATCAACTAACCGAATGGTAGACCCATCAATAGGCAGGTACTGAACTAACTTACCCCTAACGTTGTTACAGAATTCTATACAGGCCTGATCTATCGTCAACGAATCGTAGGTTATCATTCGTAGGTAATCCTCGAAACTATCAAAGTCCCACCTATTCTGAGTGATCCCTCCTTCATTGATGAACCGAGTTATATACTCAATCGTTTTCTTGTCTTCTCTGTTTAATTTCTCATCCCCCTTGTCCCATAATGATTTCTTTCTCCTAATCATCCACCCCTCTTCTTGCTCTGAGTCCACAGCCTCAGAGAAATTTGCAACCTGATCTACCCTAGTACTAATAACTGTCCTGATAACAGGCGTTCTTCCCATCTTCCTCAAGGTATCGTAAGAGATACCTTTATAAGGAACACGGTAGTTATTAACGTTCAAGGAAGATATGTTAGGATCAAAAAGGAATGACTTAATCTCATCTGACGATGATTGCTTTTCCTTTAGGTACCTTGCCGCTTGCATGATAGAATAGGGGTCATCAGACTGAAGAGATTTCTGAATGAGAAGTTCTTTCTCGATCCTTATTTTTTCCTCTAAGGTATCAAGTTCATGAAGAGTCAGTTCCCTACTCGGTGAACCGACTCCTTTCTGACTTCTATGTCTCTTGTTTCGTCCCATTCCTTACTGTCCTTTATCAAGCCATGACCGGTTCCCAACCAGACTCAGTTTTACGCATTACCTGGTTACCCCATTGCCGTGTTTCACCCACTTCTGCTTCCTTGCCTTTCATGAATGATTCAACAGTCCTTCCTGAAATCCCTAAACGTTCTGTTAGGAAGTTTGACTTAACGATGCAATTCTCATCAAGCATAGAAGAGAGATCCACGTAAAGCTGAGATTTCCGCAAGTTTTTATCCACGACTGATATTTTCACCAAGGATTCAGAAACTCCTGGGTCTATCTTGTTCGCTTCCGTGTCAGATTTCTGTAAACGGTTGTAATCAACAACCAACCTTGCGAACCCTAAACTAGTCAACACCCGTAATGAAGGATTTGACTTCTTCAAGTCATCCATCTCTTCACTAGTGAACTCCAATAGGTTAGTAAAATTTTCCTTATTCATTTTGATCAAAATTAAATTCATGAATTATGACCAAATATAATAAATTATTAAACTATTCCCAAATTTATCACCATAAAAATAGGGACTAAGATTAGTCCCTATTCATCTACTCTTCTTATACTCAGGATCTTAATCCCTTTCGCAATGCTGTAACTCCTGCATTGTCTTATAATGAACGTAGATTGCACCCTCAGGGACTGTCCTTTTAGGTTTCCAGCATTTAGCAAGGTCGAAGTAATACTTCACGTTGTCACTTCCTAAGTGCATCGTCACGAACCCCTTATGACGCATTCTCTCATAGTTCATCGCATAACAGAAGTCATATTGGTTGAACTCTGAATCAAGTACTAATTTCCCTTGCTGTGCAACATCGTTAGTCTGTTCCAGTGTCCAATTCGCTGCAGGACTACCATCTTCCCACTTCAACTCTGAAAGTGCCTGTTTCAGCCTCTTCTCATTGAAATGAGGTCCTAGTAAAACTGCGTCTATCCTCTCATGAAGCTTCTCAGCCAGGTGAGGGTAGTTCCCAGATAATTCTTCTTTCATGAAATCATGAAGTTCCCTCGCTAGGTCTTTCATGTTCATTTCCGGGTTCCCCTTCATTAAGAGTTCTTGGAATTTTTCTGTCATTTCCATATACTACTTATTTTGTGGTTTTCGCGGCCACTTGAGCAGTAGAGGTCTGATCAGAAGTAGACGGGGTTGGGGTTGTTTGTACTACCACACGGCAGCCACAGCATCCACCTACTCTAGTGATCAATTCTAACTGCAAAGGGTAAGGCATTCCACATCCTAGCCCGTTCCATGACCATAATTCTCTATACATGAACATAGTCTTAAATTTTTGATTTTGTTTTTAAGCCTATGAATTCATTTTTTAACTGCGTTGCTATTTTCTCATTCAACTCAAAACCTAAGAGTTCTATTGAGCCACCTCTCGATTTGAAGAATCCTTTGATCGTTTCATCAACCAAGTCAATGTCTACCTCTCCTTTCTCATTCATGAGTCCGTCCAGGAACCACTTGTACTTGCTTGCGTAGTTTCTAAACATTTTCTTCGCTATCTCAGACACCCAACTCAAGCCCATGCCTTTAGCAGTTTTCTCAATAACAGCCTCTACCGACTGCATCAAAAAGTCCAAATCTGTCATTACTTATTCTCCTTTCCTTGTTTCATTTTCTTATACTCCTCATAAGTCATATTAGAGTAGTTGTTCTTATAGTTCTTAAAGTCTTCGACTTCCGCCTTCTCCTCCTCGACCATCTGTTTCACCGTTGGTTTAGATTTCCGTATCAGTGTCAGCATCTCGGAAGCGTACATCTGTCCTTGCTCAGAAGAGGCATACTCATCGGTGAACTTATTCAAGATAAACTGATTCAGTCCAGCGTTATATGAGTTATTCACGTCTTGAATTTCTTGCAACTTAAAGAGTCCTTCTTGCTCTTCGGGTGACATTGAACCAATTTCTTCCCTTATCTGTGCTAGGATACTACTCCTAATACCGTACAAGGGAGTCTGGCCTCTTTGTTGATTAGGCATCACCTGTCCTCTCATCCTCTGTAAGAGTTCCTCTTTTTCTTTTAAGAGCATTTGCTCCGCAGTCATATATGAATCCATAAACTTTTACCAATTTAAAAGAAGAGGGGACTAAGCCCCTCAACTTGGACTACTACTAAAGTAAGCTCCTACCAGCACAAGGACACTGGCTAGGATACCCTGTTACCGTAGGTGCATCCGGTAAGGTGGTTACACCATAGATACAGTGACAAGTTTTTCGGTCAGTGTAGTTGATCGATGCAATGTCACCGGCAACAACGTCTTTCTCAAGCAACTTCATACGCAAGTTTGCAATCTCTGCCTCATACGGTTTTGCCGTTTCAAGAACTGCAACACGGGCAGCAACGTTGTCAATCTTTTGATTCAAAGCGAATTTCTCCTGAGTGTCAACTTCCCGAACGTTGTACTTCTCAGAAAGGATGTAACGGGTCAAGTCCAAGTTATCTTGGCATTCTTGTCTCCACGCTTCCCAAGCGGTAGGACCATTCAATCCATTCGCAACGCAAGGGTGACTGTTCATGATTGCAGCGGCCTCAGCAGCGGCAACTCCAGCACCATTATTACATCCACAACCACAGCGGTTACCTCCGAACAAGTTTCCTAATCCTAAGAAACCTCCGTTGTTGCAACCACAACCGTTATTTCCTGCAAGTCCCAGTAAGGCAGCGCCACCCAATACTGTACCTACTACTCCAAGGGCACGATTGCCTCTCTCTTTTCTTTTCAAATAATCTAAATCTTGATCCATGACTTTTGATCATTAAGTTAATAATATAAATACCTACACTTTATGTGTCTTTCTTTACCGTAAAGTTATAGGAAATATCATGGAATTAAGACTGATTATCAAAGCGTTAGTTCAGAGGTTTAATTCTTCTTTTAAACTTTTCTCACACATCCTTACCTGTGTCAGAAGGTATTTACTATTCTTCATGCCTTCTGTCGTTTTCTTCAAAGAGTACATGATTGATGCCTGAGTTCTTCCAAGGTACTTACTGATTTTAGTGATTGAGAAATCTAAGTATTTACTCAGAAGGTACACTAGTACATCTCTAGCATCTACTAATTCTTGAACTCTACTCTTTGACTTGATGACATCTATATCCAAATCAAACTGTTTTGATACTACCGTCTCAATTTTCTCAACATATTCCTTTATAGTCATCATAAATTTGTTTTTGATTTATCAAACGATTTTTATATCTTCAATGTTACAAATTAAACTAGTTTTAACAAATAAGGTAAACACTTGAGTTTATGAAAAGGAAAACATCAGAAAATCAATTAACAAGGCAAGAACAGGTAGTTCTTGACGAGGTCTCTAAACTGCAAATAGAGAAGGAAATTGGTGACGGTTTGTGTATTTCACCCGACACAGTTAACACTCACATCAACAACATGAAGAAGAAAATTAAAGACGTGAACGGCCTATCTCCTAGGACTAAACAAGAATTGATAGCTTATAAGATCAGTACTATCACTGGAAAGGCGTTTGACTTGAAGAAAGTTAGGGAGTATGGAATTCAAGTCCTATTAATCATGATCAATGTCTGTTCCTTGATACATAAGTAAAGCGTATCCTATACAAGAGATAAGTTATCATGCCCATGATGTTAAACAGAAGACTACCTCTAATGTACGAATAGTCATGTACCATGATGCCTACTTGATAAAGGAGACCTAAAACCAGGTTCAAGAACAAGAAAGTGATCGTCAGTTTGTAATAAATGCAGAGTTTATACCTGATAATGTTACAAACGAATTGAGGGAAGAAAATAAGAGAACAACCCGTAAGGATAGAAAGGTAGTCATGAACAGAGGTAGTATACTCATCTAGTAAGAATAACACTCCACTAATTAGATTCCCTAGAATCATAACAAATGGACTGTACATGACGTAAGCTCTTTCAATTATCCTGAAGGTTGTTCTTTTCATAAAAATCTAACAGCAGAACTTAAAAACGGTTACTTTTTAGGCTTTGTCGGTCTAGGGTCTCCTGGATACCCTCCTCCGATCGGTGGAATTTTAGATCCCTTTGTCTTAGGCATAATCTCTAAATTTTAAAGTTAATATATGTTGTTAATTAAATTAATGCATATCCCTTCGTCTTTTCCTCATTCGCTATCAGTATAGGATAATCTCCTTGTCCCGGATTCTGTAAACTTATCTTAGAACCGAAGTTCACACGTGCAGCCCTTGCGTAAGGCAAAACGGTATTGTCTAGTGATCCTAACGGCAGTACTCCAGTTATACCGAACCTATCAAAACAGTAGTTAGGTGCCATGTAATAAGTTCCTCCATCGTTAGGTACTGGGTTCTTCTGATTAGTCAGGGTAAGTAACAATTTAGGGTCTGAAATTCTAGAACTGCTGTTCCCTGTCATCACCTGTCCCCTAATTGCATCAAGTCTTTGACTCCAAAGTCTCAGCATACCCGTGGAAATCCACTCCCCATAAATACAATAATTGGCAAACTCATCAAAGTAAACTAAAAACTCAGATTTCTGACTATCACGATACCCTATATCATCAGTGTATAAACCTGTACCTGTTCCCCTTTCTACCCAATAATTATCTCTTGACATCAGATTAGTAGCGTCTAATATCTTTAGCCTGTAATCCCAAACTCCATTCCCTTGTCTAATAACGAAAGCTATATATTTACCGTTCCTAGTCAACCATACCTGCCATAAAGTACTATTCTCAAAACTTGCGTCCCAGAATTTTATACTGAAAAAATCACTTTCTAATGACCAACCAGAAGAATTCTTCGCCAATCTAAACCTAACAATACCAAACACGTTTTCACCTTGAGCTGCTAAACCAGCGTTATAAACCCAAGCAGCAGGAGCATCTTCAAAACTACTACCCATGGTACCAAAGTTAGTATTCGTGGTTAGAGAAAGAAACGGGCAAATTCCACTTGTTAAAGTGGAAACAGAACTGCCTGAGACACTAAAACTAGGATCACTAATTTTCTGATAGACCAAAGTAGCCAACCCTAAAACAGATGACTTATTATAAATAGAAACGATGTAATCACCACATATCTGCGAGGTGATAACGTAAAAATAATCTTGCCCGTCTTCTACTACCTGTCTCACCGTGATAGGGGCAATCGTGTCATCCTCTGGATTGAAGACTAATACTTTCCTACCGTTTCCAGTGGAAATTTCCGATGAAATAATACCGAAAGTCTTGCTATACGTGTCCCAAAACACTTTTTGCTGTGCGTACATCACCGTACCTTCTACTTTCTCAAGGTAATTACTCCCGTCACCTTGAACTGTCTTCTTGTACAGGTAATCATTTATCTCCGTGTTCCACTCATACACTTCGCAGGTGAGTATCCCCCGAGTTGTCTTGTTGGAAGAGTAATACCTAAGCAAATACCTACCATTAGGAGAAACACAGTACTTTATATTGAAATACCCAGTCGCCTTTATACCGCCTTCTGGACTCCATTCAGTCAGCGATAATTGCTGCCTAGGCACCACTGAATAGCAAGGCACGATGTCACCTACTTCCCACCGATTAGGGTTAGGAGTAATGTCCAGGTCTACCAACCGGTGAGTTTTCATCACTACTCCACCAGGCAGTCCTACCTGGATTGCCTTAATCTTATTGGGATAGTCAGCGAAAATGGTACTAGAAGGTACCTCAACACCCTTCCCTATAATCGCTTGGCGTATATTTTCTTTAGTGTCCGCCAGTTTATCTAATTTTTGTCCTATCGTTCCCATGATTCAGCCCTTTTATTTATACCCTATCGCAATCCAGTTAAACCTTCTCTCTGTTCCTTCACCGTTAGTGATCTTGAATCCTGTCTCTGATAAGTCAGAATACCCCCAGTTTTCTTGTGATCCTAAATCAGTGTAATCCCATGCTCCAGTGATACTGTAAACCACTGCAAACCTTGTAGGGAAAGTAACATCTTTCCTACTATTAGGACTCACAGTCGTATGGCCCCACTGAATGCAAAGGTGATCTATCTCTGCGTGACCATTATACCCCCAACTAGCACTGAAAGAAGGAACATTAGAAGGGATACTTGCAAGTGCGTCTAACTGCGCTTGTGTCACGAACTTATGAGTAGAATCTGTCAAAATGTCAGTCGCTTGGTGGGTGTGTTCTAACTTTGCGTAAAGTTCATCAGTTTCTCCTTCTGTCAAGAACCCTTGCTGTCCTATCCATGTCTGGAGTTCTTCTTTCGTGTAGTAGTTCTGAAAAGTTTGGTTTAGTTCATCTTTCGTGTAATAATTATTAGGGGTGAAATTCCTCTCATCCCATATTTTATAAGAGTTACTCCCTATCACGTGCATGATGTCACCTTCTGAAGTGACAACTTGAGTAGGGATAGAAGTACTCCCTATGATCAACTTATCAGTGTTATCCACTTTCATGATCTCAACAAGAGTAGCGTTAGAGAGATAGGCAGAGAAACCTTTGTTATTCTTCTGGATAATTCGTTCATTGCAGTAGAGATCTCCTGTCAAAGGAAACTCGCTTCCTGCAGCTAACGGGAGGAAAGGTAACTCAGGGAAATCCGTGATCTCACTCACCGTGTGTTTATGAGAGGCATCCCAATAAATCGGTGCTAGTTCGTTCCTGTTAAACGTCACTGTCCCGTTACCATTACCTGATACACTGTTCAAGTAAATGTCAACACCTTCTGAAGAATAATCATTGATAGGCTGGTACTTCGTTATAGGATCTCCGTTCCCTACCGCTAGGAGGACTCTCAATTCCCCATCTCCTGTTAAGTATTTCACCGAAACAGGTTTACCGTACTCCCAGTCAGGTAACTGTGAGAGTGCCGTCTTCGCATCAAGTATATTAGGGTAAACTGATATGCCCCTCTTGAAAACTATTTCTGTAACCGTTTCTGCCATGATTTAATTTCTTGCTGTAAATATACAAAAACTTTTCAATAATTCAAATCCAATTTTATAAATATCATTAAGCCGTTATCCTAGCCCCGAACGTTTGAGTAACCCCTTGGAATGTAAAGGTAAAAGTTGCATCAATATTTGGTGGAATTATGTTTAGGTTGAGCGGAATATAGCAACCACTCCCATCAAGGTTATTAACGATATTATTACTCCAATAACTCATTGGTATAGGAATATTAACTCCAGACACAGTAGCCACACCATCTAAGGCATAACCGCCTAAATCATCAGTAACGCCTACATCCTTCGACATAGACCTACTGAAATAAAAGTATGAACTATTCGCTTTGCTTATCGTTATTTTATTCGTCTCTGATGCCTTGTCCATGTTGGGCACGATATTATTTTCAGTAGTACCAGTTCCACCAGTACAAACATAAGGTACAGTAGAACCCCATGAGTCTATCACAGGTGATTTACTGGTACTAGGGAGCATATTACCCTTATACAACCTATGCAATATTTGAAGTTCCATACCGGAAAGTGCCCGATTAAAATAGGCGTACTCCTGAAGGTACCCGTTCCAATAATCAAGTGGAGGAGTGGTAGTTTGAAACGCCCTCCCTAACCAAATATGCCCGTCCCAAGTTCTATCTCGGTCACTGTAATCAACGGGTCCAGCTAACGGGTGTTCATCGGGAGTCATCAAACCATATTTGTGACCATTCACGTAGAAATCAAGAGTCCTTGAGGGCCAATCAAACACTACTATAATATGGTTCCATGCGTTTATCATCCAGTTCGCTACCGTTGCCTTGCATACTTGATTAGAGGATCCGTTATACAGTTGAAAACGTATCGGTACTTCTGACGGGTTCCCAACAGAGTCCAGCCCCATGGCGTATCCTAACCCTAATAGTCCATTACCGTGAAGGACACCACCCATGATACCGTCATACGTGGTATTCTGGACGCCCATGGAGAAGGCACAGATAGATATTGTGAACGATTCAGTACCCTCAACCACATCAGGAAGGCGTATAGCCTTTCCTCCATCTATCAAGTCAAGACAAGTGCTACCGTTGAATCCCGCTGTATAGTATTCCATGGTACCCCCTATCGTTGCCTCAGGATTATTTCCATTCCCTGAATAGTCATTTATATCTCCTCCTAGAGGTAGGTACACAGTTGGTCGCAAGTTTAGGAGGGTGCTGATACCTGCTACCGGCCATACCTTCACGCCTTCATACCACGCCTCTATCAAGTTTCCACCTTCAAAAGCGCCTGCCTTCAAGTCTCCTAATGTTCCTAACGTTATTCCCATATCCCTATTTTACTACCAAATATAAAACTCCACTTGCCTGTGTTGCCGGTAATGCATCGACAACTTGAATATCAGTCACCTTCTTCGTTGAGGTTGATTGTACAGGGTTCGGAAGATTATTTTCATCCCACATCCCATAAGCTATTCCATTTTTTACATGGATAATCTTACTACCATATAAATCAAGATAGCTGGCATCATCCCCTATATAAGTTACATTATCAGTTCCTTTTCCGATTAGTCGTCGTAAATTACCACTAGCATCTTTGGTCTGTATCACAACATTGTTATTCATTATAATACTACCTGTCATAGTTCCCCCAGCTAATGGAAGATATCCAGAAAGGTCAGTGGAGGTAAGAAGTTTTATTAATGTAGAACTAGATGCTCCAAAATAAACACCATCAGATTTTACCATGATACATCTATTATTGGTGGCATCTTGAATAAAAGGACCATTACCATTTGAATATCCTACTAATGTCTTATTTACCCCCTTTACCTTAAAATTTAAGATACTATCAACTCCATTAGTGTCACTATTATTAACAATAAGAGGAGTGGAACCTACGGCGTTAATCGTTAAAGCTCCACTTAAAGTACCACCCGTTAATGGAAGATAATTATTTAAATCTGTTACAGTTGCTAATTTTCTTAAACTATTATTATTTACTCCATAATAAGCACCATCTGATTTTACAGCCAATGTTTCTCCTGTAACATTCTGAAGAAAAGAACCCAAATTCTCATAGAAACCAACAGTTCCTTTATTAACACCTCCCCTGCTAAAATTAATAGATGATTGACTTACATGAGTTGAGTTTATGATTAATGGATTTGATTTGGAAGAAGATATTGTTCCTCCACTTAGAGGAAGATAATTACCTAGATCAGATGTGGTAGCTAATTTAATCCACTCTCCATATGTTGTCTCATTATAAGCCATATGCCTATAATAAAGACCATTTTTACTAGCTTCTGCACCACCTGGGAACCATAATTGATTTGCCCAATGAGCATTTCTTGAATTTACTTGTAATACAGTTCCATAATTAGTAGGGCCTCCTGCACTAGATGCATCATAAGCATCTAATACTTGTAAATACCCACTATAATTTTTATTTGGAGTTAAATCATTTGTCCAAATACTATTTCTAAATCCTATTCCATTTTCAATATATATAATTCCTCTAGAATAAATTCCATTAGCAGGTACTAAACTTAAATCATCACTAGTATAACTTGGTCCTACATACAATCCTCCAGTAGCTACTTTTTGAGCACTTCCTTCTGCATTTAAAAACTGTGTAGCAGGTGTACTACCAATTATATATGGACCAGTTTCTCCAAAAGTTACTTTATTTGTATGTAAGTTGTTTATATATGCAGCATTAAAACTCTGATCTGAAGTCCCAAGGAAACCTGCTCCTCCATTAGCTAATGTAACTTGAGAATGAGGCAATAACCCATTAGTTCCTGCTTTAATATAAGCAAAATACTGTCCATTTTTATTTTTTAATGTTGCATGATTATATGCATTTGTAGTATATGTTACTGGATCAGTTAGGTTATATTTATCCCAGATTTCATAATAAGTCCCACCATGTCCAATAGCCCACTTATCTCCTGCATATCCAAATACCCCTAACTGAGAGGCTTGTGCATTTATAGCTTGTATAATACAGTAATTATCAGTATCAGTAGACTGTAATCTCAATTTAATGTCTACTGATTGTTTTATTGTAAGTTGTCCAGTTAAAGTTCCTCCAGTCAATGGTAGATACGCAGTACTGTCTAAAGATCCGTCTCCCTTCAAGAATTGTGACGAAGAACCACCGTTGACGATGTATTTTCCTGCCCTGTGATTCACCCACCCTGCGCCTGAGTTCCACCATTCAAGGTACCCGTTGCCTGTCGCAAGTGCCGCCTTAGCTGCGTCCATCCTTACAGGTACATAAGTCGTGGGTACTCCTAGATAAAACCCGTTGCCTTGATGTAGAACGGTGTATTCAGTAACAGTCACGTCTTCTCCTGCCGTGTACGCCTTGTTTTCACCTACACCTAAAGTTAAATAACCAGAATTTATTTTCAAATAAGTAGGGGTTCCTGTTACCGCTCTAGGAACGTTATATCCTGCCTTACCTTTATTGGGATTTAACATCTTGTACAACACTAATGCCCCAGAAGAATATTCAGATCCTAGCCCTTGTGCGAAAGTTCCCTTATAATACAACCCGTACCCTAGCATCCCTCCAGTGACATCTCCTGAATATCCAACCAGCATACTGTCATTCGATTGGATTCTTCCCATTGAATATATGCCGTTGGTAGGCACTTTTACTGTATCCGAATAATTGGCTGATACTAATAATGATCCAATTTTTAATTTTTTGGCCACCCCAGTATTTAATAAACTTAATTCATCACCAGTTGCCTCTAGGTGCATTCCAGTGTTGCCAAAATAATAATTGTTAGCGTAAACATTGGATATACTAGCTGAATTAAATGCCCATGAAGAATTCCCAAGTGATGAATCTCCACCATTATTCAATGAAACAGGGGATGTCGGTAGTAGTCCATTAGTAGGAGTTCTTAACCAGCCAATATCTGAGCCATCTAACCTCCCCACTGTTGGGTACCCATTTGCTGTAATAAATGCAACCACGTTCTCATCCGCAGTAACGACTCTCTTCCAATTGGATGAATCACCGTATCCTAAATTATTAGGAGTTCTGAACCACATCCTGCCTGTTCCGTTAGCCACGTTATGCAGTACATCAAACGCAAGTTGTGCCATTAATGAAGGAGCCGTTTCACTCTGCTCGGAATTCCAAAACTGATAAACCATACCGTATTCCATTCCGGTGGGCTGGTTTTGCCAGTATGTCGTGGTGGCGTAATTCCGAACAAGTTTGGGATTGTTAGGTCCAATAAGTGCAGTATTTAGATCTAATGCTTCATTCATATTAACTCCCACGAACCCATAAGTCCACCTAGAGTTAGGTATAATAGATTCCCAGTTGGATTCATCTAGGATCTTGTAATCCGTTGTCCCCTTGGTGTGAATCAGGTCAACGGCACCACTCCTTATCTTGGTAGTTCCTGTTGCACGGCCTAAATTAGCAAGGGTTGCACTTTGAGACCAAACCAATGCGTTCCCATTTGTGTCATCTAATGACCAAACCAGTGGTACTTGCATTTTTGCTGGTGCGAATATGTACTGAGCATTACTATATCCTACATCTCCTATTCCGATCCACGCATAGTTGGTTGCTCCACCACTAGAATAAACACCGTATGATGCGCCCCTTGAAGCATCAGAGGCCATGAACCGCAAAAATCGAGACCATGAACCGGCAGAGCTGCCCAAATCAACAACAAGATTGCTAAGATTATTAATGCTAAGCCCCCCCACACTGAACTTCCCTGCGGTGAAAGTGTTCGTCCCAGTGAACGTGTTGTTCCCTGATTTGGTCGCTGGATCGACTAATTCTGTCTTCGTCCAGTACCGGGCGTCTGATTGCGTCTTCGTGTAGTAGTTCGCCAAGTCGCCTGAAGGGACGTACCCCTCCAACTCATCGGCAGTGACTACCCGTTTCCACCCTGCGACACCGTACCCTGCCTTCCCACTAGTACGGAACCACAGGTGGTTGGTCTTCTGATCGGTGTCTGACGTGTGAATGATGTCAAAGGCGAGTTGGGCGTTTAGATTGGTGTAATCTTGCAGTCCTAACTGATACACTGTACCGTAGGAGAACCCTTCTGGAGCGTTCGTCCAATAGGTTAAATCTGAGTAGTTCACTGCTGCACCACCGTACAAGAGGTCACTATCTAGATTCACGGCAGCGTTATACTTTCTCACTTCAAATCCTCTAGCGTAGAAAATAGTGGGGACTTGATCAATCACCCAATTTTGAGTGGCAATCACTCCTGACTGTGCCCCCGTGAATATTTCCCATGCGTCACTCTTCGGTGAATAATATAGGGAAGATTTTGAGACACCTGCTTGTGTCGACACGAACATACCAGGGTACCCCATGTCATCAGCCCCTAATTTTACCTTGTACCCTGTCGTTGACGTGTTTAACGTCAGTGTTTGCTCTACTACTGGATTGATCCTGTTCGCCTTACTATCAGGGTCAAAAGAATGGGCCGTCCAGATCTTATAGGGGGTCGTACCTTCAAGGTGGTAAAGGTCTTTGCCTACTGCCGTGCTGAACTTCATGTCCTGCACGTTCACGTTCCCTAGCACGATATTTCCCCCCGCAGGGTCTAATATAATCCTTGATGATGAAGAAGACACCCCATAGTACAACTTTGAGTCAGCCCCTAAGACCACCGTGTCCTTGAACTTCACTGCCTTCGAGAAGTCCGTCACGCTCTCTACCCTAATCTTCGAGGAAGCACCTAACTGGATGACTTCTTCTCCATCGAGAGTAGCACCCTGTAAGACTTGCATATTGTTCCCCTTGGAGTCTTGCACGTAGATAGGCTTCAAGTTCTTCATGTAGATCTTTTGATCTAGGTAAAGGTCTCCCGTGACGTGTTTCCCCGACCCAGCAGACAGTGGTAGATAAGTGTCTCCTATCTCGTTCACCTTGGAGGAAAGTAATTTCCCTTGTTCTGCAGACAGTACCTTACCCGTTCCCCCAGTGACTAGATCGTCTACAATGTCAGCGTGATAGAGTGCTTCTGACCCGTCAGAAGTTCTATTAAAGGTAGTCGCTGTCACGGGTACCGTGAACTGCGCTACCGTGTCCTTCAAGGTGAGTTTAGTAGTACCGTTTCTCTTAAGGATCATGTCAGTACCAGCGTCTATTGAACTGGGAACGATGAGATTCTTATAGAAACGGAAATTGGTCTTGTCAGTGTCAAGGTTAAGGTTTGAGTCTCCCGCACTCACGAACAAAGACCCCTTGGCGTTAGTGTACGTTAAGGTTTGAACTAGTATTGTCCCTGAAAAATCGTGAGACACTAATTGAAGGTATGAATTGGTATCCGTGAAGAACAACTTCCTGTTAGAAGGCACGGTGTTAGTCGTTTTCAACCGTTTGGTGGTGGAGTCCCAAGTGACGAACATACCGTCCACCATGTTCGTCTCCTCGTCACGCAAGGCGAGTGGCCAGATGTTCCCTACTTCTCCCGCCTTGAACCTCTTGTCTGATTCATCGAAGACGATCTGGTAGTTAGGTAAGGTACCTCGGTCTATCTCTATACCGGCTATCCCTTTCGTCACCCCCGCCCCTACTTCTCCTTTGTTGATCAAGAGTAGGTTGTCGTTGATCTCAACAGTCTCTGCCTTTGATATAAAGGTGTCACCTTCTTGTGTCACGTTACCCTTAATAGTGATGTCACCTAGGGTAAGTCCAGCGTAATCGGTGTCCCCTGCGTTCCTAAGTTCAAGGTCTCCTCCCTTGCCTTTCAGTTTGGGACCGTTGGACGTTGAATCGACTTGGAAAGTAGGTGAAGTGGTCCCCGTGTCCGTGTTCTGAACGTGTGACTTACCTTCCAACTCAACTAAGCGATCGTCAGTCACTGAACGCCAAGCGTCCACTACTTCTTTCCAGGCGTCCGTCACTTCTATGTAATCATCAACCTTCTTGTTTAAGGCCTCCGTGTACACCTTCAACGTCTGGAAATCTTCATCGTCTGCGAGTATCCTACACTTGCCTACACCGTCAGCTATACCTATCGCCAGTAATCCCCTCGTCTCACTACCTACTTTATAGGTAGCGACTGCAGGTTTACCTACTGACCAAGTCAACGACTGCAACTTGCTGATAGCGGTGTCCCGGTTCGTGAAAGGCGCCAAACTGCGCAAGAACTGTATGTCAATAATCTCGTTTTGCATTTCTCTTTAACTAAAAGTTCCTCCATCAATTCTTTTCACCCTCAACGCCTTCTCCTCAACAACGATAGACGAATTGTCCACCGTCACGTCTATCTTCGCCTTGTAGTTCGTCAAGGTTACTACCGTCACGTTCCCATCTATCAATTCCTTCACCTTGTAAGTGTCGATCAGATCCTTCAAGATTTTACCTTGAGCCGCGGAGAGCGGGAGGATCGTTGAAGTCGTGGTCAAGTTATTGACTATCGAGGAGCGTAAGAGAATCGGGTTTCCAGTATCGTCTATGAAGGTGATATTGCTTACTTCCTTCGTCTCACGATCGTAGTCGTACTTGATTGCGTGCACTTCATAGGAGAGGTAATTCGCTGAGGACGTTCCCTTGTTCGTTAAGAATGTCCTGTACGTCACGACAAAGTTACTCTCTGATGTTCCCATGTCGATGTCTCCTATGTACAAGGTAGAATCGAGTAACACCTGAGCACCGTCCGTCACGTCAACCTGGACACTGACGTGTTTCAAGGTGCCTTCTATGAACTCTTGCGTCAGGGGCGGTAACTGCTCCGTCAACTGATTGATGAGTGACGCCGTGGATGAGTCTCCTTCTACTTTCTTCAAGTGCAACTTCCTCAAAGAGTCGATGACGGCCTGGATGAAGTCCATCGAAGGGAAGGGTATCCACTTCTGTTGCTCCTTGCTGTAGTACTTCAAGGCAACATCCGCTGTCTCACCTTCATCGTACCACAGTATCCTTTTATCGTTAGGCGGGGTGGTACCGAAAGCGATTGCCGCTATCTGCCCTAAATTCTTAACCCGCTCTGTGTAGTTATTCATAATAGTTCGTGTTTATGTGGTTTAAAACGTTGTCCGTGGTGTCCTGGTAGTAAATCGGGTTGATGTTACCAGCGTTGTCCACTATCACTTCTCCTGTTAGGTCCCTCATGATGAACCCCCGTAACCTGGGGTACGAAGTTGAAGGTATCGGTATATCAGCGTGAGGCGTGAAGTACTCTTCCGGTAACACCTTGATACCGTCTTGTGACCGTACTATCGTGAATAGGTCTTCCCACTGAACTTTCGTGCCTACCCAGTTACGGAAGTCAAACGCTTGAGACACCTGCTCCTGTATCGCCATCCTCAAGTCATCAGAATTGATGTTAGAGAAGTAGGACACCCTGAAATCCATGTCAACGTAAGTCGCCTGGATGTTCCTTATCTCGATAGGCGCACCAGCGTCCAAACCGTTCGTCACTGTCTGCTCTTTCAATGACAAGTAGAACTTCGATTTAGACAAGAGGTAGTCTATCTCCTCTTCCGTCAAGTCTACACCGTTCACCGTCATCACTCCTAACACGGACTGCCCTGAGGCGTTTATACCGATCTTCTTCACGTCTAGTATATTCGTGTTCAAGGTCTGAAAGACAGATTTAATCTTATCCAAGGTATCGAAAGCGAAGTTATTGAAGTTCTGGAGTATCCTATTACGTAAGGAATCGTCAGACTCAACGTCTACACCTCCTTCCGCTGGTACCTCGTTGATGACGTACTTATGCCCAGAAGGAGTAGGAGTCACCCTGTTAATCGTGTTCGCTGGAACGTTCGTTGACGCTCCCAAGTCATTCGATTTCAGTTTAACGTAATCATACCCAGATTCTCCCATGATGAAGGTTTCTTCCAACGAGAAGGTGAATCCTCCAGTCGATGCGAAGGTAGTACCACCTACTGGATAAACGGTACCAGGATCAGCGACTATCTTAACCCAAACGGATGAGCCTCGGTCTTTCTGCCTTGATGACACCCCCGTTCTCATCGCTACCCTATCGAGGTACTGCCCGTAGGCGTAATCTGGGAACATCTCGGATTCTACTAGTGCTATGTCCTTCACTGTCTTCTGTGAGATCTTCCCTATACCGTATCCCACTCCCCCTAGAACTGAGTTGTCAGAGACCTTCGATACCTTCCCTGCTGACTTGTTGATCACTCCTTCCAAGAAAAGTTGCTTGTATTCCTCTACCGTGTATATCTTAGTTTCCATTGATCGTCTGTTTTACTTCGTTACCTAATTGTGAGATCAGTTGTATCTCGATAGAAACCCTGTCTCCCTCGTTGTCTATTGATACTATGTTAAAGGTACTGATCGTGTCATCAGACCCTATCGTTGCGTATAACTGCCTAATGAAAGTAGGCATCATGTTCAGTACCACGTTCTTGTTAGAGATAAGTGACTTGTCTAACCCCTGAGAAGGTATCTCTGGGTTGTCATTCTTCAATAAGCCTATCAGTATACCGCAGGCCTGGTAGAACGTGTCTTGCGGTTGGAGGCAAAGTATATCCCCCTCCGTGAAAGTGATCTTCTTGCAAAGGTCTTTGCCTAATAGGTTCTGGCCCGTGTTGTTGTCAACCACTGATTGCAGCACCATGCCTTCGTTCTCAACACTAGACGAGAAAGTCAACGTGGTACCACCCCCCAAGTCGTAATCCCTCTCCTTAATCTTGTTCCTCATCAGTATGTCAAGTGCCCCCTCCTCGTGATCGTCATACCCGACTTCCGTTGATAGGTTCTCAAACGTCTGGTTCTGCCGTAGGATAATCTCAACCTCCATGCCTTCTTTGAACTTACCTTTCACTAATGATGATCTCAACCACCTATCGTAGTTGTCCATCATCTGCAATGACGCAACGCAGTCCTCAAAGTAATCTATGATCTCGAAGTCGGAGTAGTTAGTGAGCATATTCCTACCCTGTGATACCTTCTGATAAACGACTGGTACCTTCTTAACCAACGATTCTAGGAGGTCCATGCCTGTTTTAGGGTAGTCACCACCGTTAGTGTAGTAGTACACTATATCCTGCTGATACGATGAAACCAGGCTCACGAAGTCCTGGAAGAAGCCTTGAAGGTCAAAATTAATCAGTTTCGCTACTCTTTCTACTGGTTTCATCTCAACACGTTTTGAAGTATAACATTCTTCGTCTTGTTCACGGCAGACGTGATCACTTTCTGTGACGTTCCTAACGCTACTTTCGTGAACCTTTCTGCAGTAGTGAGGTTGATAGGGGCGAGTATCTTCAAGGTCAAGGAGTAATTCCACATCATGTTAGTGGAAAGGTCCTGTGACCCTTCGAAGTTCATGACCTCACATAAATAGGATTCTCCTAAGGGAAAGTTATGAAAGTATAACCTATTAGGGAGACCCTTTGAATCATTCTCATTTGATCTCTTGCATATCTCTTGCAGGACTTTAAACGTACCGTACCCGTTCTTGATCGTTGATGACAGTTCAGGGTTAGGGTTCTTGCGGAGTGCAGTGAAAACTGTTTCTTGCTGGCGTACCAATATCTTAAACGCCCTACCGAATGATCCTTTGATCGTCAGGTCTTGCGGGGTAAACCCAGTTCCCCGTACCACTGTCACCCCGTTCAGTGTCTTGTCTATCGTCTTGATGTAGGGTTCTGACTTGACTATTGAGTTGGGGTTTATGGGGAAAGTCAAGTAATCCAGGATGTTGTCAGACGAGTCTGTCAACTCCACCGAGATCATGTACAACTCAAACTCCTTGGGGTACATGGTGTGAAGTGTCGCCCTCACCGTCTTATTACCTATGTCTCCCACGGAACCAAGTAAGTTTTCTATTAAGTCAGAATTTATAGACATTTCCTTAAATTTAAGATCATAAAGATAAGGAAAGTTTCTCAAACTTCAAAAGTTTTTAAATAAAAAATGTCCCGGTGTTATCACAACAAGCGGGACGGTTCTGGAGGTGTTGTAGTCTTTCATCAAAACAATCCTCCGACTTTTTAATGTATAACGGTATACGTTATCACTAAAAACAGAAAGTGTTACTTATGGAAAAATCTTATATTTTCAAGTTAGTCCTTCTTGAACAAGGCAGACAATTCCGCCCTTAACTCTTCCGTGTTAGTGCATTGGTTCTCCTTCGGCCTTTCTTTCACTTCCTTCCTATTGTCCTTCACCACTTCAACGAAGTACAGGTTATAGGCCTCGGGGAATTCTTCTTTCAAGCGAGCAACAGTAGGGACATTCTCCAAGACACAAGAGATCTTATTCTTCAACTTAACGTACTTCTTATCCAACCACATTAAGTCTTCTAATTTCTCCCTGTATTTCTGAAAATAGGGGTACTGCATGAATTGCTCTTTTAACGAGACACCCTTCCCTTCATAATCGAAGAAAGAAGGTGCGTTCACCGATAACCACGCCTGGTTAAAATCTTTTGAAAACTGATAAAGTTCAGGGTACTTATTACTGTCTATGACTTCCTTCATCATTACAGAACCCGTCTTTGAAAACACGGAAGGGTACTTGTCCCATACCTTCCGAACGTCATCAGGCAGCAGGTACAAGAAGAAGTCTTCGACTATCCCACTCATTTCTTTCACCGTGTCCTCAATGTCCTTTTTAAGAGGTTTCAGGAGGAGTCTCTTTATCTCCTCCCGTCTACTGTCAGTTAGTTTTATCGCCATTTCTTTTAAATTTAATCGTTAAGGTGCGACATACATACAGTAGTGAGCTGCTTTCCCTAAGGAGTAATCTGACTTGAACTTCAAGTAGTAGTCATACGACTTCTTGATCTTCACCCGTGCCTCCTGAGGGTTGCATCCCATCTTAATAGCTGCCTTTATCAACTGTTCTATCGTGTATGTCTTTTTCATAACCTTCAACTGTTTAATGATTTATTTCAATACACAAATATAACATTTATATGTCTAACTACAAAAAGTAATCAGTAAATTTTCACCTACTGACTGTTAAACTTTGTTAAGAAGTAGTACCCTTATCTGACAACTCCTTCCTCTCGCCTATCCGTTTCAACGCCTTCAAGAGGTTCTGCCTGACCGTGTTGTCCTCAACGATCACGGCGTCTTCTGCCTGCGGGTACTTCTGCCTCTCATGCTCAACCAAGTCCTTCGACTTCCTCTCGAGGTCTAATATGTCATAGTTTGAGGCGGAAGGGTATATAGGTTTCGTCTTGAGATCATCGTTCTTCCTGAACCCGTTCCATTTAGCGTAGAAGGAGTAGGCGAGACGATCCATGAAGTACTGGGAGTTAAGTCCTAACCTTGACGATATACGGGAGATCACCAATTGCTGGATAGTCAATCCTTGCAATAGTCCTGAATCTCTCATGTAATGGTTTATAGTCGCCTCAACGTCTATCTTCCCTGAGACAGTCAGTTTCAGTTCCTCACCTTCTACCTCCTTCCTCGCCTGTTCAAGTATCCCCCTTATCTCTTTCGATATGTTCAGCCTCATAGACAATCCAGCGTTCTTGTACAACTCGTAGAGGTCAATGAGGAGATAGTTCAGTTTGTTGAGACGGGACTTTTTCACCGAGATTGATAGGTCAGAGAGGTCCTCTCTCCATTTCTTCCTCATGTCCTGTACCTCTTCATAATGCTGCAACTGAAATTTCCTTATCTCCCGGGGATGAACCTTTTCTCCTTTCTTCTTCAAGACAATGGATATTTCAGTAGCGGTGAGGTCCTTTCCTAACATCTCGAGGATCTGATCCTTGTATATAGTCATTATCTCGAAAGGAGTCTTCTGACCGTCTGGCAGTATGCCTAAGGCAGATTCCAACTTCGTCATCTCTTTCCGCATGACTGAGTACTTCTTGTGACGTTCAAGATATTCCTGTCCTTCCTCTTCTTTTATCTTGTGAAGGTACCCCTTGAATAAGGGTAGTGACAGATCGAATTTCCTATTTAAGAAGGTTACTACTCGGTCCTGTTCCGTCTCATCCCACTCCTGACGCAACTTGTTATACCTGACCCGTGCCTCTTCCATCTCCTTCTTGTTCCTCACCCTGACGGGGCCTTGAACGGTAGGTGCCTTCTCCTCTTTCACCTTCTTCTGAAACATATCCTTTGATAACTTCGCCATACCTAGTCTATTTTCCCAAACCTTCTCGATGTCTTCCTCTTGTACTTCTTGTAATCGTCCTTTAAATCATTCAAGTCCCTATACAGTCTCAACACGTGGTGAGTGAGATAAAGGATGCAAGGGAAGAGTAGTAAGCATACAATTAGTAGTTCTATTTCCATAAAAGTAAATTAGGAGGGACATTTTATCCCTCCACTGATCATGATAACTATTTTAGAAATTCCCTGCCTCTGCCTTCCCTTCTTGCAGAGGATTTTCTTCCGGGAATAACTCGTAAAGGAGTTCCTCAAGCATCTCAACGCCTTTCTCATAGCGTGACTTCTCACATTCTAACTCCATGATTTGCTCGATAGGAAGCGGGTAGTACCCTTTAATACAGTCCAACTGTACTTCAATCTCCGATACCTTCTTCTTGTTTGAAATAATCCTCTTCTGCAAAGAGAGGGAGGTCTCCTTCAACCTTAATCGGTTCGTCTGCTCTCTCAACTCCGGTGATACTTCTACCGCTTCCTGAGAGAGTCTTTCCTTGTAACTTTTTCTTGATTCTTTCATAAATTACTAATATATTTGATAAATTAAACTTCACGTCCCCATCCTCTACTGCCTTGTCCATGAGACCAAGTATTAAATGACCAGGTAACTTATATTTTGTCTTATCCTTGTCATAGGTATCAATAGAATCAGAATTGTCTACCACTTTCTTCAAGCAATCTAGGAAGTAGTATTTCTTTTGAGATACTACCCTAACCTTCCACCCTTTCCTCAATAGCATATTGAAATATAGGCCTAAGTCAATATCATTCACTTGTTTCGTGCCTACGCCTAAACTGAACTTATAACCGTTATAGTTATTTTCCAGGAAATCAGAGAGTACTATAAGTAGGTCATCTTCATCTCTCAACTCTTGGAAAACCAGACTATCATAACGGTTTTTATCAGTGAGGCAGAGTACTTTATCACGGAAACGAATATAGTAACATCCATCCTTAACATGATTAGGAGTACTAAACTCCATTCCTTTCATGATTTCAATAAGGAATGATAACCTCTCTTTACTAATTCGTCCTGATTCACCTACCGTGAACTTCACGCCTGTCATTCCTATACTCATGGTCTTAACGCTTTATCCATCACTACTCCTAGAATCATCTCGTAATAACCAGATAGGCACGTTTTCACTACTTTCCTCAACGTTTCTTCCAAACTAGAAATATCAGAACGCCCTAATACCTTCTGCGCTCTAGTGACGTAGGGTATGTCTCCGTACTCTACTTCTAATAAAGAGATACTCCCTTCTTCTATCACTGATACTTTCAAAGAGGTCTTGTTGATGTCTTTCGATTGATACACTAGTACTGATCCAGAAGACCAATCTTTCTTCTCCTTAGGAAGTTCATCTAGTATATCCTTATACCCCTTCCCTTTCAAGAATTCTTTCACTATTTCTACTGTTTCCATTCTCTGATAGTTTGTTTTGTCACGTGCAAATGTAACAATTATATTTGAGACTTACAAGTTCTATCCTTTCTTTTTCTTCTTGATCTCTTTCAATTCCTCTCTCCACATTTTCCTGATCAGATCCCTATTGTCTCTCGTGTTTTCTATACATCTTGAAACATCTGCACCAAGACAAGTTAATCTAACGAGAGAACTGATCTCTAACGGTATATTCCCATCACGTCCATGGTACTCAGGGTCTATCTCATCGTAAACGCCTGCAGCGCATAAAAAGTAGGTGTAACCTTTGTTATCAGGTCTCCACAAGGTGAGTGAACGGTCCTTCGCCTTCGTGTTCTTCAAACTGACGATGTAGTATTTCTTTTTCATTCTTTCGGTGTTACGATTGTTCCCAGTAGATGCTCATTCCCCTCGTAAGGAATCCATTCTCTAAATGTTAAACCACCCACGGTGTGAACGTATCCATTTTCAACAAATGCGTATTGACATAATTCCCAATAAGTAGATTTTACTAGTATCAAGTCAAGTGGTTTAATCACGTGTTCTTCCTTCAAGTCCTCGACCTGTTTGGTTTCAGGATTCCACTTTTTACCGATCCTCCTCAACTCTTCAGTTAGCATGACTATCTCGGAAGGCGTTGAGGGATAAATATTATCTCCTTTATTTACTATTAATTCATCATCCCTATACAAGGATTTACTATTAGTGTTATACATTACATGATACTTAACCTGATATTTATCATCACTCTTATAAAGTTTGAAGATAAATATAAATTTCGTATTGTTCTCCTTAATAGTCAAGAACTCAGGAACTTCTAATTGTAAATCATTAATACGTGATTTATTCTCCTTTATGTATTTACCTTCATTAGTGAATGAAAGACCTTGTGAAGCACCAGTTTCTCCATTAAAATAAATGCCTATCAGCGGGTAATCACCCTTAGCATCCCACTTCACTACCTCAAACTCGGTTCCTTCACCGTTTATTATCTTTCCTTCTATTTCTCCGTTCTGGATTTTCTTCGCTAACTCTAAATTGAATGGAATTGTAACTGTTTTCATGATGTTCAATTTTAATATAAAGACCTAAGGCCACAATGACCCCTATTTTCCTTCCACCATTTCTCAAATTCTTGAAGGTCAACTTCCTCAATAGGGCAGACCAAGTCATTTTCATCAACTATTATCGAAGAAGAAGAATAGGAAAGTACATGTGTGTTTCCTACGGTATTCTTCTGTATCACCTTCAAAGCCTTCCCTTCTGAAGGGATGTACTTTTTAAATTTCACTTCTTTAACTTCCATAATGATTATCTCTTTTTAGATTTCGCCAGTTTCTTCTGATACTCTCTTTCGAGGTGTAATTGTTTCTGGCCTTCCAAATCATCCGCCCACCACTTTTCATGAATGGCTTGGTTAGAAATGTACACGATTTTATTTCTCTTTTTCTTTGCCATAATCTGCGAAATTATCACTTAACTAATCCAGTACTTTATACGATTCATGTTTATCACCGATAGCGATGAACATTATGGGGGATGAAAAGAATAACAAATATTAATCTACATATCAGTCCCATAAGGTATTCCTTTCTCTTCAAGTTTCACTTTCAATTCACAGATCTTTTTCTCGATCTCTGCCTGCTTGTACTCATACTTCCGTATTTGGCCCCTGATAAGTTCGCCAACGTCACCTATCAAGTCCTCCTCCTTAACCTGAATCTCATGAGTGAGTAAACTGTATGGGATTTCTTGTAGTTTTCTAAGTTCCCGTACAGCCGGACTTTCTTCAACAGGTTTGGCAATGATAGTGTACCCAAACTCAACACGCTCGTTTTTCATGAGTTCCTCGATGTTAATACCTACTGCCACTACCAAGAATTCTTTGGTATCGTTACTATTAATTCGGTAAACTATTTCACCCACTTTGAATTTAGGGTTTCTTTCTATTTTAGTACTAGGTTCTACCATAATTCTCCTTTTAATATCATCATACATACTTCCCTCAAAGCGTTTTCCAAGCACTCTTCATAATCATCCCAACACCCACCAAGGTTCGGTCCTTCTTCTCCTGAGTCCTTAATGTGAGTACCGTTAGTTTTCTCAATCTCCCAGTACCACCCTGAGGCGTTGCAATCAACATGAAAGTACACCTTATACCTCTTTCTTATCCACCTTGACAAGGCAGTTTGAGTAGGACAAGCGAGTAACTCACCAATTTGCACTATTTTCCTCGCCCCTCTCACGTCAGACCCGTCTAGGTCTAAACTTTCCACGTCAACCGAGAACTCAGGCTCAAACGTTGCGTTAGGAACAAGTACATCGTCCCTGTAAGAGTACAAGTACTTCCCGTCATACTCTAACTTATAGGCGAGTCTCGCCGTTTCCAATGTCACTAACTGATCCATCACATTAAGCATTTACACATTAACACTCCTACCGTTCCCATACCGAAGCCTGTACCTAGTGAGAAAGAAGCACAGGCGAGTACTATTTTCTCCGTCCTGGCCGTCACCTTACACTTTACTAGAACGAAAGTCAACGCCCAGCCCACTGTCGTGATTAGGACAGTCAGGCAAGCGACTACTTGTATTAACTCTCTCATAGCGTACTACTTGATTTCAAACGATACTAACTTAACGAAGTCCTTCTTTCTTTCCTTGACGAGGTCCTCTACTAGTCCATTGTTCAATACCCACCCGTTGGCTGGATAGGAAACAGTGCATCCCTTACTGATGCCTGCTTTATTAAGGTAAATACACTCGATCAACCGGCAAGGACTTTCTGTCATTTCCATTTCCTCCCCTTCCACTTGATACTGTGTTTCATTCTCCTCCCCTTCCACGAAAATCACGTCCTTACCGTCTTCCCTAGAATACGAAATACATGGTCCTATAAACTCTTCTAGTATGCAACAGTCCAAGAATTTTCCTCTTAAAAAACAACCCTTGCAGACTTGCCCTTCTACACATTTCAAGGTTTTAAATCCTATTTGAAACTCTTCACCTACTTTATATTCTGTCCTTTCCATCTTTGCCTGAATTTAAGTGAGAGTCCAGACCTTCGCCTTTCACTGAGCCTGGAACTCTCTATCATCTATTGAAATTGAAGCCTCTCTCTTTTCTTTTTAGTCAACTGGGAACTCAACGAAGATCACTCTTTTCTTACTCTCTTTATCCATCACCCATAAGTGATTGTGACCGCAACCGTACTCAAAGTAATCATCCTCATAAGAATCAGGAGTAATCGTTTCTGCCATGTTGACTCTCAACTCGTCTTCGTCTTGTGACATCATCACTGCGTTTAACACTTCTACGAACGCTTTTGCTTTGAATGTGTTGACGTTTTCAATCTGGTTTTCGATAATTGCTTTCATGATCTTTAACTTTATTTGTTTGACTTTATTTGTTTGACTTATTTCGATATACAAATATAAAAATTATATGTCTAACTGCAAAAGAAAAGTACTAATTTTTTAGTACTTTCTTGTTAAAAAATATTAAAATCACTTACCCGTTTCTTTCCTCTCCCTCGACTCCATGATTGGGTTCAGTATACTGCATACTTCCCGTATCTGGCTCCTAATCTTGATCATGTTTTGACTTATCAGGTCTTGCAGGTTGTTATTCACTTCCCAGTAGGAGAGTAACTTACCCTTCAAGTAGGACAACCTTTGCTGATCTTCTAGGCTGATACAGTCCTTCTCATCACTGACCATCAACTCGTCTAGGTAGGTCAGGTACTTCCTTATCATTTCACTCAGTTCTTCCATGATGTCAACTTTTAGGCAGTAGGTTTTCGTTCCCTTCAAGGAGTATAGCTTCCGTGAACATTTCATCGTTGAGACCGTGAACACGGAAGCTTGAATCCATGTAGGCGTACAAGTTCAGTTTCCAAGGTTCCCCCACCTTATTCCTAACTAGGATAGGTGTACCAGCAGGCACGGTACCAGGGAAAGTCGATTGATTACTGACGTGTCCCGTGGCGGTGTTCACTTTTATGTTGTACCTTGTTCCCAGTATCCTAAACGCCTTCTCCGTTTCTTCCCCCGACAATTCCCTGATCAAAGCGGTACCATCCCCTAAATCACAGTACCAAGTAGTACTAGTACGGCAGAAAGGGTTATCACCACCACTGAAAACGGCAACCATTGATAAGCGGTTGGTGTTATCGTAACCCTTGAATATCATGTAGTACTCTTGCGGGTTGTGAAGTGTACCGTTCTCTCCTCTATCGTGAAGTTTCAGGAACTTGAGCCCGTACATTTTTCCAGGTACTAGTACTTCTAGGTCTGTCGTTTCCACTTGTACTTGTAAAGACTCAGGGCTAATGTAGTACACTACTTCTCCGTTATTCTCTTCCAGTAGTCCTATGATAGGGGCTTCCGCTTCTTCTTCAGGCGTCTTGCGGTCCGTGCATAATAGGCGGATTTTCTTACCTAAGGAGTTTATCACCTGATAGTTAGGTGCCTCACCTTTCATTATCTTCTCCCCCAACTGAGGAGTGAACTGTAATCTTATCTTCCTTGTTTCCATGCGGTTATAGTTTATCTCGCTGCTCCTCCCAGGATCGAACTGGGTCAACTGAACGAGAGAGTCTGAGGGTGTGTAAAATTAAATTGAAGATTATGAATCGCTTCTGCAAAATCGGCGTCTTTATGCAGGAACCCGTTCAGTATGCAACCGTTACATCAAGGAGCAAAGTAGGAAGCGTCTGTTTCACAACAGGTTTGATGCTTCCTTTACTAGTTGTGTCAAACATAAAATTAAATATCAATACTCACTAACATTTAACTTCGTAGTCTCACCGAGAATCGAACTCGGATTTAAGGTTTAGGAAACCTTCGTTCTATCCGTTGAACTATGAGACTGATCAAATTACACTATTTATGCAAATATAATCATTATATTTTAAACTTCAAACTAGGAAGGGACATTTTTCAGCCCCTACTTTCTAAACTTTCGGGATGTCCGACAAGTACGGTGACCAAGTGTTCCCTTCACTGATTACTAACCAGTCATCTGCCCAGAGATCATCGCCTGAAGGGGTGTAGTATGACACCATACCCTTATAAGACATAACGATTTGATGTCTATAAGACAGTTCTTCTACCCCGTCATCTTCAAAGATCGACTTCACTACCGGTGGTAGACTAATCATCTTCTGAATTGTCTCCTTCTCAATCTTCGCTGGTACTTGTGCGAAGATGAAAGTGTCAACGAACCACGCTCTTCTTCTCGCTGCTACCAAGTTCTCACGTAGGGCAGGAAGAAGATCTTCAAATCTAATCGGTTCATTCCTAGGTTTTTTCTTCTCTTTACCAGCGAAGATACTCCAACCGAATTCTGATAAGGTTTCCATCACCCCGATGAATCGGGGTATCGGCGTGTTGTTCTCATCGTATACCATGTTATCTTTCAAGTACACGTACTCATTATCCGCCCAAGAGTCTAAATGAACTTTTTCTCCTCTAAGTAAAGCCTGTTTCGCAAAGTCTCTATCCATATCTCTTTGATTTTTATTGTCTTATTTCGATATACAAATATAACATTTATATGTTAGACTACAAAAAGAAATCGGGAAAATTTTCATTCCCGACCCAAAATTTTTCAAGCCTTACCGGTGTGGCCGAATCCACCACTACCACGATCGGTAGTGTCTAATTCTTCTACTACTTCCAACTGGGCTATCGCCACTTCTTGAAAGACGAGTTGAGCGATTCTCTCTCCTGACTTGATCTCAACGTCACATGATGAGTTGTTTATCAACACGATACCGATTTCTCCACGGTAGTCTGCGTCCACCGTTCCAGGAGTGTTTAAAACGGTAACTCCTTGATTCAATGCGAGTCCAGAACGAGGGCGCACTTGTGCCTCGTACCCTTCCGGTAGTTGGATTCTCAGTCCAGTGCCCATTAATCTCCTTTGACCAGGTTTTAGTACTACTCTTTCTTCTCCTCTCTCGTAAAAGCGGACGTCCATGCCCACTGAACCGGTGGTCTTATACTCTGGTACCCCGTACGGACTATCACACTTAATTTTTACTTTAACGTTTTTCATGTGTTCCTAAATTATAATTTTCACTACTACTGAGTTTTAATTCTATACCTACTTTCCTTCTATTCCCCTTCACGTTTGAGTTCTTGAGTAGTAGAGTCAGTTCTACACTCCGCTAGCATCTTTCCATAATCGTCAAGAACATCCTGAACCGTGTACGTGAGGCAGGTCCTCATACTAGGGATCAACGTGTCTCTCCTCATCACGCACCCCCCTCGCCTCCTGGCAGTATTATCTTGCCTACTTTTATGTCTTCTTTCTTAAACATACCTTTTCCTTGTTAATAGTCCAACTTTTTACTTTTCTTGAGTAGTTTCTCGTGTTCTCTCTCATTCTTTTCCCATTCCCTGCGTCTTCGCCTTTCTGCCTGTCTCCTCCGTTTCTTGTTCCTCTTCTCCTTTTTAGAATCAATCTCATCTAGTATGAAATTCCTTCTCCTAACCTTACATATAAGGTAGGCGGAATCTTCCCTAAGTTCCTCTATGGAACCATTACCGTAAGAAGTAGGGTAGTGGATAACGTAATCATACCCTGTCCTCTCTTTCAAGGCATCACAGTACTCAACGATGAAGATTCTTTCTCTCGCCTTCTTCCTCAATTTCTTTAGCAATTTAACTTTCATATCATTTCTCAAGAATAATTGATTTCTGGTTTTCAAGTTCTTGTATCCTAGCGCTTAAGCCTTCTATCATCTTCTTTAAAACAAGTCCCTGTCTAGCGTCTAAAACTGCCCCTTCATCTTCTTGTTCCAAATTATTTTGAATGTTTAACGGTATTTCTTCATACAAACCGTTGTTTGAAAGAAACTTAGAACCATCACCTTTATTTTGAAAGGTAATGTCAGGTTCTAATTTCCTGTCTACCCCTTCTAAACCATCAATAAAAACAACTGAATTAGAAGTAATCGTGATTACCTTCATTAATAAGGGCAAACCGTCTTCCTTCATTATGGAAGTAGGCAAGTGAGAAACAGTGTAAAGGTCGTAATACTTTTTACCGTCTTCTGTCCTTTCCTGAATAGATTGAGCGAGTAGGTTATAGGAGTTTATACCAGAATAGGGGTCTGAAAAATTGACCACGATCGCTTTCTTGTCATTGATCGCCTCAGCCAATTTAGTGTACGTGTCAGGAGGACATTTCGCAAAGTAAGCTCCACCGCTACTACTGAAAGTGAATGTCACGGGAATAACGTAAACATCCTCTACCTGTTCTGGAATGTCCGTTAAGTACGCCACTTCATGCGCCTTCGCTTGACCAAGTTCAGTAACCGTGGGGCGAACTCCAGAAGGAGTGTTAAGGTTCATGGGTACCTCAGGAGTGCCTACTTCTACCTTATCTTTCTTACTAAGCGTTATCAACGGGAATACTCTATCATCGGTAGTAGTTCCTGAGAGCAAGTAATCGTTAGGGAGGACTATCTCCTTCCTGTAAGTACCAGGTGGGTCTGTCTGGACTTTCGTCCACCTCACTACGTCTACTTGACCGTCAGTGTCCACGACCCCTTCTATCGTCACCGATTCAGTGTTCACGGAAGGGCAAGGAGGCAACTTCGATGTTTCCTTACAAGTGCATTCTACTATTTGGATAACGTCACAGAAATCTAGTAGGTAAGGCTCAACGCCCGTCTCACTCTTCAAACTGTCTTTCTTATAGGACAAGTGAAAATCGAAGATTCCTACTTGAATAGAACCTCCAGGGATCTCAAACATGACAACATTCTCATTAGTGGTCGTGTTTTTAGGAACGTACTGTTCTTGCGTGAACTTGTTTTCTACTACTACTTGAAGGTCACGGGCAACGGAAAGGTCTTCTGGTTCTCCTTCCGATGTCTTGATGACTAACGAAACGTAAATGTTCTTACCTACTCTAATTTTCATGACTGTCTTCTTTCTTGCGGGTCAAACCAATTGCTTGGAGTCAGTTCAGGCAACTTCACCAAGTGAGGGTGAGCCATTTGGATAACCACTATACCGTTGTTCTGTCCTATCCTCAGTCCTAGGTTCCATGCGTTGCCTTGCATATCTACCACCTGAGCGGCAATTTCTGCGTTCTCATCGAACTGCATTAATTTCTCGATTAGTTCTCTATTTTTCATTTTACTTTCCTTTCTCTAGTGAATAGGTTATTACACGCATCACACCTGTACAAGTCACGGTGAATGTAAGACTCCATCAACTTAGTTTCTTTACTCTTACACCGTGGGCATCTAGGGTACTTATCCCTTTCCTTCTTTATTAAACTGCAGAACAAGACAAGTAGTATTAAATAGACACCTATACAAATCCAGGTTATGACTTCTATATAGCTTAACTCCTTCATTTAAAATTACTTATTATTCTCAAATATAAATATTTTCGTTCAGAAAACAAAAAATTTGAGACGAAAAATCCAGGCACCCTGAAAATTCAACCATACATGACTTTCCTTTTGTTATCACGTGTAAAAGGGGTGCCTGGTATTATCAAAATAGTTAAAAGAACTCCCCGCAAGGTCACTGCTGCGTTGCCAGTTTTACTTTCTCCTCGTAGTACTTCACGTAAGAAGAAGTACGTGGCGAAAACCATCTCTTCTCACGGTGTTGGATACATTCTATCAAATCGTGCATGGAATTAAGCACGAAAAGCCTCCCTATCTCTTCTTCTTCATTCTTCAAGTATTCATAAAATCCCCGAATACCCTTCAAGGTGTTCATCGTTTCATCACATTCAGGGAGTTCAAAGAAAGATTTCTTGTACCTCTGTAATAAATCTACTAACTCCCTGTCATCACCTATCTCTCTTTTTATCAGGGAGAAAACTTCATTCATGAGTTTGAAGTATTCTTCTGTCTTACTATTTAACATAACTTATGTTTTATGCCTGATTTACTGTTACTCATTTCGATATACAAATATAACATTTATATGTCTAATCGCAAAAGAAAAGTACTAATTTTTTAGTACTTTCTTGTTAAAAATCGTTAAATAAACCTTTCTTTGAAATCTTTCAAGGAGATGACTTCTACCCCTATCTTCATGGCTGCAGCAACTTTTGATGTCATCTTCCCCACTTCTTTAACTACCAAGATAGAAGTATTCTTACTAATGTTATCGAGTACCTCTCCACCTTCTTCTTCTATCAAGTGTTTCAACTGAGCGTCTCGGAAACCGGAGAAAACTACTTTCAAGTCTGAGTATTTCCCTTCTTTCTTCTTATCCCCGTAAGGGGGTACAATCACCATGTAAGAAGAATAAGGTTCCAAGCAAACCTTCGATATACCGTTAAGGTAAACGTTCGCCGTTATACTTGACACACCGTCAATCTTAACCAAATCTTCTAGGGTAACATTACGATCCTTTGGAACCGTGTCGTGGATACCTAAAAGTATAACCTTCAAAGTTTTCTCTCCTAAACCGGGGAAATAGCCCGATGCGTGAAGTAGCCTTTCTGTCGGTATACCGTCTTCCCTCAACTTCCTCACTTGTTCTAAGAACTTATCAGCCGATTTCTCACCGAACTTATCAAGTCGTAAGAGATCATCCTTCGTTACTTCCATGATCATCCTCCAATGTGTCTTGCCCATCTTATAAAGTTGCCGGAAAGTTTTTTCCTTGAACCCCTCAAATTTCAAGATCTTGAAGAAATCATAAACCTTCTGAAAGTTCACCTCTTCACACTTAGGGTTACAGCATACCTGATTTACCAGTTTCTTATCCCATTTAAGAGGTTCTCCGCAGTAAGGACATACTGACATTTGGTCCATGAGTTTCTGAACTAGAGCGAAGGAGTCTTTGGCCTCTTCTTTCCTGGCCTCAACTGCCCAACCGTAAACTTGCCTGTAATAAACCTCATTCTCAAACTCATCAAGGAAAGGTATAATGACACTCCCCACTTGAACCATCTGAGGGATAACTTCTCCTGAACGCCTGATCATGATAGGACAACCCTCATAGATCATCCAATCAGAAAGGTAAGACGATGAAATACCGTTCACCCTCGATACTGTCGCCCCTGATATGTCCACGGGTTTCACTTGAAGTACAGGAGTGACAACACCGAACCTGTTGACTTCCCGAATTACACCAACTACTTCAGTCCACTTTCTCTCATTGAATGAGGGATGCTTATACGCCCTAGCGTACCTAGGGTTACCATTCGCCTCTGTCCCCATCCTGTACTGAGGGTCTTCTATGTCTACTACTAATCCATCAATAGGGTAAACCCTAGACCATTCTTGAAATAAAGCCAGTAAAAACTCTTCAACTTCTCCCAGCGTTTTATCTCCCCACTTGACTTTTCTATACGGTAAATCAACACCTCTTATCACACTCAACCGTTCCATCTGCTCACTCTTCGACAAGGGAGTACCGTCTTTCGTGAACAAGTCATAGGGAACGTATGACATCAAGTTGTACCTAATGCCTTCCTTGAAACCACCGTTCTTCCACCCTGCTACCGTGTTCCTCGGGTTCTTATAATTCAAAGATTTAAAGTACTCCTCATTCTTTTCCCAGTCTTCTTGCGTGATAATCAGTTCGCCTCTCATCATTGAGAAATTTTCACTGTCCCACTTACCTTCATTCAAGTGAGCACACTGCTCATCCATGATTTCCCCCACGTAACCGTCTCCCCTGCTCCACCATTTCTTCCCCACGTGAATAGCTGAGATACCATCAAATTTAGGTGTTATCACTAGCCACGTGTCCTTCCAGCCTTCGCCTATTACATCTCCTAACCATTCTTCTAACCTTTCTACTTGCTTCACCTTATCTAAAGAGAGCATAGGCTGAGGCAACTTTTCTTTTCTGGTCGATGAGGGGGTAGGTTCCGATACTGCTTTCTTAAAGAACTCACAATCAGGAGCTTCTTCCCTGAGTTTCTCTACCGCCTCATCCCAGACTTGGTCGGAGACAGAAGGATTACCTTCTGCGTACTCCTTAGACCATTGCCTTAAATTCTTTATAGTTTCTTGTATATTCATGACTAAATCTATTATAATGTTTCACGTGAAACATCCTTTGTTAATTTCTTCACTATCATCCTATAAGCTTTTGAATCGTCCGAAGTCAATGAGCGTTTCCACTTATTCTTCAACTTCCACCACCTTAACACTTCCCAAACTTCACTTTCTGACTTCCCAGTCTCACCTTCTACCATCTTAACGAAATCTTTCTCCTTCTCGATGTCTTTCAGCAACTCATCTCTCAAACCTATCAAGGGTCTAAACATTTCAAGATAACTAGAACGGTCTACCCTCGACTTCAAGTAATAATCAATCTCCTCAAACGTGACGTTATCATAGTTAATCACACCACCGTAATTAAGGTCATCTTCATCTAATAAGTAGGTTATTCTATTCTTCCGCTCCTTCCACTCAGAGCTAAAACTATCCCAATACTCACCCTCAGGGTTATACTTAATGCAAAGTGACTCCTTTCCTGGATTATTAGGGAACCGATATTTTTCAACCTGATACATACCACTTGAAGGCCCTTTAGGAATTGAGAACTCACCTGAATAAAATCTCACCAGCCTACGGTACACATTTTCCTCAGTGATTCTCTTTCTCCAAGGGAGGTAAACTCTAGACCCCTCACCTACTGAACTGTTTACCTCTCTTATAAACTCTTTCCATGACTTATGGCCAGAAGTCAAAGAAGGCTCAGCATCGTACACTATCCTGATAGGGCTCTCATCTATCTTAAACATATCCACTTTACCGTCAATAGGGTGCATGATGCCTGAACGATCAAACAGACCATTAACGAACATAGCAAACTTCATGCCTCGTGTCTGTAAGTTGTCTACTTGCATGGAAATGTCTCTACCCTCATCTTGATTCTTCATGAGTTTCTCAAGTTCTGCTTTCCGTGGGAAGACAGTGTCCGAAACTGAGAAATTAGTAGAAAACACACGGTAAAGGTTATCACCGTTTCTCATGAGGATATAAGAAACATGGTTCCACTGATTCTTTACTTTATTAAAGTAAAAATCATCAGAATAATTCTTATCTTTACGCCTAGGCTTAAAAACAACAATAGAACGCTTTTCAGGTATAACTATATCCCTATTTTTAGGATCTAGTAACCACTCATCAAACTTCTCTATATCATTGTAATCATATCCACCGCACTCGTATCCTGTCAAAGCTGTCTCCTCATCCATGTATAAGACTAATTGCCTCAAAGTTAGTGGTTCCGAAGGATCTGCTTTTTCGCCTTCACTTATCTGCATCAACTCCTCATTAACCCCTAAGTACAACTCGATCATGGAGATAACCTTCATCACCTTTTCTATACGAGAACGGAATTCTCGTACCATTCCTTCCATTTTAATCACTGTCTGCATCAGGGAATTTTTCTGTGATTCGATGATACAGTTGGCCATGTAAGTTAACTCCTCAGACCTATTCTTCAAGACAGAAAGTTTATCAACAACGCCTACTAACGCCTCTGACTGAACGTTCCTAGAAACTAGCCCAGGCTCTTGCGGTAAGTCGTCCTCTTCCAACTGAGGCATCACTGAAAGATCACCGTTTAAGGCACGGTGAGAACTTTCTACCAATTCTGAAACATCACCTAAAACTCTCACGTAATAATTTTTAAGATCATGAGTTCCTATCGTGTCTCCCTGATCTTCCCACTTATCAGTCATGAAAGAGTAAACCAGTACCTTAAAATAGGTGTACGTTGCCTTAGTTACAGACTCGCTCAACTTGATCAAGAAATTATAAGAATGATCTCTCACACTTTTCCTCCTATAAACGAACCCTACTTCTGGTTCTACTGACTTTTGAAAGTCAGTAGTGGTTGTTACCACTACTTCTTTCTTATCGTTTATCTTAAGTTCTGCCTTCATGTCAGTTCTTTTTTAAGTTGTGAATCAAGCGATAGTGCGGTCTCTGAATGTCACCCCAGGCAAGAGTGTTTTTAAAATTGACGATTGTCCCTTTACCGTCTTTAATGGTGAGGTGAAAAGACATCTCATTAATCATCCTGAAAGTTCCAGTCACTGCAGAATCAAGTTCCACACCGTATTTCCGTAAAGTTTCTACTATCTTTGAAGTTAACTTCTCGAGTTCAGACTCTGCCTTTCTCAAGGATCTAGGCAGGAACTTATCAATATCAAAATCAATCAAAGGTGAAGAATGAACCCAACGTTGTTCTGCATAGTATTGGTTTCTATTTTCAGGAGTTAGAACCATTCTCTTATAAGAGTTTCTTCTCTCAACGTTTCTCTCAACTTGTTCCTTACTCCATTGAGTAATTTTTTCAAGGTAAGAAGCTTTAAATTCTGCTAGTGCCACTTCAAGTTGTTCTTCTATCTTCATGACTTTTACTGTTTTATGTTTGACTTATTTCGATATACAAATATAAAAATTATATGTCTAACTGCAAAATTAAGTACCAAAATTTTGGTACTTAACTGTTAAACTTTGTTAATTCCACTTATATCCCTTTTCTTTCAAGAATGCCTCTACTAACCAAACATTCAGTTTCTTCACTCCATCATGAGTGAAATGTACAGGCATATCTACCCTACTGTTCCACCTCTTAAAACTATCACATTTCACTACCTCTTCTAGGTACTCATGGAATTCTCTTGTCGTGAAGTCCTTCACCTGTCCCTTAGGATTCGTAAGATGAATCAAGTCATCTTTCTTTTCCACTGCCGTCTCACCTTCAGGGATTTTCTTACACCATGAACCGAATTTAGCCATTCTCTGGTTGAGCCAATTCTACTAATCTTCCTTGAAAGAGGGAAACGTGTTTCTCCTCGTCAGAGATTAGTTTAGAGAGTAACTGAACGCAGACGGCAGAAGTCCTCGTGTTAATGAGGATCAATTTTTGCCTCAGTTCTCTATAATGCTTGAGAGTGTCCTCTTCCGCCTTGATTGCGAGGTTTAAGGCTTCTTGTGGGGTTTCACCGTATTTCACCTTAGAGGTATCATACTTACTAGTTATCTTCCCACCTAACTTGGTGATCAAGTCCCCTAACTTATCAAGGTGCTTCATCTCAACCAGAGCTGCCCCTAAGAGAACGTTAGAGACGGGTTCAAACAAACTTTGCTGTGTTATGTATTGATGTATAGCGCTCATCTCAGAGAAACCGTTCACTCCGTTGTACGCATCGTAGAACCATTCAGGCTCTACACCGTCACCTTCTTTCACTTCTGTAAACTCAGGATAAACTACCTCCTGGTTAGAGAATTCCAAGACGTCAACCATTGCGTCAGCCATTTTCTCTACCATGTTAGAGTTACCCTTGAGTAACATCATTTTCATGTAACTGTCCATTTACCTTTTCCTTCCGTTTACTTATAGGCAAGTAGAACATACCTTCTAGGTAGAACTCCTCCATGCCTTCTACTTGATGCTTGTCGCTTAACCGATACTTCTCTTTTTTCACTAGAACTAAGTCACCATTCGATACTAACTTAGTTAGGTTCCTCATTACCTTCTTCCGGGTCCATCTTGTCCTACGGGTACACGTTAGAGGAGTTGCTACGCCTAAAACAGCGTCAAGTCCTAAGTACGCAGACCTCGCCTTATAAGACAACATCATGCCTTTGATGACACCTAACAGGAAATCTGAGTCTGTCTCTCTTTTCATGTGATCAAGAATTTAAAGAAGTGAGAATTAACTCACTCCTTATTTTTTAGATTCTTTTCGGGTACGGGGAACAAGTTTAGGATTCACGGGCTGTGAATCTGCCTCTTGAATTTTCTGAGAGTCTTCTCCTTCTCTGAGTGATTCTTTCCGGAGTTCTTCCTTCATTTCAGGGATAAGAGGGGCAGTTGCCTGCCTTTTCTGTTCTTCTTCTACTAGCATTCTAGCATAATCCGCCTCATCCATGAAAGCCGTGAACGGGTATTGCTTGTCTGACATCTCCAAGTTACCGCACCCATCACAGATGTACTCAAATTTCTGGCCTTTCGGTGTAATTCTCACGTTTTGAAGCCGCATCTCTTTCCCACACTCGCAAACCATCGTTTGCATCACAGGGACTACTTTCTTAGTTTTAATTTCTACCATAATGTTCTTAAATTTTAATTATCTCAAATATAAAAATTATATTTCTAATTCCCAAATTTACCCGATAATTTTTGATAAAAGGGGACGGTCTTTCAACCGCCTCCTCTGATCGACAAACTATCAAGAATAAATAAACAAGGTACTAACCGCAATGTGAGAAACCGCAATCAAGGCAAACAGGACACCCCGATGAGTAAACCATGTTAGTTGACCCGCAAGACTCACAAGTCAACCCTGAATGGGTACCGTCTTTCAAGTACTTCCTCAAGACCCTACATATCGCTTTCTCAAAAGAAGTGATCTCCTTCGCCTGTTTCTCAACTGTTTCAACTATGTACAGGGGATTAATACGGTGACGGAGGTCTAATGAGAACCTCTTCGTGTCCGCCCTATCGTTATTGTTATCCATCAGTGAAACTATGTCTTTTATGACGATTATCTCATCTTTCCCAGGTAGAGAGGTATGGACATCGTAAACCTTTTTCTTCCTCTTTATCGTCTTGCCTTTCAGTATGACTGAAGCAGGCAATGACCTCAACTGTGAAGGGAAGTTCTCTGACTTAACAGCGAAAATCTCATAGGGATTCTCATTCAGTTTCCCCACGATGATAAACCAATTCTGATTTAAGAACTGCCCTTTATGTATGTCACACTCAACGACCTCAGGGCGTTTCTGTGCGTCAGCGTACTTGAACTCGTTGTCTTTCTTCACTAACACTCCTCCACGACTACCGTCCCTGTAAACCGTGCATCCCTTACACCCCCTCTTCCATGCCTCCATGTAATACTGGCCTATCTCCTCTTCAGTCGCTGTCTTAGGCAGGTTATGAGTCACTGAAATAGAATGATCAACCCATTTCTGGAGTTGCCCTTGCAAGTCAATCTTCGCTATCACGTCCATCTCATTAGCCGTGCATCCTGCCCAGGGTGATTCTTCTTTCAGTTGTTCCAAGCGTTCCTCTGATAAGTCAGAAGTGAAGACGTACTTGGACTGTAAGTAACTCTCAAACTGAGGGTGTATGACTAAATACTCCTGGAATTTCTCACCGTCAGCGTCTATGAAGTCAACACGTGCCTCTCTGTCATTCTCCGTGATTTTCTTCCTACGGTGATATATCAATTCGAAGACAGGTTCCATCCCCGAAGAGACGCCTTTTCTCATGGCTAACTGTGAGGTTGTCCCCGTGGGGGCTATCGTGAGGTTTGAGATGTTTCTTCTACCGTATGTCAAGTAGGCACCTGTCATACCAGGGTATTCTCTCTCAACTTCTTCAAGAACTCTATTTATAAACGGGTTTTCTTTCTCCAACTTCGCATCGAAGACAGGGAATGCTCCACGAGTACTAGCGAGTTCAATGGAAGCCATGTAACTGTGAACGCATAACATTTTCTGCACTTCAACTAGAAACCTGTTACCTTCTTTTGAACCGTACTTTATCCCTAACGCTGCCAGGGTATCAGCCATACCCATTGATCCTAGTCCAGTCCTTCTACCCTTCACCGCAACGTCTTTCACCTTCCTCCACAAGTTCAACTCTATCATCTTGGTCATCTCATCCTCATAAGATTCGTCTACACTCTGTATGATCTTATCAAGTTTCTCAATCTCAAGGTCTATCACGCTATCCATGAACCTCTGACAAGTGCGAACAGCGTGCCTGAATTTACCCCAGTCAAATCCTGCGTTCACCGTGAAAGGGTTCTCCACGAAGTAAAGTAAGTTTATATGTCCTAACCTACAGGAGTCATAGGCGGAGAGAGGGATCTCACCGCAAGGGTTAGTGGAGATCGTCTTGAAACCGAACTTCGAGTAACAGTCCGCTGGACTTTCCCTCTTTATCGTGTCCCAGAAAAGTATCCCCGGCTCCCCGTTTTTCCACGCCTGATGAACGATCTTATTAAAGATCTCAGCGGCAGGTTTCTGGCCCCATTCTTCAGGGTTATTGATAGGGAAGTGGAAGTAATGAGGCAAGTTATTCATGACTGCGTTCATGAACTGATCGGTGACTTTAACTGACACGTTCGCCCCCGTGTTCTTCCCTTCCACGTCTTTACACGTTATGAAATCTTCTATGTCAGGATGGTTGACGTGAGCTGAGAGCATCAACGCACCCCTTCTACCGTCCTGTGCTACCTCCCTAGTAGAGTTACTATACCTAGGCACGAAAGAGAAGGCACCCGTTGACGTGTTAGCGCACCCGTTGACTGGAGTTCCCTTAGGACGGAGGTGGGAAAGATCATGCCCGACACCCCCACGCCTCTTCATCAACTGGATCTGTTCTTGATCAATGAGGCAGATAGAACCGTAAGAATCCACCTCATTGCCTATGACGAAGCAGTTGCCTAACGTTGAGAGGAAATTCTCATTCCCTACACCGAAAAGTATTGAACCTCCAGGGATGAAGCCCTTGAAATCATGTAACAGTTCTCTATACTCTTTAAAGAGTCTCTCCTCATACTCTTCACGATCTAGGAGGTCAGGGAGTGGACCTTTGGTAGTAACATATTCGTGATAATGCTTCATGTCAATCCTAACTACTTCTCGGATGACTGCCTCGATCCTCTCATAGGGAGTTTCTTCCAGGTAAGTTCCTGACTTGTCTTTCAGGCAATACTTTGATAACCAAATGTTCGTCAAGAGTTCATTCCCCTCGAAATACTCTAACGTCTTCTGCCTTACCTCGTCATTCTTTTGCTTATTCATCTTGCAAGATAATTTTTAAAATTGGAATTAACTTGTCTCTAAATTGGATGTAAGCAACGGACTCCGGTTCTTGAGGAGCTTTACGTGAAATTTCAGAGCAAAACCTCCTTGTCTGTTCCCCCGTCAGCTCCAACCTATAAGGAGTAACTTCCGTCTGATACTCCCTCGCTATCGTTAATCTCCTCAGTATATCTTCATCGGTAGGTAAAAGACCTTCCAAAGATTTTATCTTAAACAGGTTTAAGTACGTCCTGCCACATCTGAGACAAACTGAATACTTTCTTTTCATAGGCCCTAAAATTATAAAAATCTTTTTTAATTTCTAAAGTTTTACTGAATATAAATCAAACTTTCTTTCGCCCTAGTAACTGCAACGTAATAAAGGCATTTTTCAGCGTATAGCATTTGCTGTGACGTTGCGTAAGGTGAAGGTATCAGTTCTTTCTGATAGAAGAAAACACGTCTAGCCTCTAAACCCTTTGACTTGTGGCACGTCATCAAGGTGATACCTCCAACTTCATCAGAGAATAACTCCTTGATAGTTTTATAGCATTCACTGAAAGTGACGAAATGATCGAGAAGTATGAAGATGATCTCTACCATCTCATCGAAGTTCACCACCTTAGGATGAAGTTGAGGCCTAGAAATCCCGGAATCTTTCAAGTCGGACAGCATCTGTTCTCTCTGCCTATCGAAATGATCCTTCACCTGGAAATAACTCATGCCTTCGATAGGCTCAATCATCTTCAACAGTTTCTCCCCGTAGTCCTTACCGTATATGTGTGATTTCTTACCTTGAACGACTAAAGTCAGGAACAACTGAACTAATGGTTTGTTGTTCCTACAGATCACGATGTCACCTTCTTCTATCTCAGAGATTTTGCCTTCCCTAACTTCTCCTTCTGGTGCGTCCTCTAGGTATTCCATCGAGTCTGGGAATACACCGTTAGCGCACTCTGTGACGGACTTAGAACAACGGTATGTCCTTGACAACGGGAGGCAGAGTGTGTTCTCTGACTTCTCAAACTCCTCGAAACTTTTCAAGTTAGATCCCATGAAGGAGTAAATAGCTTGTTTCTTATCTCCTACCGCTATAAACCTGCCCGTAGATTTCCTAATCTTGTCTACCAAGAACTTCTGCATAGGGTTCAAGTCCTGACACTCATCAACGAAAACAACGTCATACTTAGGGAATGCGAGGGGTGGGAGGTCTTTACAGAGGTAAAGCATATCGCAAAAATCTATCATGGAACCGTCTTTCAACTTCCGGTTATAGGTGTTGAGGATGTCCATGCACTTCTCAACGTCCAGGCAATGCTCTGGAGTCGCCAGTATGTCGTACTCTCCAGCGACCTCGGTTAAGGAGGAGTAGTCAGTGATAAGGTTCATCCTCACGATGTCTACTAACTGACATAGTTCCATCATGTAAGAATTCTGTTTCTTCAAGGTGTTGAACCTTGACAAGTCTAACTTGTTACGGCACAGTTTGAAGGTCTTACCGTCCGTTACTTTCAAGTTGCACGAGTGGTACTTGAGGAGGATAGACATACCTAATGAATGCAAGGTCCTCGCCTTGACGTGAGTAGGTAATTTACGAGAAAGTTCTTCCTGGATCGACTTGTTGAAAGCGAGGAAGATACTAGACTTCATGGGTGAAGTGTTCTTCGCCAGCATGAGTAAGGTGAAAGTCTTGCCTGATCCTGGACAGGCGTTTATCACCAAGTTCATGGAGGTAGTCTTATAGGCCACCTTAATGTCTTCTTGATACTTTGATAGTTCCATTTTACCGATGTTTCTTAACCTTGTTTATTTGTCAATTCAAAAATATAAAATTTATATGTATCATGCAACTTCTGGAGGGTTATCTTCGATGAAATACTCAAAATTCTTATAAGAGGCGAGTTCATCTGCCCTGTTGTTACCTTCTTGATAACAGTCCTTGCCTCTACCGTGTCCCCTGGTATGCCTCACCTCGATGATACCCTTAGGGAAGGGCCTATAAACTTCTAGAAACTGTTCCCACAAGTCCCAGTTTTTCCTACTCCTTATCCCGTTCCTCTCCCAGTTAAACACCCAGCCTTTATTCACTGAATTAACGGTGTACTCACTGTCTGAGATGAGAACAATCGGTATATTCTTCTTCTTAATTAGGCGAAGTGACTCTATGATCGCACGTAGTTCCATCCTTGACACGGTGGTATTCTTGTATCCCACGGATAACTCTCTCTCCGATATTACCTTCTTGTCTTCCCTGTATTGCATCAGGGAACCGTAACCGCCTAACCCTGTTCTAACGTTGCAAGAACCATCAGTGTATATCACTATGTACTTCATAACCACTATTATCAAAATTCTTTTTACTCTGATGAGTTCATCTTGAACTGGACAGAGACAAAATTTCTTTTACTCTTTTTAAAGCCTCATCCTCACGATTCTCTCATACTCCTCTTTCTTGTCTGCCTTCTCCTTCATTTCTCTATACCTCATCAACCTGTCTGAGACCTTAAAAGAAGGGTCACTCATGAGTTCCTTCACATGATCATAATTAAGGGTAATGTACCTAGTTTTGGGTATCCCTTTCCAAGAAGTAGTGATCACTCCAGACTCTTCTAATTCTCTAAAAATCTTGGAGGCCGTGGGAGAAGATATTTTAAGTTCACTTTCCAACCACTCCTGCAAGAAAAAGAATTCCCCTTTATCCCATTTGAGGTAAGTGTCCTGATCTAACTCCTCTTTGAAATCAATGAGTAATTGAAGAACATAGGCGTTCAGGGGTCCAAGAGTACTCACTAGAGCTTTGTTCAACCTGATATAAAAGTTCTCTGGACTTAGTCTCTTTAACTGTTCACACGTTGTCATAGATCAATTCTGCTGGTTTCTTTTCATTTCACTATACATTCTATCAGACTTTAAGATCTTGTTTCTCTTTCCTGATCTTTTCGGCCTTTTCTCCAAGTATTCCTTAACCCTGTTGAACTCCTCAACTGTCGTTATGAAATGCTTCCGAGGATCCAGTGAAGGCACCGACTCTTCAAACACCCTGAAATAGCGTTCCCACCTCCTGTTCACTATCACCAAATACTCGGGGACTCCTAACTGAGATTGCAAGTTAGGATGGGACGTTACCTTCATACTCTCTCCTAAACTCATCTTCCATCTTTTTACTTATTTTCACTTTCCTTTCTCCCTCACTCAGCAACTTCACCAAGACTTGCAAGTCCAGGGTGTAAAGGTTCGTTTCACCGATACCCCTCTGTTTCATTATCACTAAGCCTAGTTTCTTCAAGTTTTTCATGCACCTAAACAAGGTACTCTCTGAAACACCCAGGCGAGTGTAAAGAAGTTTCTTGGACATGTAGAAGAAGTTGTCTTCCTGAAGTTGGTCAGTTAGGTAGAAATGCTGATACCATGAGAATAACTCAGCGTAAAGAGTCGCCTCTAATAGTCCTATGTTCAAGACTAGGCACTTGTTTAATTGCCAAAAAGAATCGTTTCCATACAATTGGAAGATTTCCTTATCTGTCATCATTCACAAAGTTAAAATTATTAGAATCGTATGAAAAGGGACTTTGTGATTCCCTTTATCAGGATTCAGATCCCTATTCATTGGCTCAAATGTAATCGTTTTTTCTTAAAGTTCAAAATTTATCTCTCTTTACTTTCAAGTCAGTAGTACTATTTCTTTATTTGGGCCCGGAGTTCATTCTGAACTATAAAATATAATATATATACTTAATAAAGCCTTCAGGCCTTATTCCCTTATCAGGAACTCCTGTTCCTTCCAAGGACGAGGTCCTCTCGACCTGAGGAACCTCTTAATAAAGCCTTTAAGGCTATATAGCCCCTGCGGTGCGAGTTTTTCATCAATTAGGGAAGTCTTTACAACTCCTATTTATGTCGATGATACCACCCTTAGGCTTTTTAAGTTCCCTATTCTCTACAGTGTAAAGATTTGAAGAAGGAACTTGTATCAACACGTCAAGAACTAAAAAGTCTGTACGGTTTAATGCTAAAGAATGCACGTCAGGAACCTTATACCCCTCTAACGTGTTTAAGAACATGAAGAAAGTGTCAGTGAAGGGGCAATAGACTACCTGTTTCAAGGATTCATTCAAAGCGCCTGTCTTCGCCAGGTAGAGAACACACAAGAACCCCACGTAGAGGTCTGGTGAGAGTCCACTTTCTTTGGCCTCTGAGTTTTTATAAAGATATTCTCTCCAGTCATGATCGAATTTTTTAATAGTTTGAATTTTCATGAGGAGGAGGTCTTCTGCCGTTTCCTCCTGATCTTTACAGATCTCATCGTAAAGAACCACGGACTTATAAAAGAGTTTTATTATTTTATCCATGACCCTTGCGTTCAAGCTCAGCCTGTTTAACACGTCCATTACTGTTTCCATTTGATAGTTTGTTTTAAATTTTAAAGAATAAGGTTGAAGAGATTAATTCTCTTTTATTTTCTCTTCAAGCCTGATAAATTATTTGTTTAAAAGTTTTCTGTTCCTCTTCTCCTGTCTTTTAACCGTCCTTTCATTTCTAACTCCTTCAGGAGGTTGTACTCCTCTCTCAAGGCGAAGAAATGGTAGTTAGGATCAACAGGCACCTCTCCTATCGGTTCTATGATGACGGAAAAGAACTTCTTGAACTCATTATCAATGATCACGTAAGAAGACGGCACGTTGAAAAGTGCCTGGGTCTTGGGGTGATCATGTAGCTTTTGGATTCTCGTCATTTCCCCCATACCAAGTAATTAAAGAAGTCAATGACTGAATCCCACAAGGGGAAGAACACGGTGAACATGAATAGGAGGAATAACACTCCTAAAATGCAATACCAAGCGGGCCTGTACTTAGGCAGGAGGTAATAACTCCCTACCTCTCCCTTCACTATGAAATTCAAAAGTTTTCTTTTCCATTTTTTCATGATTTCTAGGTGTTGTAGTGGGACTACTAGTCCCACTTGGTTAACAATTTAATATCGTGATCTCTTTATTGCCTATTTTCTCATCTGATACTACTAAGACCTCGTACTTCTGTGATTGGTAATTGTAAACCACCTCACAAGTATTGAAGCCTCTACCGTCTTCTCTCTGATCATAGATCGTGTTCACGTGTTGGTACATCTTATTACCTAACATGAAATTCACTTTTTCTGAGGTGTTAAAATAGAATGCTACTGCGAACGCTAGTGTCTTCTTTTCATCAACTTTCTTTGCCATGATCTTTAATTTTAAATGTTTGACTTCCTGTTACTTATTTTGTATATGCAAATATAAAAATTATATGTCTGACTGCAAAATTTTAGTGGTACTATTTTGCAGTACCACTGTTAAAAATTGTTAAACATAAGAGGCTAAGTCTCGTTTTACCCTCTCCTTTATAGAGACCACTTCACGAAGGTAGCCTTCGTACTCTTCAACGATACTCTCATCCGTTATGATACCTGCCTTGTAAGAGTTGTACTTGTTGATCATGGCGAACTCCTCGTCTGCAGTGTAAGTCTCTCGAATGACTGCTTCCACGCACTTCCCGTACTCTGGTTCCCCCTTAACGGTAGTCTCCTTGCAAGACCATTGAACTGTAGGCTCCACGCCTTCTTCTCTCTCAGCTGTTTCTTCTTGAATGTCCCAACGGTAAAGATAGTTACCGTTTCCCACGGCCTCAAATACTGAAGGCTCATGGTCGTAATAAGCATTTGTCATAAAACTGTGGTTTAATTATAGTTCTTAACAAGTTCCGTGAGTCGCTGTACTTCGCCCAGCCTAACCAACCGCATACCCCTTGCTTGTACCCCTCCAACTTGATGTCTTCCACCTTGTTTAGGCGGGAGACTCTCCTGCAGAAGTTTTTCTTGATACCCTTTCTTATCAAGGTTTGATCGTGGTAGAAAACGAACCCCACGAAGTCAAGTCCTCTCCCTGATCTCCCCCTCTTACTTGACTTGATAGGGAAGACCTGTTCATTACCCTTCAGTCTTAACTTCAAGGTACAGAGGTACTCTCTAATACCAATTAATAAGGAATGGAGTTCTTCTTTCGTGGACGCTAGGAATACCATGTCATCAGCGTACCTGAAGTAGTACTTCACGTGCTTAACTTCTTTAACCCAATGGTCGAAGTAAGCCAAGTAGAGGTTTGCGAGGTACTGACTCAAGTAGTTACCGATAGGAACTCCAGGTGCGCTGTCTATGATCTCGTCAAGTAGGCGCAGTGTCCTCTCACATTTAATCTTCTTCCTAACTATACTTTTCAGTATCTCATGATCGATAGAAGGGTAGAATTTCTTGATGTCTATTTTCAAGCAGTACTTAGTTCCCTCCTTGTCTCTCATCGCTTTCTTCACCTTGCACATGGCACGGTGTATCCCTCTCTCCTTTATGCAACTGAAAGTGTCTGACGTGAAGGCGGAGACCCAGATAGGTTCTAAGACGTTCATTATAGCGTGGTGAACGATACGGTCAGGAAAATAGGGAAGTCTGAATATCTCACGTTCTTTCGGTTCGTGTATGATGTAAGTATCATACTTAGAATTCTTAAACGAGTCACTCTTTAAGGTCTCATGTAAGGCGAGTAAGTTTTCCTCTCTCTTCTTATCGTGACGCCTCACACCGTACGCCTTCAACTTCCCTTTCCTCGCTTTCTCGTCTGCGAGTCTGAGGTTGTCAAGAGAGATGATCTTCTCGTATAAGTTACTGATCCTTTTAGTTCCCATTTTGCTTTTCTTAATCGGGGCTTTCAGTTTCCTTACTTGCTCCTTTCTGAGTTTGACATTTTTTGCCGAGAGGCAAGGCCGTTGTCTCACTGTTAGTATTTTCTTTGAAAAGTATAGCCGAGAGCCGATGTTCGTACTCGTAATCGAGGGGGTGTAATCTGAGTTAGAGTTAACGAGCCCTGCATTACCACTGTTATTAGCGTTCCCACTGAACAAGACACCTCAAGAGACAACCGACCTTTTCACTTCGATCACTCGAAGTAATACCTATTATTGCTACCTCGGAGAGTCACTCTCCGAGGGAACTTATCCATTTCTTTGATCTTCTTCAAAACGTACAGTATATCGGAAGACCCCGTGAAGAATTTCTTTGCGTCTTTCTCTGGACTGTCTCTTTCAGGTTTTATCTTGACGAGAGTTTGACCTTTAGTTCCCTTCGCCTTACTGAACCTAGTAGGGACTTCTTCCAAGAAGTCTACTACCCAGAATGTCGTGTTGACAATTTGAGACTGTGTAGTTTCTCCGCAGTTAAAACTCCTGTTGTTTTCATCACGCTTGATGTTCAGGAAACTTAAACTTCCATCATCTTCTGTCACTTTATCCATCTTTTTAGTACTTTAAGTTTAACGTGTTATTCGTGCGTGTGAGGCGTTTATTCGGGTATAAAGCAAAGCCGAGAGCCGACGCTCGTACCCGTAAACGAGGGGGCGCACTCCGAGTCAGAGTGAACGAGCCCCGCAGCACCACCGCTATCAGCGTTCCCACCGAACAAGACACCCCTTAGAGTTTCTACTGTCGGTATAGCGGTGTAATGATAATCACAGAAATAAGTAGTTGATCCTCCACCAACCGTTTCAGCCATTATTTCTCCACCTTCACCGAACAAGACAGACTTGATGTAGCCTTCTGTTCTCGCCTCGTTGCCCACGTGCCTATACCCTTCATAGTTAGAGTCGTTAAACAGACTAGGATCGTCTGTCACGAACACTTTACTGAGGTTGTCACCCCCGTTCTCTTCAGTAGGAGAGATTCTAACATTAACCCCGTCCGTCCACGCCCAAACATGACCGAAAGGATTCTCCACTCCCCTGTACCGGGGCACTTGCACGGTCTTTTGAACTTCTCCCGTCTCGTTCATCATGTTGTAGTTCACGTACCCTGTCTTGTTACCTAACGAATCAGTGTGACCGCAAGGCACGAAAGGGTTGTAACTGTTGTAGTTATTCCACTCAGTAGAACTGAGGGTTGTTACCCCAGGACCGAGTCCGCCTTGAGCGAAACCGTTAGAATCTTTTTCTGAGTTGAAGGTCGCCTGAGAGTTCAAGTTAGCGTACTCGATTGCGAACAACCAGAAGAGGTCTTTCTGAATGTCGTAAGTCATGCAGTTCCACTCATTGGAGCCTTCTTTCCTCTTCCTTGCGTAGGCACGGAAGTTAGTACGACTGATACTTGTCACAGGCCTACCCAAGAGTGTATGGTAGGTACCGTCCCAAGCTGAGGTATTGTTACCGCCCCTGTAATCAGGAGCCTCGTTCACTACGGAGCAAAGAGTAGTAGTAGACCTTTGCACGGACGCTTCATAGGCGGAAACGTACTTTTTCTTCACGAGGTGATACCCAGGGAGTGCCATCTCGGAGATTCTCACCCGCCTCTTCGTGCCCTCAGTCTCAAACTTGCGGTAATAAGAAGGTATTTCTACCATGACCTGGCCTTGAGAACCGTCCCTAGTCTCGTTCACCCAAGTACTAGGATCTAGGTACTTCTGTACCGTCCCATCATCGGAAAGTAGACATCCCTTCATCTTCGAGTGGATCGGTAAAGACCTGTGATAGTTGAAGTTACCGATCCTAGTACACTGAGGTGAAGACACCGTGGTATCGTACTCTATACCGTAACTCAGTTGGTCTTCTACCTGAGGGACTTGGTTGAGGAGAGTCTCCACGGTGACACCGTAGTTGTCACCCTCCTTTGCGACTACTAATTTCTCGTCACCAGAAAGCGTGTCTAACACGTCTAACTGGCTTATTTTCATTCCTGCCATGATTAATTATTTTGGTTTTCTAACAAAATGGATCCCTCGACCTCATGTAAGATCGGTTCTCCTGTCTCTAGTAATAGTTCTTTTTCAACCTTAATTGCCTTCCCTCGTGCCTCAAATGAGGTATCCGCTGCGGCGGGTGCGGAATATGAAGGATTCGATGACATTTTAGCACCGTTCTGAGCGTACCACCCGTCTACTTCATAGACGTACTCATCCGTGTTGTCAAGTAAAGTCATCGTGTTAAGGTCATCTGAGTAATAAGGAACCCTTATCGGACCTTCAAAAGTTAATGATTTAACGTTAGCATTCTTTTTCCATACTTGCGTGAACCACCGTTTCTGGAACCTAGCGAGCAAAGTTGTCGATCCTTCCACGGTGAACGTGTAGGTCTGCTGGTCTGAGATCAAGGTGCCTTCTTCATCATACCACCCCGTGAAGTCCCAACCGCCTGCCTTACTGTAAGCTACTTTAGGGGTTGCGGTGACCGTGTACTCTTGCCCTACTTCTAAAACTCCAGTTCCTTTAACCGTCCCACCTTTCTCCCCTACCGTGAAGTCTCCAGGTTCTGCGGATTGCGGGTCTGTTTCCCTGTAGGTCGCCTTCAAGGTGATCGTGATAGGCGGTGCAGGAGGAGTACTCTTTTCTAAGGGTACCCTTACTCCTAAATTCATTTTACCGAATCTTATCATACCGTGTTAGTATATGGAATGATACACCCAGTCCCAACCCTGAGAGAATTGGAGCATCTTTGACGGTATATCATTCAGTTTGGTCTCGATCAAGTCCCTTGCGTTGTTCCCCAGTTGACCGTTCATCAGGAAGGTAGTGTAAGAACCTGTCTTCGCCAACTCCGTCACGTCCTTGCCTCGGACCGTGGTGTAGGTGACGACAGGAGTGGATCCTGAGAATTCTTGGACTACTAGTAACCGATAGGTACCTTCTTTGTCTGAAGGGTGCCATATCTCTACCACGTTGTAGTACTTCTGAAGTACGTCTATGAAGTTCTTTAGATTCTCGTTCATCGTTCACTCTCCTTTCTTATAGACCTGTCGGTCTAGGTACTCTTTCTTACTCTTCAGCACCCTCTCGTAATGGGCGTTAGACCTTTTCTTGAGGACATCGTGACGTTCTTGGGGCGTCATAGACGCAATATGCCCGAAGTTGATCGTGATTCCTCTCTGCCTTTCTTCTACCGGTAACTCAACGATAGACCTTTTCCGACCGCAAGACGGGCAGAGTAGTAACTTAGACAAGGCGCCCGTGGACATACCGTCCCAGTCAGGTACCTCGACTACCACCCCAACTTTCTCGCACTCGGTGTTAGTACATTTAACTTTCATGTCGTCAGTAGTTTTTTCGCCTTGCGTGTTCAGCGATTAAGAGACCGTCTCGGTCTGGGTGACCTTCACCTTTCCACTCGGGGAACAGGCGGTTACCTACTTGCAAGGACATTTTCTTAAGATCGTCACCCGTGGTACCTTGCGGTAAAAGTGCTTTTTGCCACTCCTTCGAGTCCACGAACTCATAGGCGAAACCGAGTGTCTCAATGACGCACAAGGTAGCCTCGTGGCAGCGGAGTGCAGTGCAGGACGCAGTGAACCTCTGCGGGTTCACCATGGGCCTCTCGATGAGGCAGAAGACCCTGCGATCTTCTCTCTTGTAGTTTAGAAGAAGGTCACGTAGGGTGGGAGCATCGAGCCTAGAGACGTTCTTCTTCGCCTTCGTGTAATCTTGCACGAAAACGGTAGGGGTTTGGAAGAAAAATGGCAACTCTCCCTCCTCTAATATCCCTATAGAACCGGAAGTCCCGTTATCAATACCTATGTAAACCTTCTTCATCACGTCTAAACTATAAAATAACCTAAATATGAAAACAAGCTCAAATATAAAGGTTTTACCTGAGAAATCAAACTAAAACTTGACTAGTCTCGACTCATCGTTTTCCTTCTCAACGATCAAGACGTTCTCTGTCCTCTTATCTACCTGCACTTGAGAAATTAGGAGGATCGTCAAGTGCAAAGACTGTAAGGCTTCTATGAACGTCACCATGCCTTCAGAGTCCACGGCGTCTAAGATCTCATCGACCATGATCAAGTCCAGTCCTCCTGAAGGTGAAGATTGGTTGATCAAGTTCTGGAACGTTAGAATCGTGGAGAAGATCAGTCTCCCTTTCTCTCCGCCCGAGTAACACCTGTAGTCGTCCTCTTCCTTCCCGTCACGGTAAATGACGGCGTTAATCGACTCTTTCACCGACCCGTCAGACAGTGTCTTGAACCCTTCCAACTTCAACTGGAGGTCCGTGTTGATCTTCTCAAGGAACATATTGGAGTACCCTTGGATCGTCTCAAGAGACCTGTTCGTCAAGTAAACGTAGAAATTCTTAAAGTTCACGACCCACGCCTTCTTCTCTCTCAGTTCCACTTCCTTCACGTCAATACTGGACTGTAGATTATCGAGTTTACCCTGGCACTCCTCAATCTTCTTGCCTAAGTCCTCTGCCTTCTGGTCTACGTCGGGATCTCCCGTCATCTTCTCTGCGTTTTCAGCCTGTGCCTCGATCGACTTCACCTTCTCTCTCAGTTCCACGGCACGGACGGAATTACGGGCGAGATCTTCTTGTACTTTTGACTCCTTCGTGCGGATGCGATCTAGGGAGAAGAGTGCCTTGTTGAGTTCCTCGGAATACTTACACACTAGTGCCGATTTCTTCCTCTCCTTGCGTTTCCAGACGTTCATACCGGACTCTATACTCTTGATCTCCTTTTCTATCTCTTTGATCGTCCCGTTCACCTTCTTCTTCTTACCCTCAACTTCTTTGATCGCCTCTTTCACTTCTTCAAGTAACTCTTTCGCTTCTTCCACGGGCATCTCGAATGACGGGTTGTAAACGTGGTGACATTTAGGGCATTCTATCTTACCCCGGAGGAGGAGGTCTAAGTCGTACGATGACGAGTACAACTCCTGACCTTCAGCGTCAAGTTCCTTCACCCTACCCTTACACTTCTGAATGTCCTCTTCCTTGTCACTGACTTCTAACCGTATCTTCGCCACTTCATCATCGTAAGAGATAGAGCGGAGTTTCCTACAGGCCTTGTTTAACCGTTCTACTACTCTCTCTGCCTGCACCCTTTCCACTTGAATCTGAGCCGTCCATGACTTAGAATGCTCCTCGAATTTCTCACATTCCCTTATCTCCGCTTGTACCTTCTCCTTCGCCTGGCGGAGTGACTCTAACCGTTCCTCTTTCTGCTTCTCCAAGTCAAGGTCCATCAAGTCCTGCCTTTGCTCCTCGTAAACTGTCTTCCTCGTTGACACTTGCAGGCGTTCGTCCCTGAGAGACTTCAATTCTCTCTCAATCTTCTCTATCTCTTGATTGATTACCTGATCTGACTTCGCTAACTTGTGAGCGCCTGAGAAACGACCTATCAGTTCCCGTTTCTTCGAGTCCGGGGAGGAGAAGAAGGACACGAACCGGTCCCTGTTGATTAAGTAGTAATTCTTGATGTCATCAGGTGAGATTCCAATGAACTCGAGTAGGTACCTGTTACCGTCATTCACCGTGGCGTACTTGTCCTTCATCAAGACCCCGTTCTCGTAGATCTCGAGAGTTGAGTTCTTCGACCGGTACACCGTTCTCCTCACCGTCAGTTCACACCGGTAGAGGTTGTTGCGAAGGGTGAGTTCCATGGAGCATGAAGGCTCACCGTGCCGGATCAACTTCATGTCTCTTTTCCCAGATGACGTTCCACCGAGTAGGCAGTAGTAGATAACCTCGAATAAAGTACTCTTCCCTGACCCGTTGGTCGCCTGGCCTCGGTTCGTCAAGTTGTTGCCTTGCACCATGATCGCCTTCCCTGCCTGGAAGTCGTAATCTAACGTCACGAATGATTGGACGTTCTTAGCTTTCACGTTTATAGGTACGAACATGGTCTTAATCTTTTAAAAGGTTACTGATCTCCTGATCTAATCTCTTCTCTAACTTTTTAAGCAACCCTTCTGCCTCTTGATAAGTAGGAGTTGTGGAAAGGTGATTTCCCATCTTTTCTAACAAGTAATCACGAATGAGGAAGAAGTCATGAATGGAAGCCTGCCTCGGTTCAGTGACTGTTTCCTCACTTTCTAACACTATCGTGTCCACGGCCGGTATCAAGAACTCCTTCCTACAGTAGTTGAAGTGAGCCTTGTAGAAAATTAGAGAGTCCTGTGCTACCACGTCCGTTATATCAAACTGACATAGGTCTAAGTGAAGTCCTCGATAGGAATCTAAGATGTTCCTCGTCCAATTAGAAAGGTTTTCCCTCAACTTGAAGACACCTTTCTTACCGATGTTTTCTCTTTCTTCTTTCATCTGATTTCATGTTTTAATTTCATACCATAAAAATATAAAAATTATATGTCTTATCCAAATAAAAAGGGTACTATTTTAGTAGTACCCTTAAAATTTAGTAGTGATTCAAGGTCACATCATCGGTTGATTGCAACCACATGAGCAACCGTGTTTCTCTTCCGGTATATCGTAGATGACTGCCTCAGTCGTTAAGACGGTGGAAGCGATTGAGACGGAATTCTCAAGGCAAACCCGGAGTACCTTGTACGGGTCTAAGATCCCGTTCTCATACGAGTTCTCAATCTTCATCGTGCGGATGTTCAATCCCTTCTCCATGAACTCTTCAGATTTGAAGTCGAAACCGTTAAGTGCATTGTCACCGTCACCGTATCCAGCGTTACGGAGCATCCAACGGAGAGGCGCCATTAACGATTCCATGACACACTTATAACCGCAGTAGTAAGAGGTATTAGGGCGTTCTTCCATCAAGTGTAAGTACCCTTCCCTGAAGAACATGATTCCTCCTCCGGGTACTACCCCTTCTTGCATCGCTGCCTTAACGGCACAGAGTGCGTCATCGACACGGTCTTTCTTCTCTTTGATCTCAATTTCTGATCCCCCACCAACGTAGATAACCGCTAGACCTCCCGTCAACTTCGCAAGGCGTTCTTGCATTTTCTCACGGTCGTAGTCGTCTTCACAGGAATCAACCTGAGTCTGAAGGAAGGAAACACGCTTGGAGAGTGTCGCCTGGATCGTCTCGTCTTCTTCTTTCGAGATGACAATAGCCTCATTCTTCGTGATAGTGATCTTACGGCATTCACCGCAGAACGCTGGATCGTAAGAGTCAGTCCCTGTCTTCTGAGAGAAGAGTGTGGCTCCCGTCAACGAGCAAAGGTCCTCGAGGAGGTCTGTCTTCATCTGACCGTATCCCGGTGCCTTCATGATGCAGATAGGCAAGCCTTTCAACTTGTTGATGATCGCCTGCTGCATCGTCTCCTGAGAAGCTGTCTCCGTGACGATCACGATAGGTCTATGCTCACGCAGTGCGAACTCTAGGATAGGGACTAGATCGTTGAAAGAAGTACACTTCTCATCCATGATGAACAAGTAGGGATTCTCAAAAACGACTTCCATCTTCTCCGGGTCCGTGCAGAAATAGGGTGAGGAGTAACCAGCGTCAACTGGTGTCCCCATCACGGTCTTCAAGGAACTCTCAGTGGAAGAGGCGTTTTGAACCGTGATCAGCCCGGTGGCGAGTCCTACCTTCTCAACCGCTTGCATGATCAAGGAAGTCACTTCCTCATCGTTATTTGATGAGACGAGTGCTATGGATTTAAGGTAATCCTTGGCCGGTTTCGCACTCATGCGAATCAGGGAGAGAACTTCATTCTTTGCGAAGTTCATCCCTTCCTTAAAATCAAACGGGTAGAATTTACTACCGAGTTCCCCTTGCATCATGCTCCCTATACGGATCATCTCATGAGCGAGGATAGTCGCTGTCGTGGTACCGTCCCCAGCCTCTTCTCCTGTCTTCACTGACACGTCTCTAACGAACTGAGCACCGATCGCCTCTACCGGGTCCGTCAACTCTATCTCTTTCGCTACCGTCACCCCGTCTTTCGTCACCAAAGGTGTACGACCTGGGCGGTTGATGATAACCGTTCTACCGCAAGGACCTAAGGTGGATCCTACCGTTTTCGCTAACTTCTCAATACCTTGAATGAGGCCTTCACGACCTTCTACTCCTGTAACAATGTCTCTTTTCATTTGAATTCTGGTTTTCTACATGATACTACTTTGTTGTCGGGAACGATGAAGTAGGCGCCTTTCGCTGCCTTGTCCATCAGTTCATCCTTGTATTCCACGGCTTCCATGTGGAACTCAGCCACCGTCAGAACGGAAGCAACATCGTACTTCCCTGACTTGATGACCACGGCCTCCACGAAGTTCCCCACTTTCTTCCTCTTCTGCAGGACGATCCCTGACTCCGTTTCTTTCACTTCTTCTGGAACGAACACTAGGGTGTAATCGTTCACCATGCTGTCTTTCTGATTCATACTTTACTACTATGTTAAATTAAACCGTACATTTCTCTCACCTGAGACTCCAACTCGTCCATGATGCCTAAGTCCTGTATCACCTGTAGGCAGTTGTCTTTCCCTTGTCCCAGTTTCTTCTCTTTGTAGGAGTACCAAGACCCCGATTTCTTGATGATGTCATTCTCCACGCAAGCCTCGAAGATCTCGTCTTCATGAGAGATCCCGATACCGTAAAGGATCTTAAAAGTGCACTCCTTGAACGGTGGGTACGTTTTATTCTTGATAGTTTTCACCCTGACCGTGTTAGAGATAGCCTGTGCCTCAGAATCTTTGTCGATCGACTTCCTCCGGATGTCCAACCGGATAGAGGCGTAGTACTTCAAAGCGTTACCTCCCGTTGTCGTTTCCGTGGGACCGTACATGACCCCCATCATGTCCCGTAACTGGTTGGTGAAAAAGAGAACGCAGTTGGACTTGTTCACCTTCGCCACTAACTTCCTCATCGCCTGTGACATCAACCGGGCGTGCAGTCCCATCTTCGATTCCCCGAACTCTCCTTCAGATTCTGCCGTTGGTACCATCGCAGCGACTGAGTCTACTCCTATGAAGGAAACTTCTCCAGATTCCAATAACTTCTCAACGATAGACAGGCATTGCTCAGCCGTGTCCGGTTGAGAGAACACGAACTTGTCTGGAGACAGGTCAATCCCTATGTTAGAGGCATAGATAGGATCAAACGCCTGTTCCATGTCGATGTAGGCGGCAACGTTCCCAGACTTTTGAGTCTCCCTTATAGCGTGGAGGAGTACAGTCGATTTACCAGACGATTCCGGTCCTATGATCTCGATGATACGTCCCAACGGGTACCCACCACCGAGGATGATGTCTAAGAATAAAGAACCACTAGGTACCCTCTTCAAGGAGTAATCCATGGTTTCATCGAAAGACATGATAGTTCCTCTACCGAACTTCTTCTCTATGTCCTCGATCGTTTTCCTCAGTTTCTCACTCATTCTCTTTAACGATTAATTTTAATAAACGAGTACCTTCTTCTTTATCGAGTTTCCTACTCTCACAGAACTCCTCAAACAACTCTTTCAACAACTTGTAGGAAGAGTAGTCTTCTATCTCACCGTTGCACTCTTCTACTGATTTCTCAATAGAAGGAGATTTCACCTCAACCTTCACCCCTACCGCTCTCAACGAGTTCAAGTCCAGTGATTTCACGTCTTTCGCCTCTCCCTTCACCTTTATCCTGACGTGCATATCAGTTTCCTTCACTTCTTTCTTCAACTCCTCCAAGAATTTCGGGTCCAGGTCACTCGCATCGTACTCCATAGTATAGTACTGCTTGAACTCTGATAGCTCAATATCATACTCCCCCGTGTCCTTAACCAACGTGTAACCCTTATTAGGGTTCTCACCGAAATTCTTCTGACGTATAGAAGGACAATGGATGATTGACGCAGTGATCTCCTGATAATCGTGGTAGTGTCCTAAGAACACCGCCTTGAAATCACTTAGCATCCCAGGTTTGATACTGTTCTCAACCTTAGAACCGTCATTGTTCACTGATCCCGTCAGGGCCTGATGAGACATGAGAATAGTGTCTGCCTTTCTCAAGCCTCGTGCCTCTAAGAGCCTACTCGCCTCTTCAAGCCTTTCCAACCACTCTTCTTCTGAATAAAACGGTATCAATAGAACATGAGTGTTAGTACCCTCAAAATTCTCAAGTACCTTGAACTCCTCAACTAACAAGAAGTAGGGGCGGTTCTTAAACGGTGAGAGGAAGGAGCGGTACCCTCTATAATCTGTCTTATCATGGTTCCCAGGGACACAGATCAAGTACATATTATTCACCTCAAGGTACTCTAGGATAGAAGTGAACGTGTTCAAGACACGTTCACTCTGTTTCTGCCTACTGTCGAAAACGTCACCCAAGCAGAAAATTTTACTCAATCCTTCTCTCTTCGCTATCTCTACTTGTTTTACCACCAATTCGTACACCTCACTTTGATTAGACTCATCAATATGCCAGTCCGTTGAGATTACACCTATCGTTTTCATATCGTAGTACTGTTTTTATTTTCTTTTTAACTTCGCAAGTCTCTCTTGCATTTTTCTTCTTTTCTCTGCTGCGTCTTCTACTTCCTCTGCCGGTTTCTCCTTTTCTTCTTCCTCCCAAGGTAAGTCATCCTTCACTTCAACAGGTCCCCTTCTAACGGGTTCTGCTGCAGGAGCTTCTTCCTCCCAAGGTAAGTCATCCTTCACTTCTTCCGGTTCTTCAGGAGCCTCTGTCTCCTGAGCAACGATCATCTCTCTAATTAACTCATCAGGCATGGACGCTATAACTTTAATAGGATAACCTTTCTCCTTGATGTACTTCTTCATCTCATCCCTGGTCATTGCGTTCACATCAGCGACCCCTTCCGGTACGTTACCGAACGGTAGATCCTTGTCACCCTCAGGAGTCATGTCATCCTCTGGGTAGTAAGAATCAATGGTCGCTACTATCTCCAAGAACTCATCGTTCTCGAAGGTGTGGTAGCCGTTCTTCTCATCGAAACGTTTCAGTGCCTCAAAGGCTCTTTCAAAGTCTGATCTCTTATAGGAGTTCCGGAATTGCTTAGAGAGTGGTTCCATCTCATCCAACTTCATCAATACTGCGTCAGGCACTTTCTGAGATATTAAGAACTCATCGTACTGCTTCGCAACATCACCTCCTGGGCGTGGACGGAATTCCGGTTTGGAGAACACGTTCACCCACTTACCGTCTTGCTTTATCCTCTTGATGATGAACTGTGACCCCTCGTCTGGATCTGAGAAAAGGTCTGTTTGGATAGGCTCATCACTCTCTTCCACGATGTTCAATTTCTCAAGTTCCTTCTTGTCACTGTCCCACAATTCCAAGCGTCCCAAAGTCTCAGGCTTGATCTCTCCTTTCGTTGCGTAGCAAACGTAGGAAGAACTGATAAGGATCCCTTGGTTCCACTTCCCGTCCTTCGACCTCCACCCGAGAAGGGGAGACAATTTTTTCCGGGCTTCCTCTTTATCCTGAATCTCTTCGTACACCTTCCTACGGGTGAACTCAATGTACTTGTCCACGATGTCCATTTCAGTACCACCATGAATACGTGAATCGAAGATAGGACGCCTAGACCAAACGTAAGTCCCCTTACCCTTTCCTTCACTGTCTTTCTCTTCTACCTTGCACTCTAACCAATAAACTGCCTTGGGCTGCAAGGAGGGTGCGTCCGGACCGTCATCTGGATGTGGAGGCATCATCCTGAAATAGTTATAACCTTCGTCTATCGTGTGATAATCCCCACGACTGGATTCTGACTTATACAAGTTGTTAAGCTCTTTAGTCACCTTTTGGTTCGCCTCAACTCTCGCTGCCTTGAACCGTTCTCTGTTGTAAGCCATGTTACTTTAAAGTTTTTCGTTGAATTTTTTAACTAGAAAAGTGTTGACTCTTCTCTCTAAGATACCTTTCGCAAACTCTTCTGGAGTCACTCCCTTCATGAGAACTGACAACTTCTTGTCCTTGGACTGGACGGCCCAATACAAGGCATCAATGTAATTACAATTCTTTTTCAACTGGAGTAACCTCTTCCGCTTTTGCATCACCTCGGGGTGCGTGTTCAAGTGATCTTCACAGTCATCAACTGTAGGTTTCTTCTCGCCCATAGCGATCTTTGACTTGATGTACTGTTGCCTTACTTGGCTCTCAAACACCTGGCAGTCCAACTTGTACTCCTCGTACTCGTTATCCACGTCTGCCTTAAGTAGGCCAACTCTGTTATAAAGGGAGGAAACGGTCACGATCTCACCGAAAAGGTTATCATACTGAATCTGTGTCACCTCATCAATCTCGATGTCCGAATCCCAATCACTACCCTTTAGAACAATGATTTTCCCACCTACTGGGATCTTGATTAAATCTTCACTCATCTGGTTAATTTCTCATAATGTTTCTACTTTTTAAAGGCCTCATCAGCCCTAACCCTGTTATTTATTTTCTACTCTGTAAAAATATAAAATTTATATGTCTCATCCAAATTTTTATCCTAAAATTTGTACCATAAAATTATCGTCAGCCTGAAGTATATTCTGTTTCCTATACTCATCCCACGTGACACGTCCCGTTGTTATCAAGATCTGGCCTACCTTCTCTTCTATCTTCAAGTCCTCTACCTTCTGGTACTGCTCAGACCAAATGTACAACCAAACGTACTCATAGTTCTGCTCAATCTGCACTCTCATCCAGTTCCCCTTCTTCTTCGCCTTTCTCACTTCTGCAGAAACGATCACTCCTCCTGTTATCACGTTATACCGAGAACGGTTTCCATAACCGTAGGAAGGTTCGTTGGAGACATCTTGCAACTTGATGTCTTTCACGTCCATGTACTTACTATCATCCCAGCAACGGTCTGAGAGAGTACGAATGATCTCCCTATAATCGAAGAACGCCAAAGATGATACTCTCTTCTGCTGTAGCAACCACCACCAGTCATCGTATAGGTGGGAGCTTTTCTGAATCTCCTCAAACCAATCCACTTTATTCTTCTCAATCTTCACCTTCGCCAGTTCCCGGTACTTCTTAATGATGTTCCTCCTTTGAGCGGGGAACTTGATACCTTCCAAGGAATCGAAGGCTCCAGAAAGGATTAAATTCTCCATCACTGACTTATTCGCCTTCCTCTTCTCAACACGTTCCATGAACTCCTCCAAGGAGAAGAATTCCCCGTTGGCGTCCCTCTCTTCAAAGATCGCCTTCACTGACGCCTCTCCACATTGCTTAACCTTAGTTATAGACCAGATGATACTTTGCGTGTTGAAATCAGCGAAGAAATCAAGTCGTGACTTATTGATGTCAGGAGGTAGTATCTTAATGTTACCTGATGAACCGATCTCTGAGATAAAACCGTCTATCCTTTCCTTCGTTGCGAACTGAAGTGCCGTAATCCAGTAGGGGAGAGGGTACTTCCACTTGAGATATTGACACGTGTATCCCGTTATGGCGTAACAAACAGAGTGAGACTTGTTGAATGAATACCCAGAGAACTTAACCATCGTTTCCCACAGTTCCTTAATGGTTTTCTCATCGTACCCATTTTCCCTAGCTCCTTTGTACCACTTCTCTTCGTACGATTCAATCAGTTTAAGGTTCAACTTACCCATCGCCTTCCTGATGTCATCCGCTTCTACCAACGTGAAGTTTCCCATCCTCTGGCAAATCTGCATGACCTGCTCTTGATATATGATCAACGAGTAGGTATCTTTCGTGATCTCTTCTGTCCCTGGGTAAAATTTAGGCTCCTTCTCACCGTGTTTCAATAACACGTAATCATTATGGAAGTTATTCTCTATAGGACCCGGTCGGTACACTGCAATCATGGCAACTATATCGTTGATGTGGTCCGGTTTCATCGTGACTGAATAACTAGTCAAACCAGAACTTCCCAACTGAAACACGTCTCCATTCTTGCCTTCTGAGAACAACTTGAACACCTCAGGACAATCCAGAGGGATGTTGTATATGTCAATGTCTTCACCATAATTCTCCCTGACTAGTCGGATGATATTCTTGAACTTGTCCAACTGAGAGATACCTAAAAGGTCTTCTTTTAAGAATCCTGCTTTCTCAAGGTAGACACCTTCCCACTCTGACACTAGCATCTTCTGACCCTTCACTTCACCTTTCCGAATAGGGAGAGTGGTGAAAATAGAATACCCTTCTGGAAGTAGTAATGTAGCACAAGCGTGTACTGACTTTGATCTCGGTTGGGTGTGGCATAATTCCATGGCCTCAATGACACCAGGGTACTCTTCCACGTACTCTTTCAACTCTGGCATCTTCGATGCAGCCTTGAAAAAGAAGGCCCAGGGCTTCTTAAAACCACGACCGTCTGAGTTTTCATCCGATTCTGTCAGAACACCTGATAAGTATTCTACCGTTCCCGGTGATAAGTTATTCAACTTCGAGAAATCAATGAAAGACTGTCTCAACTGTAATGATGAGTAGGTGCCTACTGAGCAGAAACGGTCCTTCCCGTACTTCTCCTCTATGTAGGTCTTAATCTCTGCCTTTCTCTCTGCCTCGAAGTCACAATCCACGTCAGGTAGTGACTTCCCTAAACGCCCTTCGTTCAAGAACCTCTCAAAAAGTAAACCGTATTCAAGTGGGTCTACTTGGACTAAACCGATCAAGTAAGAAACCAAGCATCCCGCTGCAGAATTATGTACTACTGCATTATTGATTATATATGAGTGATCCTTAGTATGTACTCCTAAATCATAAACAGGACCCTTATAGTTCAAATATTTCTTCCTTAGTAATTTCATTCTTTCTAAACCTTTTCCAGTTAAAATTAAGATACTTACAAGAATCATTAATAAACCTAGGAGGCTCTTTACCAAATTTTTCTAAAAGCTCCTTTCTAGTACTAAAAATATGAAGCAATTCACCTTCAAGAGTATACTGACATATATAATACTTACTTTTTGATTCAGATATAATCTGACAAGTAGTAGGGGATCTTTTAATACCCTTTATCTTCTTGCCTGCTAGACTTAACTTCTTTTTATGTTCTGGAGTATTTACAGCTTTTCTCTGTTTTTCTCTTATTTCTAAATTGTACATAGGATTATTTTCACCCCGCCTCTTATATTCTTCCCTTTTCATAGGATTATCTGTATTGAAAAAAGATCTTTCAGGATGTTTTCTCATAGGATTGTTTTCACCTCGAAAATTTAAAGAAGCAATTCTTTTACGCTCCTCAGTCCACCTACTTGAATTTCTAACACCTAAACCAACTCTTTTTCTAATTTCCTCCTTCCTAGGATTATTGCTGAGGTTGTCACCCCCGTTTCCTCCCTTACTAATATTATACCCCTTATTTATACAGTCTAATTCTCTAATCCAGAAAATTTCCTTAGAATTTAATTCCTCTTCAGTAGAAGCTCTATCAATAATTTCCCATTCAAAATTTCTCCTTCCATACTTCCTTAAGGCATTATGAAACTTATTATGAGTATTGTATAACTTACATTCAGAAAAATGTTGAGACTTTCTATCATTAAGGGTATACTTAGTCTTCCCTATGTAAACCTTACCATTAATCTTATTAGTTACTTTATAGATAATCATAGCTGCAGGATGTTTTTTCTCAAAGATAAAAATAATAATTCAATTTACAAAAATTATATTATCATCCTCAGTAAGTTCATCTGCCTCTACCCACCCCCTATTAGAGGTATAAATTTTATGATCCTTAGTGCAAGAAATCTTCTTCCCATTTTCAAATTCTAGTTCTACTATTTCCTCTTCTATTTCATACCTAAAGATATCTGTAACTAATGATTCACCCTCAAAATAATTTTTTACCTTCCTGCCTACTTCAACTTCTTGAATAGGAACTTGTGTTCCATCAGACATTAGTACCATAGAACCAGGTAAGAAACATCCTCGACCCAGTCCTACTAATATGTCATTCTTCTTGCAGAAATTCGCAACGTCCCACAAGATCAAGAAATAATCAATGAATCCTCCTTTCTGGATTACCTTCATCTCAGTGTCTAACCGATCCATGTACTGATCAACTTCTTTCCCCTTGTCTATCACTTTCTTTTCCAAACCCTCCTGGATCAATGCGTAGAATAGGTCTTCTGGAGTCTCATAAAGTTCTGCCTCATCAGGGTTCATCTGATACCTCGGTAGGTGGAACACTCCTGTAGGGATCTGGTAGTTACACTTTTCTGCCACTTCTTCAAGGTTGGCAATTGCCATCACCAGCATATCCTCCGCCTTCTCCCCCTTAATCAACGGGTCCAACTCTTCCATGATCGTCAAGTCATCTTTGAAGAATTGGTTCACGGAAGACTTCTCCCTGACCTTCAGCAAAGAGTTAAGAATAGGCTTTATGATGTGATCATCAGCGTCCAAGTAGTAGGCATCTGTTATGAGTATAGGCTGAATCCTACCGTCTTTCATGTAGGCGAGGGTGTTGAGGAGGAAATCCTTGTCTGACTCATCGTTCGTGTACTCCACGCTATCCAACTGAAAGTAGCAACCGTCCTTGAAATAGTCCATGTACATCTCTACCCTGTCTTGATCGTAAGGGTATGACGCAGGAGGGAAAACGCAGACAAGTCCTTCTGTTAATTCAAGAAGGCGTTCTTCCGTGATATACTGAGAAGGGTTATTGACGTTGATCTCACAGTTTACTAGCAACAAGTTCTCCCATCCCTTCTTACAGGTTGCGTAAAGTTTAAGGTCTACTAAGGTGTCATCATCAATTAACACCGTCACCGTTTCCCCTAATATCGACTTGATACCTTCGTCTTGACACGCTATCTGAAACGATATGGAACCGCCTAAGGTGTTCTTCTCACAGATGCCCATCGTAGGTGTCTTCAAGAATTTACCCTTCAGGCACCAGTCTGAATAGTCCCGACTACCGTTCTCTATCTCATACTCTCCATGCACGCCTAAAAACGGTAAATTAGGGGTTGTCAAACTACACTCACCTAAATATTTTAACGGTATAATCTCAACCTCTCTCAATTTTTTAACAGGACAGTAATAGTATTTCCTTCCCCAAGGAAACATGACTCTATCGACCTCTTTCACCTGTATCTCTTCATCGAAATCTAGGAGGAAGTGAAACTTCTCATCAAACATGAGTCCGTCCTTCTCCTGTATCAGTAGGTACTTCTTATCTCCAAACTGATACACGTTATCACCTAAATCAAGTGGTACCAGGTTGTTATCCTCACACCACTTCTCAAAACTAACGTACATACTCTATCGGGTCTTTCAGTTGATTCTTTTCAAACGCTTCCAGCCTTTCCCTGCAACTACCACATTCACCACAAGACCGCCCCTCTGCATCGGGAGAATAGCAAGTATGAGTATTCTTAAGTACCCCTATTGACTCACCAGGCGTCAAGCCTAACTTCCACATACTTTCAGATCCCTTCTCTAAAACACCTGCCTTGTCAAGGTGATTAAAAGGTGCTTGATAATCAATCAAGTCAGAATCCCAGTTGGACACCTTAAAGGCGTGTTCACACGCCTGGCGTGATTCTTCAGTACAATCCGGGTAAATCGTGTGATCACCTGAATGTAACCCTAAGAAGATAGTGACTGGACCTCGGTCAAGTTTCGCCCATGATAGGGCTTTCCCGTAAAGAATGGAAGCGAATATCACGTTCCTATTCTCAACTACTGTTGACTTCATGTTTTCATCCCTATAATCTCCCTTAGGGATTTCTGCACCGTGAGAAGAAAGGGAAGAAGTGGAAGTATCAAAGCAATCAGTCAAGTCTATAACTTGATGAGTTACTAAAAAGCCCTTCGACTGGAAAAGTCTAAAGTTTTCCTTCACCTTCTCCAACTCGATAGAATGCTTCTGCCCGTACTTGAATGAATAAGTTTTAACCATGTACCCTTCCGCTAGAAGGTGTAATAATAAGCAGGTTGAATCTAGCCCGCCTGACCAACTCAATATAGCTCTTTTCATAATATAGCCTCCGCTTCTTCTTCTGTCATAATTAAATCCCCGTAAATTATCAAGGCTTGATCCAGTATGAAAAGCCGTTCTTGCTCATGATACCTACAGAGTAAATCAGTCAATACCTTCAAGTTCTTATTCTCCTCACCCGTGAATAACTCATACCAAGACTGTAACCTTATCAATGACATCAAGTCATCTTCTTGATCTTCCAAGGTACGATCATGGCAAGTTCCCATCTTACATTTAATAGATCCCCCTAACTCTGATGTCATCCTTACTTTATCTCGATACTCTGCTTTCCCTAGGCACGTGTAAGAAAACTCCTTGAGATCAAACTCTTTCAGTTTCCGGATCTTATTCAACTCAAAACGGCAAGAAAAAGGACGGTTCTCATGAATCACGCAACCACCACTGTGGTAGAAATCACACCTCTTACCTTCCGTGTTCTTATGGGTGTAAACTATCCCCTTCTCCTTCTTATCAGTGTCAATTAACCGTCTCTCAAAAAGTAAAGAATTCCCTGGATCTGTCTTCTTCATCCTCTCATACTCCTTAGGAAGGAGGTCTAACGTGAAATCAAGGCAGCATCCACCACAGTGAAACGGGCAGGAGAAATGGGTAGTGAAAGAAGTAAGGATGACTAGCATATCTTCCTTCAATTCTTCCACGTATCCTCTTATTTTAGTAGTAGAATCCTTCTGATACATTACTGCCGTATTGTTCTAAATGATAACTGATCGGGAGAAAGTAATCTCGGAGAAAGTAGGGTCAAGACAGAAATATCAGAAGCCCTCATGGGGTTAATGTCTATACCACCCCTTCTCGTGTAACAAGCGAAAACGCCTAAATCCCTAGGAGCAAACTTCTCAAGTAGTCTCATGTACACGGTTTCTACTATCTCCTCATGGAAATGGCACTCATTCCTCAAAGAGATGATGTACTTATACAATGAATCAAAAGTGGGCACGTCTTTCCCTTTCATGTAGATGAAAAGGTCTCCCCAGTCTGGTTGCCCGGTCACCTTACACCTACTTCTAAGTGAAGTGCTATGTACGAAGAAAGGCTCATTAGAAGACTTCCCGTCAAGGAGACTTGGATTCTCCCCTTCAAACTCTCTAACAGTGATTTCTTTAGAGATCACGTTCTCAAGGCATAAGTATCTTGAATCCTTTAAAAGTAGACTGTTCACTTCATAAGTTAAAGGAAAGGCAGACACTACAACATGACAACCGAGTAGGTTGGTAAGATCTTCCCTAACCGCCTTATGGACATTCATGGATGAAACGAACATAGTTTGATTAAAGGAATTGAGATACAGTTTCAAAGATTTGCTCTCAACGATATACTCAGAAGAGGCTGGATAACAGATCTTCAAGATGAAATTCTGAGGTTTACCACAAGGGTCTAACCAAGAAACTTCATAGCAATGCCAGATATCCACTCCGAAAAACGGCATGGAAGGACGAGAACCTATTATGTTCTTTCGGTTATCTAATCTCGCCTCTTTTCTCAAAAGGGAAGGATCATACACGAACTTGTTTTCTACCTTCTTCCCTAATACTCTATCATTATTTTCTCCTTGCGCCATAACTTATTCAATAAATGTTCTAAAAATCTTCATATTTTCACGTATAACGGCCAACTGTTCTGGACTCACGTTATCAGTCCACATGACATCTTTCACGGGTTTTGGAACCTTATTATCTAAACCGTAACTACCGTAGGTAATGCCTTCTAAACCGTGCATGATAGGTGAAGAAGAATCCACGGACTTAATAGACACACAATACCTGTAGTAAAGTAATTCCTGAGGTAACGCCAGGCCTAAAAGGTGAATAGGAACGTTAGGGTCAAAGAACCGTTCTCTCATTAAGAGGTTCAAGAACTGAACCCTACCGTACATCCAAGCGTGTTCTCTCGGTAACCGGATACCCTTCTGACTGAAATATTCTTGATAAGCTTCACAGTTAAAAGAGATAGCTATCTTATCACAATAGGGTAAGAGTCCCTTGTAGCATTCCATCATGTCACCGAATGTCTTGCCTTGTACTACTCCTATTGAAGTTCTATCCAACTTGTAACCAGAACTGAGTTTCCTCCATTTTCCCACGTTTTCCAAAGTCCCTTCCATGTCATCAAGTACATCTGGTATGATGTACTCAGTAGGTCTCAGTTGAACGACCCATTCCAAGAACTTTTCCATGTCAAAAGCCTTGCCTAACTCAAAGATAGAGTTATCAAGTATAACGGTTCTACCCATGTTCAATGAATCAACGAAAAAATCGTAGTACTCTTTACCGTGAGCAGGGTCTTCAAACAGGTGAACTAAAGCGTAATCGTAATCAGTGCGCCTCCTCACCCAGTCCATAAGGTGAAGAGGAGCTTCATGAGCGACTATCATTTCTTTAAGTCCTTTACTTGTTCTGACATTTTCTGCTGTGCCCGGATCAAGTCATAGGTGTATGTCGGGTCTGCTACTTTCAGGTTCACGATCTCTGACTTATCAAGTCCTAAATCCCATAGGTCAATAATGACACGTTTCTTTTGAGTACCGTTCTTCAAGATTTCCAACACCTGATCAATCTTCTTCTGTGACTGAACACTGAAAATAGCCTTCAGTTCCTCTTCAGTAGGTTGAGGGATAGCTGCCACCTTTCTCGGTGTAGCTTCTGCCTTTTTCTCCACTTTCGGTTTTTCTTCTACAGATTCTACCGGTTTCTCTGTCGGGTCTGCTATTTTCTCTTCTTTCTTTACCGATTCCTTAACTTTCGTTTTCCCTTTCTTCTCTGCCTTCTTTTCCTCATTTCTCTTTTTCAACTCCTTAGCGAGTTCCAAGAATCCTTCTACCTGTTCCTTCGTGAGATCTTCCGTCTCCTTAGGATCATCACCCATCAAGTCTCCGGCCTTCAACTTAATATCGTCATACTCACACTCACAGATTTCCTCTATCGCCTTATCAACGATCTCCACTGTCTTCGGGTCTAACTTCGTAGACTGTGATTCTTCCCCATTTTCCTCTTCCGGTGCGTCTTGAGAAGCCTCCATTTCTTGAACTTCACCCGGCATATCTGCAGGTTGTTCTTCTTTCACTTCTTCTGTTTCCCACTTTGAAACGTCCTGTCCTCTCTGTTTCAATACCTGGATTGCTACTTTCTTGTCTTCTTCACTAAACTGGCCTTTCTCAATCTTGAACTTAATCATGACAGTTGCCATCCTTTTAATAGTTGCCACTTCCATAACGATGTTTCTTTTAAAATTAATAACCTAAAAAATTCTTTATTAAACTCATCCTACTCTGCAGATCAGAGGGGAGGTATTTAATTGCAGTTCCTTCTTTCATGCCTTCAGGCAAGAACGAGCAAGTGTAAGTGAATAAAGATTGGATGTCTTTTTGGAATTTCTCGTTCATGGAACGATCCTTCTCCTCTACCAAACCGAACGATGGTTCTAAGATAAAATAGGCATCCATGAATTGGCTCTCTATTGCGTTCAGTTTCTCCACTAATTGTATAGTTTCAAGACCTATCTTACCTTGTCTCCCTAGGTACCTAGAATAAACTACCACGTCAAGTATCGAGCGATCGCAGATAAGATGCTTCTTCTCGTTCCTGTTCTCAATAAGTCGGGTTAACTGACGTGTTGAGAAAAACACTTGAGACAGGGCGTCACCGTCCTCGTTGATTGATAAACCGTACTTCGCCGTGTCTTTGCCTGAGGCGTTGATGAAAGAGCAATCTTCCTTCAACTGAGGGTCTTCCATCATAGCCTTCACTAAAGTTGTTTTCCCCGTGCAGTGTGTTCCTGATAATGATATGATCATCTGTTTTACTTATTAAAGGGTTACTACTGTTATGAACTGGCATTTTGCCCAAACTGTCAAGTCATCACTCTTCATGTATTCTTCGTTTTGAGCGATTATCTCTTTCGCTTCCTGTTCCGTGATTTCCTTTCCTTCTAAGTAATACTTTTTCATGATCTTTTAATCTTATCTATTTGACTTATTTCGATATACAAATATAAAAATTATATGTCTAACTGCAAAATTTTTCACTACTATTTTTCAAAAATTTTACCTTTCGTCACCTGATCCTTGCAGTTGATCACGGTTGATTCTATCTTGAATCTTATCCAAACTTATGTCCATAATCTCAGATAGTGAAGATCCTAACTCATTAGTTATAGCAGTTAGATACCAAAGAATATCAGCAATTTCTGACTTCAATAAGTAAAGATTCTTAGGAGTTACATGACATCTATCATCCCTTACTATCTTCTTAAATTTATCACATAATTCTCCAGTTTCTCCAGTTAATCCTAAACACAAATAAGATAGTTTTGAAAAGAGGGGAGTCATCATTTCATCATCATAAAGAATAATTTCCAATGCTAATTTAGAATACTCTTGTGATAAATCATTTTCTCCCTCAGTTTCTCTCCTTAATTTTCTCATTAACCAAGCTTTCCTTAACTTACAACGAGTTTCTTCCCTTTTTGCTGGGTTTAATTCTCCTAGTCTCTTCCCCTTTTGAGATTCAGACATCTTTTCTCTAGATTTTTCAGAAACAGTTCTCTGTTCCATTTTTCTTCGAACCGAGAGTTTATTCCATGCCTTCTTATTTGACTCAGATATAGACTTCCTATATTCTTCAGTTCGTATTTTTTTCAAGTGTTTTTCTTTAACCTCTGTTCTTTTCATAGGATTTTTATCTCCTACTAATTTACCCTTATTAGCTTCTGAAATTTTCTTTCTGGTTTCTTTACTATGATTTTTACCAGAAGTTCCTTTGCCTCCACCACATAAGTTTAAACACCAAGGATCGTTTTTATAAAGCTCACCGATTAATTCTTCTTCTCCTTGAAGGAGTTCTTCTGAATTTTTGAAAAATCCTATAATTTCCTTTTTAAAATTTTCAATACCATGTTCTTTATAAAATCTATTTATAACTACTCCACTCCCCATATAATTATCATCCAAGTTGAATGTTTCATGCTTTCCTAGATAATAGTAGGGTTTCTCGGGGAGTAGGCATGATATTTTATAGACATAATAAAATTTATTATTTTCCCCCACTGTAGGCTTCATTAAAAAATCCATCATATCAGCCCCTTTTTATCATTTGAAAGAATTCCTCCCTGGATTTATCCGTGTTATCAAGGAACGCTCCAGAAAGTTTACTAGTTTTCATCACTGAATGATGTTCAATACCCCTTAATGAGACACAAGTATGGTTCGCCTCAATGAAAATGGCTATGCCTTGATTGTTAGGGAGGACCTTTTGTAGATAGTCATGGATTTGCTGTGTCAGTTGCTCTTGCAACTGAGGACGTCTTGAGAACCAGTCCACTATACGGTTCAACTTCGATAAGCCTATCACTTCACCTTGAGGGATATAAGCTATGTACGCCTTACCGAAGAAAGGCATCATGTGGTGAGAACAAAGTGATTTCACGTCAATATCACCCTCAAACACGATTCCCGTGTAATCAGAAGGAAAAGTAGTAACCTTAGGCTCCTTAAGGTAGGTACCCTTACACGTTTCCCTCATTAACATTTTTACTACCCTCCTGGGCGTGTCTTCCATGTTGGGGTCTTCATGTAAGTCATACCCCAAGGCATAAAGAAAATCTTTATAGCATTCCTCTGCCCGTTGTCTCCTTATTTCCATTTCCTCGTCATCCATCTCACCGTTGAATGACTGGCCTGATTTTATTCCCTTCATAATTATACCCCTGTTTTAGTGTCCCATACTGTAACTTGCAATCTATCAGTGAAATTCACACCTTTCTTAATCGCCAAGTTAATCACCATCTCTCTTTTTTTCTCCAATTCTTCCCTGGTCGCTGCCTCCGGCATCAAGTAAACACGACTAGGGTGCTTAATAAACTTCATGAAAGTTTCTTCTACCTCTTCCCAGTCTTCTTCTTTGCCTATGACAAACTTAAAGTAAGAATCTTTATGACTACTAATCTTACTTATCGCATAAAGGTTCATTCTTATTTCCTTATCCACTCCCGAATTACTCAATTTAGGTGAGCAATTTATCGTGTCAACAAGGGTCATCATGAGAGCGGAAGGGACGATCGTTCCCTCTGTTTCAAGTTCTATGAAAGGTAAGAATCCATACCTACTATGAAAGTCCTTAAGGAAAACTTCTAGACTACTCATTTGTAAGAGAGGATTCCCTCCCGTGATAACTAGATGTTCACCTCCCTTAAACGCCTCAATAGCACCGCCTTCCTCAAGAAGTGAGAATATCTCTCTAAAAGAGTACTTTTGCGACTTCTTCCAAATCAACTTCGAATCACAGAAAGAGCAATTCACGTTGCATCCTGCAAGTCGTAAGAAGGTTGCAGGATGTCCTATCCACCGTCCTTCTCCTTGAATCGTTTCACGGAACAGTTCAGACACTTCTAAGTACCTTCCTTGTGAAGGTGTAACACTTTCTGAAGGCACTTGTCCTGGTTTTATCAATCTCAATGACATATCAATCTAATTTTACTTGTTGTTCTGCCTCTGGCATATAATATTTCTTACCTTCTATGATCTCCTGGATAAGGTCACGATCTCCCCATGATTCTTCTATGATAGAAGAAGAAGGAACGAACCTTTTAAGAAGTCCTTGAGGATCATTGTACCCTTGAACATCAAAAGAATCTGCTTCTGCCCATCCAGTCTCTGTCTCCCATACTCTCACTGATTTCAGCCTTACCATCTTTTCTCCATTCTTGAACACCGTATTTTTCAGTACAGAATCAATGAGCATAAAAAGTAGGATACTAAGGCTTTCTGCTGAAGGTGTGAAAGGCATCATGATCACACGTTCTGAAAACTTGGAAATTGCATCAATATACTCCTGATTATCACGATCCCACACTAACGTTGAGTGATCGAAGGTATCTAAAATCATGCCTACTTCTCTTTTCAAGAGTCCGAAGTCAAGAACCATTCCGCCCCTATCAAGTCCTCGTGAAGTCAAGAACACTTCTACTTTAAAACTATGACCGTGAATAGAATATTTACACCGTTCAGAGGAACAGTTCCGCACTATGTGGGCTGCCTCAAATTTGAATAATTTTCTTATTACCATTTGTCTCTCTTTTAGACTGTAAAAATATAAAAATTATATGTGATTTCAAAGAATTCTTGTAACTTTATTAAAAGAATAATATTTTTGCTCACCACAAACTTCTACTAGTACCAAAGACTTACTTAAGTCCGTGTAAACAGTTCTACCCTTCTCAACGGACAAGTCATCCATGATAACAGAAACTTCTGATCCTCTGCGGAAGTAGTTAATGATGTCAGTTTTCCTACGTTTCAGCCTGTCTTGATTATTCCTGTAAATAAAATTAGGAAGCCCACACTCACCGTAAATCTCACCGTGGAGTTTATCATGAAGAGTCACTGAAGAGAAAATACTTTCAAAATTATTCCTCATCGCAATGTCTATGATACACTTTTTCTTCCCTTCCATCTCCCTTTCTTTATAATACTTCTTGTCTCTCTCAGAAGGATAAATCTTATACCTCAATTCTGCAACAATATATTCACGTTGCAAGTTCTCAAAAAATTCTTTAAAGGGGAGCTCCCTAGTTTTAAATTTACCGTTCATCTTTACTTTAAATTAGTAGTCGCTACTCTATTCACGAAATAATCAAAAGGATCTTTCAAGTTAGAGAACACTTTTTCAAAGTCTTCCAAGTTCATCTCCCCTGGATCCTTCATGCCTTCTCCTTTATTCTTAGGATCTTTAAAGATAATAATTTCTCCGATTAATACCTCAAAAAATTTCGTCATTTTTAATGACGTTGATTTAACCTGCTGGATTGTCTCTGAATCGTAAAGGAGAATGATTTTCTGTACTCCTTTCTTAAAGATTTTCAGCATTTGCTCGTCTGATAACTTACACCCGAAAGTAAAACAACATTTGACTTCTTTCTGATCGTTCAGTCCTAGAACCTTATCCGTGTTCGCCTTGTCCATGATGCCTTCTACTAGGATAACAGTAACTGTCTCCCCGTCTACTATCTCATCCAAGCCCCCTACTATCTTCTCAAACTCTGTCCCCTTCGAGTTATCATACCTCAGTACTAACTTGCAAAGTCCCTTCTTCGCTTTTTCAAGATTTTCTTTATGCCACTCCTTCGATTTCTTACTCCGTGAAAGGTAACCCACTAATCTCCCTTCTTCATATAGAAGAAAGGTAACTTTATCTTTCAACGTAGGCTCAATAGTAGTACCTACATGGAATTGCTCAAATTGAGAAGGAATCCATCCTCTCCCTTCCAAGTACTCATCACTCGTGATCGGTTTAAAGCCTACCGGTTTACTTATTTCTGGTAATTCTAAGTCCTTATCTTCAAGTCTCGATTCAACTAGGAAGTTTTCTAGTTGATCTTTAAACGTGAAATCCTCGTCTTCTGTCATCAGGAGTAAATCCATTCTCCCTATCTTTTTCAAGAACTTGAAGATTGACCCTTTCTGATCACACCTCATGCAATGAAAACTCCCTGATCCACGATCATTCAAGTAAATACCGAACTTGTCTCCCCCTCCACCACAGAACGGGCAAGGGAGATTCTTATTATTCATCCAGCCTTTCGCACCGAAGGGGCGAAGGTTAAACTCCTGAATCAGTCTTTCTCTACTTACCTTCATAATCTTCTGGATATAGTTTTATCGTGGCACTTCTATCGTAGAATCTATCATGATCATAATTAGTGGCCATCCTTATCAGGGTGTTACCACGGTAATCCCTAGCTTTATCAACGTATAATCTGCCTAAATTCTTATTGTACTCATCACTACTAACGTTCCAAGTGAGAAAATAGGAAAAGGGATCAACTAACCCTTTCGCCATTGCCACGTTGTGCCTGGTCATGTACCAATCTACCCTATTGAAATCTTGCGGTGATATGTCATTCACTTGTGAGGCTGTCGCTCCTGAACATTTCAACTCATTACAAATATTTTTAAAGGCTCTCGCAGACGCCTCCCGCCTTAACTTTTCACCTTCCATTGATGCAGAATACCTTCTACCGTCTCCAGGATCAAAAAGTTCCAAGTAGTCAAGTATGATTAAATCAGGTAAAGACCCGTACATCTTAAGGAAGTCAAGGGCCCAGTTTCTAACGTCCTTCATCGAAGCTGTCCCGAACTCCTCATAAGCATGGACCTTGATCATACCTCCTCTCTGCCTAATATCCTTAATCACCTTATCCAACTTCTTCATCATCCCGGGGTCGATAGACCCATTCCTGAGATCTCTCTTTAACAAGGCAGTCCAGGTTGCGTCATACCCTAACATACATTCTTGAGCTGTTCCTTCCGCCTGAATGTGTAAGACCTTATAACCGAACCTTGCCGCTGACACGCCCCTCCACCTTAGATACTTCGTCTTTCCTGATCCTGACCTACCTAGAAAACAGTCTATCTCCCCTATATCAGGACAAGAACCTCCGTGTGTCAATCTATCTAAAAGGTCTATACCGAAGGGTATCTTCCTTATCTTATTGTCAGAATCCTGAGATTTAATGAATCTCTCTTCATCTCTCTCATAGAAACCTTCAAAGACATCCTGTAGGTAAGAAGAATCATTTTTAACAGAGAAATTGACTATCTCTTGTGATTCTTTGGCCTGAAGTTCTATCGCTCCTTTCTGGTCTCCGTTGTTGTACATTTCCGCTATGTCAGAGTACAACTTCTGAAACCTTACCCTCTTTATGTACTCCTCCAAGGTGCCTAACACCTCTTCCTTATCCGGTATCTTCATGTTGACAACACGGTCAAGGATCTCATATACCTCAGGTTTCTGGTTGTTCTGTGTCAACATACCGATAGAAGGGAGTTTGCCTGTACTACCGAAATACTCCTTGATCGCCTTAAGTATTATCTTATACCCCTTCATGTCAACAGGAATATAACTATACTCTAAATGCGTGCAGACAACCTCACAGATATCTTTTTTAAGTAGGCATAACTTGAAAACTTCATCCAAGAAATGCGAAGAAAATTGCTCGTAATTTTGTGCCATTTTACCGATTTTAACTACCTACTGTACTTATTCTAAACATATTGTTAATATATTTTAGGCCTTTGTTTGCGAAAAGGAAGGCCATTCCCGTGTCATCATGCTCTGATACTGATTCAAGAGTCCCCTTCGTGTCATCGAAAGCTATTGAATTCAACTCAGAGCAGAGAAGGTTCGTTTTCTCTATTGAGTTCTCATCTCCACGAGGGAAACGGTAAATATTTCTCTCAAAAGTAACAGCCAAGGAAGGCAGACCCTCATATAGATCTTTCTTCGTGTGTGCAGTCGTTGTCTCTTGTATTATATTCATGATTCCTGCTTCTTGCGCCAACTCAGACATCACCCTTTGAAAGCCGTTCACCTCCATGATGATGTTATCAGGCATGAAAGCAGAGTTTAATCTTTGCAAAGTAGCTATCTGCTCATTATATGATGCACCATGAAGCCTAGTCAAGTTCATCAAGTGAATTAACCCTAAAGCGTCTTGTCCCAAAACGATCATAACAGTATAGTCCGCTCCCGTGTTCGCTGATAGGGCAAGGTCAACACCTATTGATACCTTCACCATGGGGACAGGGTAAGACATACGATTTTCTACCAGCCTAAAATCTTTCATGTTGATGAAGGCCTTATTTAGTATTTCCCACGGGAAAATAGAAGTACTGTCTGAGATCGGCCTCACCAAGATTTCTCTTGAGAAAATCATTGACCCTAAAGAAATCCTCTTATTCTTCAAAGCCTCGAAGTCGTACCGATTCCTCCAAAGGAGATGACCGTCAGGGAAAACAGCTGGATACTCAAAAACTGCCCACTGAGGGTCTTCTTTAAGTGTTGTGTAAAGGTCTTTCTCATGGAAAGGAGTTCCTACTACTAAGCATTGTCCTTGTGGTAAGAGCATATTCATCACCTCAGCGTTAAATACTTCTACGAACTTATCTCTCTGTTCTCTTGAGTACATCGCTGACTTGTCTAAGAAATCATCACAGATAATCCAGCCCGGGTGAGGACCACGGTTCGAGGTACGGAAAGAAGACAAGGTCATTTCTGCCCCGTTCTTACATACTAACGATTCAGAACCCCACCCTGAAGTGTTATACCCAGGGAATAACCTCTCACGAAGTATAGGGTTTTGCTCAGCTTCTTCTCTCACTTTCTTAATCAGTTTCTTCGCCAGTTTGTACTCATTCGTGATAAGCATACCTTCTTTATAGAACTTAATATCAGGAGGATACGACCTTAAAGCCGTGTCACGATGA
>OGHO01000142.1_pt1 | contig 104629 bp, 125 predicted proteins | sample 1571421 | NCBI WGS metagenome assembly OGHO01 (sample SAMEA2581937, study PRJEB24529) | metagenome | biome: Human gut stool | place: China | collected 2011
ATGTCTCCTGGCTCTAATGACCTAAAAAAGTAGTAATTTTCTTCATCACTTATTACATTAAATTTTTCTATATCAAACATTTCTTCCATAGCTTTCTCCTGTTATTTTCTCTTTCGATTTTTTTCTACTTTTATTTTAACATATTGATTGTTTTTTGGAAAGTTTTTTTGGATAAATTCCAATGCAAAAAAACTTGCTAACTTTAGCAAGTCTTTTTTATTAAGTTATTTTTTAAGATTGCATTAGATTTTCTTAATTGAGAAATTTGTTTATCATATAAAGCACATAACATATCTACTTGCTCTTTGCTTAGTTCTTCTTCTCTTATTTTTCCGCTACGATATTGCTCCTGCAATTTTAATAATTTTGTTTCTTCATTTTCTATATTTTTTATTGATTCTAAAAAAGTATTTTTTGAATTTTCTCGTATATTGCTAACTGATTCTATGCTTTCTGCACTTTCTAAATTCTCTTTTTTTTCTTTTCCAATAAAGTTAAAAAATCTAGTAAAAAAATTTTTTAACTTATAAAAAATACTATTTTCATTAATTTTTTTCAAAGATTTTTCATTATTATTCATTTGTACATCACTACTCTCCAATATTTTGTTGTTCATCTCGTTTTTCAATAAGAAGAAGTTCATCTCTTTCCATTTCTAAATCAGATAATTCTTCTTCTCTTTGTTGTAATTGAGATTTTTTGATATTTTCTTTTTGTAGTTGTTGAGCTCTTTCATTAAATAATTTTTTTACTTCTTTTGGGTCAATATCAACTCCATATTCTTTTAATATTGCGTCCCCTATAACAAAAGAAAAATCATTTTCACTTAATTTTCTTGAATAAAAATCTTCTCTTGCTGTATGCATTGGACTTGTAGTTCCATACTTGCTTAAAACATAATCTTTTATAAATTTTTCTTTAGCCATTTCATATTTTCTATTTTCATCTAAATTTGCACCTTGCATAAGAATCTGAGCTACATCTGGATTATATAATACATAGTTATGCCAGAAAGCTCCTTCTAGTCTATTTATTTTGAATTTAAAGTTACTTTTATCCAAATCTATTCTTTCATCATACACATATTGCATCAAAGCCAAAGCAAATTCACTTCTACTTAATAATCCTTCATTTTCTAAATACTTTATTGTTGGAATTAATAATTTTGAATCACATTCAGACCTCATTAATCTTCTAACATTTGATAGTATTTTACTATCTCTAATGTCATTTCTATGTTGAGTATGTAAATTCTTAAAAATCTCATTTATACAAAAACTACTCCAACTAATAATATTTTCTAAATCTCTTTTACTAATAGAATTGATATCGGGATCATAATCAGTCTTTTCTTTTTCACCAGCATACATTCCTATTTTATTTAATGACTCTTTTGCTTTTTCAAAAATACAACCTTCTATATCTTTTTCCATATAATACCCCTCTCTATTTTTTCTCAATTATTATTAATAATAACACAAAAAAATATTTTTTCAACCATTTAGGGAAAATTTTCAGGATAACGACATTAAAAATTTTTTCTGCCGCCATTATTCTGTTCCTCAATTTGAATCAATTTATCAATATACTCAGCTATAAAAATTGGCACATTCAAAATTTTTCCATTCATATCCAAATTTCTTGTTGAAAATCTAACAGAAATTTTATTATCATTTTTTCATAAAATCTTGTTAAACTAGCATTATTACTATTTTCTCTCCAATTGAAATAATTTCATTTTTTTCTTGTATAATAAAATCTATTTTATATCTCTCAAATAAATATATAATAATTAGGTCTTTCTTCATATTTAAATGTTTTATCACATTTTCGCAAGTTTTTATAAAAACAAAGCATAAAAACTGCCTATACAGCAATTTTTATGCTTTAAATCAACTCTTAAAATTATTTTCCATAATAACTATCTAATAACATTTGTTTAATTTCTGAAACAAGAGGAACTCTAGGATTTGCAGTAGTACATTGATCCTCAAAAGCTCTATCTGCTAGTAAATCAACTTTAGCCAAGAATTCTTTTTCATCAATACCTGCATCTTTAAATGATTTTGGAATATTTAATTCTTCATTCATTTTTCTTACTTCAGCAATTAAAGAATCTACACCTTCTTCAACTGTATCTGCTTTTAATCCTATCTTTCTAGCAATTGTTGCATATTTTTCATTTGCTATATAATATTCATATTTTGGCCATGATACAAATTTTGTTGGTTCTGTTGCATTATATCTAATTACATATGGTAATAATATTGCATTAATTCTACCATGTGGTAAATGGAATTCTGCCCCTATTTTGTGAGCCATAGAGTGACATACACCTAAAAATGCATTTGTAAATGCCATACCAGCAATTGTACTTGCATTGTGCATCTTTTCTCTTGCAATTTTATTATCTCCATGTTCATAAGCTTCTCTTAAATATTTTACAACTAATTCTGCTGCTTTTTCTGCTAATCCATCTGTATAATCTGATGCCATAACAGAAACATAAGCTTCTAATGCATGTGTTAATACATCCATTCCAGTATCTGCTGTGATTGATTTTGGTAAACTCATAACTAAATCTGGATCAACAATTGCTACATCTGGTGTTAATTCATAATCTGCTAATGGGTATTTTTTATTTTTTACTTTATCTGTAATTACTGCAAATGATGTTACTTCTGAACCTGTTCCAGATGTTGTTGGAATTGCAACCATTTTTGCTTTTGTTCCCATTTTTGGAAATTTATAAGTACGTTTACGAATATCCATAAATTTTAATTTTAATCCTTCTGGATCTGCATCTGGATTTTCATAGAATAACCACATTCCTTTTGCTGCATCTATTGCACTTCCTCCACCTAATGCAATTATTACATCTGGCTTAAAGTTGTTCATTGCAGATAATCCTTTGTTTACAGTTTCAAATGATGGATCTGATTCTACCTCACTAAATATCTCGCAATGTACATGATTTTGTCTTTTTCTAATGTGATATAATATTTTATCAACATATCCAAATTTAACCATTCCTGGATCTGTAACTATAAATGCTCTTTCTATATTTGGCATTTTTTCTAAGTATGATATTGAACCTGCTTCAAAATATATTTTTTCAGGTACTTTGAACCATTGCATATTAACTCTCCTTTTTGCTACTCTTTTTATATTAATTAAGTTTACACTTGATACATTTGCTGTTGTTGAGTTGCTTCCATAAGATCCACATCCAAGTGTTAATGATGGCATATTTGTATTATATATGTCTCCTATTGCACCATGTGTTGATGGAGAATTTACAATAATTCTTCCTGCTTTCATTGTTTTTGAGAATTTTAATATTGTTGCTTTATCTTCTGAATGTATTACTGCTGAATGTCCTAATCCACCATATTCTAGTAATTTTTCTGCTTTTGATATTCCTTCTTCAGAATCATTTACAATATAATATGTTAATACTGGACTTAATTTTTCTTTAGAGAATGGATATCCTTCTCCAATTCCATCTTCATATACTACTAATACTTTTGTATCTTCAGGTACTTCAAATCCTGCTTCTCTTGCAATTGTTGCTGGACTTTGTCCTGGTACATGTGATTTTAATTTATATCCATTTTGTGAATCAAACATACTATTTTTTAGTTTTTCTTTTTCTTCTGGATTTACAAAGTAACATCCTGCTTCTCTCATTAATTTTTCAAATTCTTGATATATATCTTTATCTACTAATACAGCTTGTTCTGATGCACATATCATACCATTATCAAAAGATTTTGACATTACTAAATCATTTACTGATGTTTGTAATTTGGCTGTTTTATCTATATAACATGGTACATTTCCAGGCCCTACTCCTAATGCTGGTTTTCCACATGAATATGCTGATTTTACCATTCCTGTTCCACCTGTTGCTAATATTAAACTTACATCAGGATGGTTCATTAATAATTTTGTTGCTAATATTGATGGCTCTTCTACCCATAATATACAATTTTCTGGAGCTCCAGCTTTTACTGCTGCATCTCTTAATATTGTTGCTGCTGCAACACTACATTTTTGTGCAGATGGATGGAATCCAAATACTATTACATTTCTTGTTTTTGCTGCTATTATAGATTTAAACATTGTTGTTGATGTTGGGTTTGTTACTGGTGTTACACCTGCTATTATTCCAACAGGTTCTGCTATTTCTACATAACCATCTTCATCATTTTCTTTTATTATTCCTACTGTTTTTTCATGTTTTATACTATGATATACATATTCTGTTGCAAACATATTCTTTGTTATTTTGTCTTCATATATTCCTCTTCCAGTTTCTTCAACAGCCATTTTTGCTAATTCCATATGATGTTCTAATCCTGCCATTGACATTGCTTTTGTTATATTATCAACTGTTTCTTGATCTAATTTCATATATTCTTGTGATGCTATTTTTGCTTTTCTCATTAGTTCATCTATCATTTGCTCAACTCTTGCTTCTTCTTCTGGGTTTTGATTTTCCATTTTATCTTTTTTCCTTTCTTCGTCATGCTTGAACACTATTTATGCTCAAATTAAGTTGGAAAAGAATACAATTTTGGCACAGCCAAAATTGTAATTATTTTTTCAACCTTTTGACTCTCTTTTGTTTTATCTTATCCACTATATTATATAATATGTCATTTTTTTGTCAAGAATTTTAAAAAATTTTTATATCAATTGAATTTTATTTTTCATAGTGGTATATTAAATATGTTTAAAATTTCAAAAGAAAAAACATAATAAATATGAAAGGAACGTGAGAAAATATGGCAAATGACAAAAAAGATGATGTTGACATCAATAAAATTTATGGGCATCTATGCAAAATGCCCAAAGAAGAATTTTGCACAAAGTTCAAAATAAAAGAAGGTGGCCTATCTGATGAGGAAATAACATTTAGAAGGCAAAAATATGGTTTGAATGAAGTTACACAAACAAAACCAAAAAAATGGTATAATTACCTGTTTCGTAGTTTATTTACACCTTTTAATAATATATTATTGGCAATATCTTGTGTATTATATTACACAGATGTTTATTTAGCTGAAGATCCTAATTATGCAAATATTATTGTAATTCTCGTTTTAGTTACAATAAGCACTTTATTAGATTTTATATCTTCATATAGATCAAACAAGGCTGCTGAAAAACTAAAACAATTAGTTTCAACTACTGCAACAGTTATAAGAAATGGTAAAAAAGAAAAACTACCTTTTAAAGATTTAGTTTTAGGTGATACTATATTACTTTCAGCTGGTGACATGGTTCCAGCTGATTTAAGAATTATTGAATCAAAAGATTTATATGTTGGTCAATCAAGTTTAACTGGTGAATCTGATGCAATAAAAAAACTTGATACTACAGAACTTGATTTTGATACTGATATAGAAAATCTTTCAGATATTGATACAATATGTTTTATGGGAACAAATATTATTAGTGGTAGTGCTAAAGGTATTGTTGTATTAACTGCTGATGATACTTATTTTGGGAAAGTATCTCATACACTAACTTCAGGTAAACCTAAAACAGCCTTTCAAAAAGGTATCGAAAATATAAGTAAATTATTAATAAAATTTATGCTAATTTTAATACCTATTGTTTTTATACTTACAGTCCAAAAACATAGTATTATAACATCATTTACATTTGCTGTTGCTATTGCAATTGGTATTACACCTCTTCTATTACCTGTTATTCTTTCATCTAGTTTATCAAAAGGTGCTTTACGAATGTCAAAAAAGAAAACAATTGTAAAAAAGCTTGATTCAATTCAAAGTTTTGGTGCAATGAATATTTTATGTACAGATAAAACTGGTACATTGACTGAAGATAAAATTGTTCTTGAAAAATATCTTGATATTAATGGAAATGAAGATATTAGAACTTTAAAGCATGCTTTTTTAAATAGTTATTTTCAAACTGGATTGAAAAGTAATATTGATGAAGCTGTTATAAATCATATAAATGAACATGGTTTAAGTGAATTATCAGAAAAATATACAAAAATTGATGAAATTCCTTTTGATTTTGCAAGACGTCGTCTTTCTGTTATAGTTAGTGATGGTCAAAAAACTCAAATGATTACAAAAGGTGCTGTCGAAGAAATTTTAGGTATTTCTACGATGGTTGATTATCAAGGTAATGTATCTCCTATAACAAATGCAATTAAAGAAAATATCAAAAAAATTACTAAAGATTTAAACAAACAGGGACTTCGTGTTGTTGCTGTTTGTCAAAAAAATAATTTAGAAAAAACTTCTGAATTTACAGTATCAGATGAAAAAAATATGGTTTTAATTGGTTTTATAGGATTTCTTGATCCACCAAAAGAAAGTGCAAAATCATCAATTGAAAAACTTAATAAAAATGGAATTAGAGTTATTGTTTTAACTGGTGATAATGTTGAAGTTACAAAATGTATTTGTGATAAAGTTGGTATTAAATCACCACAAATTGTTATTGGAAGTCAAATTGATAAATTACAAGATATTGCTGTAAAAAGATTATTGAAAAAGACAAATATTTTTGCAAAACTTTCTCCTATTCAAAAAGCTCGTATTGTAAGACTTTTAAGAAATACTGGAAATGTTGTTGGATATATGGGCGATGGTATAAATGATAGTCCTTCACTTATAAATTCTGATGTTGGTATTTCTGTTGATACAGCTGTTGATATTGCAAAAGAATCTGCAGATATTATTTTACTTGAGAAAGATTTACATGTTTTACTTGATGGTGTAAAAGAAGGTCGTCATACTTATGCAAATCTAATGAAATATATTAAACTTGCTGCAAGCTTTAATTTTGGTGAGGTTATGTCTGTAATTATTGCAAGTGTTATTCTTCCATTTTTACCTGAAACACCAATTCAACTTCTAGTTGAAGGATTATTATATGATTTCGGTCAATTGACTTTACCTTTAGATAATGTTGATGAAGAATATTTGAAAAAACCTAAAAAGTTTGATGTAAAAAGTCTAAAAAATTTTATGCTATTTATGGGACCACTTAGTTCATGTTTTGATTTAATAGTTTTTGCTTTAGTTTGGTTTACTTATGATATTCATGAACCTGCAATTTTTCAAACTATTTGGTTTATTTATAGTATTGTTTCAAACCTTGTTGGAATGCATGTTATTAGAACTGCTAAGATTCCTTTTAAAGAGAGTCATGCTTCAAAAGCAGTTTACTTTTCATCAATTTCAATTTGTATTATTGCTATGATTATACCTTTTACTTTTATAGGTCGTGCAATTGGTCTTACTGCTCTTGCTGCTAAAGATTTCTTAGTTATTATTGGTGTTCCAATATTGTATTGTTTTGTTGCAGTTATTGCTAAAAAGATTTATATTAAGAAATATGGTGAATGGATTTAGAAAATTAAAGACGGAATATTTTTATTCCGCCTTTTCTTCACATATCTCAAAATCAATTTGTCTCATTAACTTACTAGCATTAGCAACTCTAATTTTAACCTTATCTCCAATTTGATAAACCTTTCCAGTATGTTCACCAATAGCTTGTCTTTTTTCTTCATTATAAATAAAATATTCATCACCTAATTTTTCGTAACGAATTAGACCTTCAACAGTATTGTCAAGTTCAACAAATATTCCAAAATTAGTAACAGATGATACAATTCCTTCATATTCTTCACCAATTTTACTTTCCATGAATTCTGCTTTCTTAATATCTTCTGCTTCTCTTTCTACTTTTGTTGCAACTCTTTCTCTTTCTGAACAATTTTCCGCTCTCTTTTCTGCTCTTTTTTCATATTTCTTAATCCAAAAATCATTTACTAAATAATCATTATCTAAATATTTTGATATTATTCTGTGTATGAATAAATCAGGATATCTTCTTATTGGTGATGTAAAATGGCAATAATATTTACTTGCAATTCCAAAATGTCCTTTATTTTCTGCTTCATATTTTGCAACTCTCAAAGTTCTTAATATTATATTTGATACTACTTTTTCTTCGTCTTTACCTTTTACATCTTCAAGAATTTTTGCAAATTCATTTGGATAAATAATTTCTTCTTTTGAAATTTTTATTTTATATCCAAAATTATATAATGATTTATTTAATTCTTTTACTTTATCAACATCTGGTGCTTCATGGTTTCTATATATAAATGGTGCTTGTAACCAATAAAATTTTTCAGCAACTGTTTCATTTGCAATTAGCATAAATTGTTCAATTATTTCATTTGCAAAATATGTTTCATATTTTTTTACATCTATTGCAACACCATTTTCATCAAGTATTATTTTACTTTCTGGAATTTCAAGATTCAAATATCCATTTTCTTTTCTTTTTGCTTTTAATATATTTGCTAATTCTGCCATTAAATCAAAATATGAAATATATTTTTCATATCTTTTTAAGACTGTTTCATCAGATCTATCTAATATTTTTTGTACATCTGTATAACACATTCTTTCTGTTACACGTATTACACCTTTATATATATCTGATGATACTATTTTAGCTTTTGGTGTTATTTCCATTGAACATGATAATGTATATCTATCTTCACCTGCATTTAAACTACATATTCCATTTGATAATTCTCTTGGAAGCATTGGTATTACTCTTCCTAACATATAAATACTTGTTCCTCTTAAATATGCTTCTTTATCAAGTTCTGTTTTTTCTCTTACATAATGACTTACATCTGCAATATGAACATCTAATTTATAATTGCCATTTTCCAATTTTTCTACATGTATTGCATCATCTAAATCTTTAGCATCTTCACCATCAATTGTAAATATTATGTCATTACGCAAATCTCTTCTTCTTGGCAAATCTGATGGATCAATTTTATCTCCATAGGCTTTTGCTTCTGCAACAACCTCATCTGGAAATTTATATGGAAGTTCATATTGTTTTATTAATGATAACATGTCAACACCTGCTTCATTAATTCCGCCTAATACTTCAATAACTTTTCCTTCTGCATTTTTTCCTTTTTCAGGATATTTTAAAATTTGAACTAATACTTTTTTCTTATCTCTGGCTTTTCCCCAATTAGCTTTTGATATAAATATATCTGTTCCAAAATTCTTATCATCAGGAACAACAAATGCAAAATTTCTACTTTTTTGAAAAGTTCCAACTACTGTATCTTTTTCATGTCTTACTATTTTTACTATTTTACCTTCTTGCTTTTTATCTCCTTCTTTTTCTGCTATTATTTTAATTGCTACAGTATCTCCATTTAAAGCATTTTTTGAATTTTCTCTTGATATATATATTTCATCTTCTTGATCTTCTATTTTTACAAATCCAAATCCTTTTTGATTTTTCCTATATGTTCCAATTATTTCTTCTTTGCTCATTTTTCCTCCTAAATTATGATTTAATATATAAAAGAAAGCAGTTCTACTGAACCGCTTTTGTTAATTTATGCTATGTAAATTATAGAAAGTGCTATTGTAACTATTACAAATGATATTCCTAATATAATAGTCCATTTTTTTTGCATTCCTTCTTTTGTTCTGCCTTTATTTTTCTCAAAAAAGTTATTTGTAGATGAACCTGTTATTGTTGATGATAACCCTGCATCATCTTTTGATTGTACCATGGCTAATATTGTTAATGCTAAACAAATTATTAAATCTACTACAACTAATATTATTTTTACTACTTGCATTTAGTATTCCTCCTAACGGTTTAATTATTCATATTTATAATACTAGAACATTTTAACATATATTTCCTAGAAAATCAATGCTAATAAATTAAAAACTGCAACTTTTAACATAATTTTTATAAATAAACTTGAATTTGTAGCTATTATAGCTCCTTTATTTAATTCTTCTAATCTTTTACCGATTTTTTTCACTTCTTCTTCATCAAGTATCTTTTTTTCTTTCAAATATTCTTTTGCTAAATATTCTGATTTTGTCATTGCATCATTTTCTAAAAACATTCTAATAGCATAATATAACATACTTATTATTAATAATATATTTGAAAAAACTAATTCATTTGGTAGTTTTTTTATGATTATTAATATACTTGATATTATGAAATATAATATGTATATATTTGAAAAAATAAAATTAAAAATCAAGACTTTTCTGTCCTGTATTGAATGTAGGCATTCATGTGCAATTGTTTGAATCCTTGTAAAACTTCCGTGCATATTTCCTAAATATATTTTATCTTGTAGTGCAATATATAATGTTGAATCTGATTCAATATTTTCTTCTATTTGCGTTTTTTCATTTTCCATTTTTTTTAATATTTCTTTACAAATTTCTATATTATCTGGATATTTTTCTGAAATTTTATTCAATTCTTTATCTATTGCAATTTTATTTAATTTCTTAATATTAATTGGCATTAAGAGTATCATTACTACACTTGAAATAAGTGCAATTATTATAATTAGTATCATTTTTAATTATTACCTTTCTTTTATAATTAAAATTTCCTAATTACATTATAAATTCAATTCTTATTTTAATAGTTCTTGGACTACATTTCCTATTATTTTATTTACATCTGCTATTAATACATTAAATCTTATTTCAGCATCAAAATATTTACTTGCTTCTTCATTTTGAATAAGTTCTCCATATAATTCTTGAACATGTTTCATTTTTTGTTCATCATCTTTTCCTGTTTGTAATGCTACTATTTGAGTTTCATATCTTGCATTTTCAAATTCATCAATTTTTTTCTTTAATTCATAATTTAAGTTAATAGCTTCTTTTGCAGTTCTATATGTTACATATTCTTCTGACTTCTTTATTTCTTCTGCTAATTCATTTGCTAAATCATAAACTTTCATGTTCTTGATCCTCATCTCCTTGCATTTTTTCAAAATATCATAATATTTACGAATTTTCTCAAAAATATTATTCTAATATTATGAATTAATATTCTTGTATTGTCCATTTTTCAGTATTTACTTCATACCATTTTTGAACTTGATCATTTAATCTTACAGCAATATAATAAACATTTCCTTCTTTTTGTTCTACATTATATGTAACATTTGAATCATTTTCTCCCCATTCTTTTTTGGCAAGTTCTATTGCTTTTTCTTCTTTTGTTTGTGATGTACTAGTTGTTTGACTTGCATCACTTTCTTTTTCTTCTTCTCCTACATATCCATTTGTTGAAGCTGTACTAGTACTTTCTGTCTTAGTTGTTTCTGTATTTGTTGTACTAGTAGTTTGAGTTGAATTTGTAGTTATGTTTGTATTTTCTGTTTGTTTTGTACTTTGACTATTTAATGAATTTGATTTGTTGTTTTCTATTATTTCTGGATATATTATAAAACCAACAATTAATGTAATTGCTAAAAATGCAACAATTATTATCATAGTTAATAAATTTTGTTTTTCTCTTGTTTCCATTTTCTTTTTTCCTTTCTCTATATATCTTTTTTGTAAGCTTTTTTATAAAATTTCCGCATTTTTTTCTCCATCAGAAAACTTTATTGTAATTATATCACCTTTATCTATTTGAGTAGCTCTCTTTATAATTTTTCCATCTTTTTCTGTTAAACTATATCCTCTAATTAATGTTTTTAATGGACTTATAGAATCTAATTTTGTTACTAATTCTGTATATTTATTCTTCTTTTCTGTTTTTATTTCTTTCATCGCATTTTCTAATCTTTTCATATAATCATCTAATATTATAGAATTGTCCATAACTTTTCTCATTGGATCTGTAAATATTCTGGATTTCATTATTTTCTCAAATCTTAATTTCATGATTTCTATTTTTTTCTTTAATGCTAATTTGCTTCTATCTTGATAATTTATAATTTTTTGCTTAACTTCAAAAATATCTGGTACTGCTAATTCTGCTGCAGCAGATGGGGTTGGTGCTCTCAAATCTGCAACAAAGTCTGCTATTGTAAAATCAGTTTCATGTCCTACTGCTGAGATTATTGGAATTTCAGAATCATAAATTGCTCTTGCCACAATTTCTTCATTAAATGGCCATAAATCTTCTAATGATCCTCCTCCTCTTCCAATTATTAAAACATCTGCTAATTTTTTTTCATTCATTATTCTAATTTTATCAGCTATTTGTTCTGCAGCACCAGGACCTTGTACTGGCACTGGTAATAGTCTTATATATACATTTGGATTTCTTCTTGTTGAAACATTTATTATATCTCTTATAACAGCTCCTGTTTGAGATGTTAAAACTCCTATTACATTTGGATATAATGGTATTATCTTTTTATGAGATTGCTCAAAAAGGCCTTCTTTTTCAAGCTTAGCCTTTAATTGTTCAAATTGTTCATGCAAATCTCCTATACCATCTTCCATCATTGATTTTGCATATATTTGATATACTCCATCTCTTTCAAATACAGATACAGTTCCAAATACCATAACTTTCATTCCATCTTTAGGTTTAAATGTTAATTTTTCTGCATAACTTTTAAACATTATACATTTTATTAAGGAGTTCTCATCTTTTAAAGTAAAATATAAATGTCCTGTATAATGATTTTTAAAATTTGATATTTCTCCTTTTACTAGTATTGCATTTAAGTTCTCATCTTCATCAAATCTATCTTTTAAATATTTATTTAATTGTGTTACCGTTACTGCATTATATTTCATTTGTTATCTCCTTACCCTTATTCGGCAATTTGCTCCTTAACAACACTTGCAAGTATTCCATTTATAAAGTTTCTTGATGTTTCTTCTCCATATTTTTTGGAAATCTCTAATGCTTCATTTATTGCAACTTTATATGGTAATTCTTTATATTTTATTTCATAAATAGCAAGCTTTAATATACTAAAATCTACTTTTGAAATTCTTTCTAGTGTCCAATCAGCTTTTAGATTCTTTTTTATTAAATTATTTATTTCATCTGTATGTTGTTTTATTCCATTAATTGCGTCTATAATATATTCTTTTGCTTCTTTATCTGTTATTTCTTCACATTCTAAATATAAATCAATTTGTTCTTCTAAATTTTCTGGTTTCTGAATTTCAAAACTATATATTAGTTTAAATGCTGCTTCTCTAATTGCTGATCTTTTCATAATTTTAATGCTAGACTTTTCTTCTAGCATTCTCCCTTCTAAATTTTTATATTTTAAAGTCTATCTATAAAGTTTTTTAATTTTTCTTTTACAATGTCTTTATTTTTTTGTACATAACTTCCAACCATTGCTCCTAATATTATTACAACACAGCCTATTATTAGGTCATATAATTTTGTACAAAGTATTAATATAGCAACAACTATTCCTATAATTGCCCCTTTATATTGGTTCCAAAAGTTTTTAAATCCTTCCATGTTATACCTCCATTTTTATTTGTTATTGCTTATTCTTTTGTTTCTTCTTGTTTTTTACTCATATTTATAATTTTTATATTTACATTTTTTACATCTAAATCTGATGTTTTTTTCATTTCTTCTTTTACTTTTGTTTGTAATCTATTTGCCAAATCTTTTATTATAACATCATCTTTTAGTACAACTTGTAATGTTATTGATATTTCATTTTGTTCATCTATTGATATTCTAGGTGTACAATTTTCAATATTGTCAAATTTATAAACTACTGATTTTATCATATTATCTAATGTTTCTTTTGTTATTAAAAGTTGTCCATTTTCATTTTTTAATAATATTCCTTGTGATTCTTTTATTTTTTCTTCTGTATCTGAATCAAAGAATATACATTTTATTGATAATAATATAAATATTGCACTTATTACTAATGTTATTTTTGATGAAATATCTCCTTGTGCAATTGTTGTTACTGTTTTTGTTACTGTTCCAATATCAATCCAATTAAAAACTAACAAACACATTATTACTGCTAAAACTAATACTATGTATGAATACACTGTTAGTGCAAATTTTTCTAAAAATTTCATTTTTCTTCACATTCCTTCCTCAAAATAGTTTTTACAACTATTTTCTCTTTTATCTTAAATGAAAAAGGCATGATTAAATTAATTTGATATTTTTTTATTCATGCCTTTTTTACTTTATTGTTGTTCTTCTATTACTTCTTCATTTTCTTCTTTTTCTTCAACTTCTTTTTCTGTCTTTACTCCTTGTACATGTACATTAACTTCTGAAACTTTTAATCCTGTCATGTTTTCAACTGATTTTTTTACTCTTGTTTGTATTTCATAAGCTACATCTGGAATTCTTGAACCATATTCCACAATGATGTTTACATCTATTCTTACTTCTTTTTCATCAGCATCAACTTTTATTCCTTTGCTAAGGTTTTTCTTTCCACTTAATACTTCTGTAATTCCTCCTGCAAATCCTCCTGCCATGCTTGCAACTCCTGGTACTTCTGATACTGCCACACCAGCAATTACTGATATTACGTCATTTGCTATTTTTATGCCATTATTTCCTTCTTCAATTTCTTTTACTTCTTCATTTTCAACATTGTTTTCTTCCATATTCTCAACATTCCTTTCTTGTTTTTTTAGATATATTTTATATCCTTTCTCTATTAGTATATCAATTTTTATTTTTTTTTACAACTATTTTTAGTGAATTATTATATTAATATTGTCTACCCCATATAACCATTTTTGTTGCTGGTTTTCCACAACATACACATGTATCTCCAATATGTTCTTGTTCAAATGGCATACATCTTGATTTTGCTGCTGTTAATTCTTTTATTTTTGCCTCACATTCTTCATTTCCACACCACATTGCTTTTATAAAACCTTGTTCTTTGTTCATATTTGCTTGAAATTCTTCTAAATTATGTGCAATAGTTGTTTTTGCTTCCATTCTTTTTTTACATGTATCAAACATATTTTGTTGAATTAGTTCTAGTATTTCGCCTATTTTTGAAGATAATTCATCTAATTTTACTTCTATTTTTTCATTTGTATCTCTTCTAACTAAAATACAAATTCCATTTTCTATGTCTCTTGGTCCCATTTCTATTCTTAATGGAACTCCTCTCATTTCCCAATCATTAAATTTATACCCTGGTGATACTTTTTCTCTGTCATCTAATTCAATTCTATATTTATTTTTTAACTCTTCAAATATTTCTTGAGCTTTTTCTTTTACTCCTTCTTTATGCATTGCTACTGGTACTAAAACCACTTGTATTGGTGCTACTCTTGGTGGTAATTTTAGTCCTCTATTATCACCATGTGCCATTATTAATGCTCCTATAAGTCTTGTTGATATTCCCCAAGATGTTTGATATGCATATTCTTGTTTTCCTTCTCTATTTTGAAATACTACATTAAATGGTTTTGTGAAATTTTGTCCAAAATAATGTGATGTCCCTGATTGTAATGCCTTTCCATCATATGTCATTGCTTCTATTGTATATGTTTCGTCAGCTCCAGCAAATTTTTCTGATTCTGTTTTTATTCCTTTTATAACTGGTATTGCTAAAAGATTTTCAGCTATATCTGCATATATATTTAACATTTGTAATGTTCTTTCTTGTGCTTCTTTTGCTGTTTCATGTATTGTATGTCCTTCCTGCCACAAAAATTCTCTTGAGCGCAAAAATGGTCTTGTTTCTTTTTCCCATCTTAATACACTACACCATTGATTATATACAAATGGTAAGTCTCTCCATGATTTTAACCATTTTGAATACATTGTTGTAAATATTGTTTCTGATGTTGGTCTTACACATAATTTTTCGTCTAATTTTTCTCCTCCTGCTTCTGTTACCCAAGCAACTTCTGGTGCAAATCCTTCTACATGATCTTTTTCTTTTTGTAATAAACTTTCTGGTATTAATACTGGAAAATATGTATTTTTTACTCCTGTTTCTTTAAATTTTCTATCTGCATAATTTTGGATATTTTCCCAAATCGCATATCCATATGGTCTTATTGCTATACAACCTTTTGTATCTGTATAATCTGCAAGTTCTGCTTTTAATACTATGTCTGTATACCATTGAGCAAAGTTTTCATCTATATTTGTTATTTCTTTTACAAAGTTTTTATTATCTTCCATTAATATTTTCTCCTTTTTATTCTTGATTTTCTTTTACTTCTTCTCTTTCACTCGGCATTGGAACCTCAGTCTCAATTAAGTCATCTATTACAATTTGTCTATTTGAGTCTAATTTATATCTTGGAAGTTCTGGTAATTTATTTAAATCTGTATAGCCGAACATTTTTAAAAATTCTTGTGTTGTTTTATATGTTGTTGGTCTTCCTGGTAAATCTGCTTTTCCAGCTTCTTCTATTAATCCATATTCTAATAACTTATAAATTGTCCCATCTGAGTTTACACCTCTTATTGCTTCAATTTCTGGTCTTGTAGCTCTTGGATTATATGCTATTATTGCTAATGTTTCCAATGCTGCATTTGATAAATTTGGTTTCGTTCTTTTATCTATTATTGGATATATATATTCATAATATTTAGGGTTACTACACATTTGATAACCTTTTTCTACTTTTATAATTTGTATTCCACTTTTCTCATATCTTATTTGCATTTTATTTATTATATTTTCTATTTTTTCTTGGCTCATTTCTAATGCTATCATTAATTCTTGTTCTGCTACAACTCGCCCTGCTGCAAATAGTATTGCTTCAATTATTTGTTCATAATTATTATTTTCATTTTGATTATCTGCCATTTGCATTTCCTCTCTTTCATATGGTACTATTTTACTATATTATACCTGAAATTGCAAGAATAAATTAGTATTTTATGTATATATCATTTTTAAATTTTTCTTGCTTTATTTATTTTTTTATGGTAAGATAAAAAAAATAAGTAAATTGTAATATGAAAGGATATATTATGTCAGAAGAAAATAAAAAAATAAAAATAGTTGATGGTGATGGATCTACTTTAGATATTTCACCTGTTTATAATCATATTAAAGATGTAATTCCAAAGAAAAAAAATACTAAAAAAGATATTATTGTTCCTAGTGAAAAAAAAATTGAAAAAAAATAGAAAAAAGATTTATAGTAATGAATTTTATTTTCATCTACTATAAATCTTTTTTTATTTTCCTGAATTATATGATTTTAAATTTATTCCATATGTCTTATATACCCAGTCATAATAATCCCATACATCTAATGTTTTTGGTTTTCCATAATCAACTCCATATGTTTCAACTGTAACATTTGATATTATTACATCATTTACTGGTGTACTTACTTCTGTATTTGAACCTGAATCGGAGTCTGAATTTGTTGATTTTGATGATGCTTTTACTTCAACATTTTCAATTGCATGCACTACATCTAATCCTTCTATTACTTTTCCAAATGTGGCATAGCTTCCATCTAATGATGTATTTGATGCTGTATTTATAAAGAATTGTGAACCTGCTGAATTATAACTTTCCGTTGTTAATTGTGATGAATATGATGTATAATCTGCTCTTGCCATTGAAATTACACCATCAGTATTTTTTATTTTGTTTTCATATCCGTTTGCAAGGAATTCACCTGTTATACAATATTTTTTATCTGAATCTGTTCCAGCTTCTGCTAATCCTATATCACTTAATTCTGGAGAACCTGTACCATCTCCATTGCTATCTCCACCTTGAATCATAAATCCTTTTACAACTCTATGGAATTTTAATCCATCATAAAATCCATGATTTGCTAATGCTATAAAATTAGCAACTGTATCTGGAGCCATTTCTGGATATAATTCTAATTTTATTGTTCCAAAGTCTTTTACTTCCATTGTTACTATTGGATTTTTTACTTCCATTGTTACTTTTTTGTAATATCCAAATGATATTGTTCCTATTAATACTACAATAACAATTAATGCTATTATTGTTAAAATGTTTGTTAATTTTTTCATTTTTATAATCCTTCCTTTTGTATTTTACGAAGCTAATTATACATTTTATTTTTTTAAATTGCAACATTTTTCAAAAACATTTCACATTTTTTATTCTAAACTAAATTATCAAAAGCAAATTGTTCTTGCATTTTTCTTAAATATTGCTTTATTGCTTCTGCTCTTACTTCTCCAATTCCATCTACTTTATCTAAATCATTTATATCTGCAACCAATATATGTTGAAATGATTTAAATGATTTTACTAAATTATCAACAATTGAACTTGGCATTCTTGGGACTTTGTTTAATATTCTATATCCTTTTGGATATACTGCTAAATCTTCATAATTTTCAAAGCTTTCATATCCAAGCAATTTGGCTATTGTACTTTGTTTCATTAATTCTTCATGTCCTAAATTTTCTAAATGTTCTATTATTTCTTCTGATGTCGATTCTGCAACTAAATAATCTTTAACTAATTGCATTTCTTCTTTTTCTAATCCCCCAATTAGTTCCTCTAATTGCATACTTACAAGTCTTCCATCTTCTCCTAATTCATATATTTTCTTTTTTATTTCTTCTACAATTCTCTTTACCATTTCTGCTCTTTGAATTACAGATATTACATTATCTAATGTTACAATATCATTAAATTCATATTCATTTAATATACTTAATTTACTATCATATACTTTTCTGTATTTTTCTAATGTTTGAATTGCTTGATTTGCTTTGTTTAATACCACATCTGTATCTTCCAATATATATCTATAGTTGTCTTTAAAAATTGTTATTATATTTCTTCTTTGAGATATACTTATAACTAATTCTCCTGTTTGTTTTGCTGTTCTTTCTGCAGTTCTGTGTCTCGTTCCTGTTTCAACTGTTGGTATTTGATATGATGGTATTAATTGTGCATTTGCAAATAATATTTTTTTCATATCTCCGCTTAATATTATTGCACCATCCATTTTTGCTAATTCATATAATTTTGATGATGTATAATCTTCATTTATATTAAATCCACCATCAACAATTTCATCAATTACTTCCTGCTTATCTGTTATTAATAATAATGCTCCTGTTCTTGCTTTTAATATATTGTCTAGTCCTTCTCTTATAGGTGTTCCTGGTGCTATTTTCTTTAAAATTTCTGCAATTGGATCTTCTTTTATTGCCTTCATTGAAAAACCTTCCTCTCTACTATAAAGCCTATTTTTCTAATCTTTTGTTTTTATTTTATTCCTAATTTTCTTAGTGCTTCTCCAATATTTTTCACACCTATTATATCTAATTTATATTCATCTTTCAAGCTTTTTTTGTTATTTTCTGGAATTATACATGTTTTAAAGCCCAATTTTTCTGCTTCTTTTAATCTTTTTTCAATTAAATTAATTCTTCTTACTTCTCCTGTCAAACCTACTTCTCCCATAACAACTGTACTTTGCGGAATTGGTATATTTTTATATGCAGATGCAACTGTTGCTATTATTCCTAAATCGACTGCTGGTTCATTTAATTTCATTCCACCTGCTATATTTAAATAAATATCTTGCCCTCCCAATGCTAATCCTGCTCTTTTTTCTAGAACTGCAATTAATACTGCTAATCTGTTATAATCAAATCCATTTGCAGTTCTTTTTGGTATTCCAAATACTGATTGTGATGTTAATGCTTGCATTTCTACTAGTATTGGTCTCGTTCCTTCTATGCTTGCTATAATACATGAGCCAGATGGATTGTCTTCTCTTTCTGTTATTAAAATGTCTGATGGATTTGTTACTTCACACATTCCTTCTTGTCTCATTTCAAACATTCCTATTTCATTTGTTGATCCAAATCTGTTTTTTACAGCTCTTAATATTCTATATGTATTATATCTTTCTCCTTCTAAATAAAGTACCGTATCTACCATATGTTCCAAAACTCTTGGACCTGCTATGTTTCCTTCTTTTGTTACATGTCCTATTATTATTGTTGTTATTTGTTGTGCTTTACATACTCTCATTATTTGTGCTGTTATTTCTCTTACTTGACTTACACTTCCTGCTGCTGCAGTTATTTCGTCTGAATACATTGTTTGTATTGAGTCTATTATTACTAGTTTTGGTTGCATTTCTGATATTGCTTCTTTTACTATATCTATATCTGTTTCTCCTAAAAACATTAATTCTTCACTTTTTACCTCTAATCTATCTGCTCTTAATTTTATTTGTTCTGCTGATTCTTCTCCAGATACATATAATACTTTTCCTTCTCCTTGTACTTTTTCACATAATTGTAATATTAATGTTGATTTCCCTATTCCAGGTTCTCCTCCTAATAATATCAATGAGCCTTTTACTAATCCACCTCCTAGAACTCTATCTAATTCTGAATATCCTGTTGAGGTTCTATTTGCTTCTTGTCCTATATATGTGTTTAATGGTTTTGGGGTATTATTTATCTTTTTTTCTATTTTGTTTTCTTCTGTGTATTTCTCTATTTTTTGTTCATAAAATGTATTCCAACTATTACATGCTGGACATTTTCCTAACCATTTTGGTGATTCATTTCCACATTCACTACATACAAATATTGTTTTTGCTTTTGCCATTTTTCCATCATTCCTATCTTATTTTTCTTTTTGAATTATATATTTTTTGTTTTTATTAGTCAATATATTTTCGAAAAAATGTTTGCAATTATTTGTAATTTATTTCCTTTGATTTCGACAAATTTTGATGTTATTATTAATTATAAGAACTAATTTTATTTTGCCTTTATTTTAAGACAGAAAGGACTAAGATTTATTATGAATAAAATTATTATAGGATTAAAAAATTTAGATAAGGATACTTATAAAATTATAAAATATGGTATATTATTCTCAATATTTCTTGCGATTATTGCATCTACAATACTAATTTCTTACATATTACTTGGAATTAACTTATTTTATCATATTGGTGAACTTTTAATTAAATCTAGTTTTACTTTTGCTACACAATTTGTCATTTGTGGTATTATTGTTGATTCTATAAAAAAACAAATTATATAGATATAATATAAAAGAAAGCCCCTTAGGGGCTTTAATAATATTTATATATTATTCTGCTGATTCTTCTGTTTCAGGAGCGTTATAAGCTTCTAAAATAGCTTTTTGAATTTTTTCTCTTGTCTCAGCATTGATTGGATGAGCTATGTCTTTGAATTCTCCGTTTGGAGTTTTTCTGCTTGGCATAGCAATGAATAATCCATCTTGACTTTCGATAACTTTGATATCATGGATAACAAATTCATTATCGAATGTTACAGAAGCAACAGCTTTCATTCTGTTCTCTGAATTTACTTTTCTTAAACGTACGTCTGTTATTTGCATTGTGTGCACCTCCACTGTTAAATTTTTTGTACTAATAAGTTTTATATCTTATGTACTAGTCTATTATTCTCCAATATTTTCTTTTTTCCCTCTTTTTTTTCAAAAAATTTTTTTATTTTATTTTTTTTTAGATTTATTGTCTCAAAAAACTTGAAATTTGCATTATATAAGTATATAATGTGAACTAATAATTTAGACATATATTTTGAAAATACAAGGAGAGATTTTATAATGCCAAATATTGAAAATATTAAAAAATATCAAAAAATACATATGATAGGAATTGGTGGAATTAGCATGAGTGGAATTGCTGAAATCCTTGCCAATTGGGGGTTTTCTGTTTCTGGAAGCAATAATGTTGATTCAGAAATTTTACATACTTTAGAAAATGCAGGAATTAAAGTATTTGTTGGTCATGATGCAAAAAATGTAATTGGAGCTGATTGTGTTGTTTATACAGCTGCAATTCATCAAGACAATCCAGAACTTGTACATGCAAAAGAACTTGGAATTCCTACTATAGAAAGATCTGATTTTTTAGGTGAACTTACAAGATGTTATAAAAATACTATTGCAATTTCAGGAACACATGGAAAAACAACTACAACATCACTTGTTTCTTTATGTTTCTTAGAAGCATTAAGAGATCCAAGTATACAAGTTGGTGCAATAATAAAAGAACTTGATGGAAATTATAGAGTTGGAAATAGTGAAAATTTTATAATAGAAGCTTGTGAATATGTTGAGAGTTTTTTAAAATTTAGTCCAAAATCTGAAATAATTTTAAACATTGATAATGATCATCTAGATTATTATAAAAATTTAGAAAATATAAAGAATGCTTTTATAAAATATGTAAAATTACTACCTGAAGATGGACATTTAATAATAAATGCTGATGATAATAATTGTTTAGACCTACCTGTTTATTCAAAAGCTCAAGCAATTAAATATGGTATCGAAAATGATGATGTTGATTTTCAAGCGAAAAATATTAAATTTGATGATGAAGGAATGGCTGAATTTGATGTTTATAAATATAATGAATTTTATGAACATATTTCACTTTCTATTCCAGGAAAACATAATATTTTAAATGCTTTAGCTTGTATTGCTTTATGTGATACTTATGGAATTTCAAAAGCTGATATAAAAAATGCTATTCATAAATTTAAAGGTGCTGATAGAAGATTTGAATTTAAAGGTATGTTAAATGGTGCTAGAGTTTATGATGATTATGGTCATCATCCAACAGAAGTTAAAGCTACTGCAAAAGCTTTAAAAAATAAAAAATATAATAAATCTTGGGTTGTATTCCAACCACATACATATAGTAGAACATTTAATCTTTTAGATGATTTCGCAAATGCTTTACTTGAATTTGATAATATTATTGTTACAGATATTTATGCAGCAAGAGAAACTAATACTTATAATATTTCTTCAAAAGATTTAGTTAATAAAATAATTGAATTAGGAAAAAATGCTATATATCTTCCTTCTCTTGAAGAATGTGCTTCTTATCTAAAAGAAAATGTAAAAAAAGATGATATTGTTCTTACTTTAGGAGCTGGAACTGTTACAAATATAGGACCTATGATTGTTGAGAGATAGTTATAAAACTATCTCTTTATTCTTCACCAAAAATTTCCCCATCTGATTCAATTGTTTCAATATTCATCTTATTTTCTTTTTGAGAATTAACTTCATTTTGAACAATTTTTTCATCTTGTTTTTTCACTTCTTCACCTTTTTTCTCTTGATTCTTATTACAATCCGATTTTTTACAATTCTTCTTTTTTATATCTTCTAAAATTCTTTTTGTTCTTTCATCTTTTTGACAAATTGTTTTATTAAACATTTCATTAATTTTTTGCATTAAATCTGGAACATAATCTATAAGTCTATCAATACAAGATTGATGGTCAACAGGCATTAATTTTACATTATCTCCTTGCACAACTAAAAAAGCAACTGGATTTATTGAAACACCTGCCCCTGCTCCACCTCCAAATGGTAATTTGTATTCAATTTCTTCATCTTTGTCTTTCATTCTATATTGTTTTATAGTTTCACCTGTAAATTCACTTCCACCTGCTGCAAATCCAAAAGATACTTTAGAGATTGGAATAATTGTAATTCCATTCATTGATTGAATTGGCTCACCTACTATAGTATTCACATCTACCATGTTTTGAATACTATTCATTGCTGTAATCATTAAATTTTCAATAGGATGTTCTCCCATAATATCACTTACCTTACTTTAAAATTTAGATTTTTATTTAAGGGTTTATCCATAAACCTTTCCTTTATATTGTTTTTTATAAATTTATATATATAATGCATCAAATATATTGTAAATATACCGTTTAGATTAATTTTTAATAAATTTCTATTTGCATAAATTGGCAAAATCTGATATTTCGGCTTTTTTATAATTATTCCCAATATTCCAGCCAAAATTCCCACTAATATTGCAGTTATTCCTGCATCTTCTGTTCCAATATTGACATTCAAATCTATATTTTTTATATCTATATTAATATTTTGAATCAATTCCAAATAATTTATTTTTATATCTTTATTTTTAAAAATCTTTATATCAAAATCACTTGTTTCAAATTTCACATCTTTCATTGGTATATTTCTTACATTTTTTCTAAATAATTTAATTTTATTAAATAATAATAAATAAACATATATTTTTCCATCTTCATTTATTTTTTCTTCTGCATCTGTATCAATTATAAGATTTTTTATATCTATACCAATTTTACTTGTATGTATTGCAATTATCAAAATCGTAAATATTACTAATATAAAAAGAAAAAACAATATTATCAACTCTTTTCTTAAAAGTTATAATATTATTTTTTCCTATTTTTTCTTTTTTAATCTTCAATTTGTTTTGGGTGAAATTTTGACTTTTCTACCTCTATGTCTCCAAATAATTCATCTTGTTCTGTTACAACTTTATTTCTACGTGACATTTCTAAAAGTCCTGTAAATGCTGTAACAACTTCATTTTTACTATGTTTTTTTAATGTAAATAATTTATTAAATGTAAATTTCTTATATTTTATTAATGCTCTATACATATCTTTTACTTTATCTCCAACAGAAAATGTTTCTGTTATTGCTATTTTTTCAATATTTGCAGCATTTTCATTTATTTTTTCAGCATTTGTTTGCAACAATTTTTGATAAACTTCTGGTATTATATTTGGAGTATAATCTTTTTGTATTTTTTGTTTTGGTAATTCAATTTCTTCTGGCATTTTAAATAATCTATTTGAATTTACTAAAAATGCTTCTTTTAATTTTTTGGTTATTTCTTTATATTTTTTATATTCAATTATTCTTCTAATAAGTTCTTCTTCTGTAATTTCTTCCTCTTCATTTTCTACTTTTGGTAATAAATGTTTTGATTTTAAATATAATAATGTTGATGACATAACTAAAAATTCACTTGTTATATCTAAATTCATTTTTTCCATTTGATTTATATAATCTATATATTGATCTGCTATTTCACTTATATTTATGTCATAAATATCCATTTTATTTTTGTCTATTAAGTGACATAATAAATCTAATGGTCCTTCAAAATTTTCTAATTTTATAGAATATATTCTTCCCATTGTAATTAAATTTTGCATTTGTTTTTCCTTCCTTTAAGCTACAACTCTGTCCAAAATTAATTTATTCATATTTGCTTATTGGATATCCTTTTCTAAACAAATATTGATTAATTTTTTCTTCTTCCATATTTCCTGCTTTTTTTCTTCTTATTTTTTCTATACATTTCTTTTCATATTCTTCAAGTTCTTCTCTATTATCTTCTATATATTTTTCGACTAATTTTTTGTCTAATCCTTTTTCTAGAAGTTTGTATTTTAATTCTCTTAATGATAATGTTTTTAACATCATATATTCATTTACTTGCTTTTGAATAAATTGATAATCATCTAAATAATTAGCTTCTTTTAGATATTCAATTATTTCATCAAGTAATTGTTCATCTATTTCATTTTTAAACTTTTTTCTTACTTCTTGCTCTGTTCTTTTTTTATATGTAATATATTTCATTATTCTTGTTTTAGCTTCATCTTTTCTTTTTAAATCATTAATTTTAGTAGTTTTTATATCTTCTAAATCTATTGATTTTAATGATTTAAAGTCATCTACATTGTTTATAATTTTCATTATGTTTGCTCCTTTTGATTAATTTTATATGATTTTTTATTTTTTTGCAAGATTTTTCAAGTATATTTTGGTTCAATAAATTAATACTATAAATAAGGTTTTGTTTTGAAACCTTTAATTGTAATTTTTAGAAAGGAATTTAGACATTATGAGTAAAAAATTGTTTCTTGCAATTGGTTTGGCTATAGCAATAATATTTTCTTTTTCTGTTACTTTAAGTTTTGCTACCGAAAATACTATGCAAAATGCTGGCAATGATGTTGTTAATGGTGTAAGAGATGTTGTTGGTGGAGCTGAAAATGCTGTTGAAGATGCCGTAAAAGGTGTTGGAGATGGAATAAATGATATGACTAATATGAATAATAACAACAATAATGCAAATACTAATACTACAAATAATACTAATAATAATGATATTATGACTGGTATTGGTAATGATGCTAATACAGCTGTTAGAAATACTACAGGTTATAATGCTACTAGAACAGCAACAGATGCAAACACAGCTAATTTCTTAGGTATGAATTCTACTATGTGGACTTGGCTTATAATTGCTGTTGCAGCTGCTGTTATTATTGCTTTAATTTGGTATTATGCTTCTTCTAATAATAGAAGAACTAATTACTATGATGATGACAATAATCATTAATCTTAAAATACAAGAAAAAGGCCTCATAACATTAGTTATGAAGTCTTTTTTTGTATCTTTAAAAGTTTTTCATATTCTTCAGTTTTTTGGGCAATTCTTCTATCATTTATTTTAATTTCTTCATTAAGCATCTGTAAAATTTTTAATGTTGTTTTTGAATCTAAAGTTTTTATATTCATTTCTTCTTTTTTTACTTTTTGATATATTTCAAAAAATTGCTTTTTATCTTCCATTATCATCTTCTCCTTTAGATTGATTTTCCAATTGTTCTCCTACTTCTCTTTGTTTCTTAAGATAAAGAATATTCGCATCTAATTCTTGCATTTTTTCTTGTTGTATTCTTAATTTGGATAATGCTATTTTTATTGCTTCTTCATTTTCATCTTTATAAATTGTAATTCCATTTTCAGCCAATTTTTCTATTATTTCATTAGCTGTTGTTTCTCCAAGCCATCTAATTTGTAATAAATCCTCTTTGCTTTTTATTCTATTTAATAATTGTTCAACTGTATGTATTTCATTTCTTGCTAATACCATATATGCTCGTGGTGATAAATTTAAAGTTTTTATATCTATTCCCACCATATTTCTTTCTTTTTTTACTTCATTATAAATTGTAATTCCAATTTCGGCTAACTTTTTTATTATCTCTTCTGCATCTTTATCACTTACATATGCCAAAGTTAACAAATCTTTTTTGCATTTTACTCTTTTTAATAAATCTCCAACTGTATTTATTCCATTATATTTCATCGCTCTATATAATTGACTTGTTGATAAATCCAAATCTTCAATTGGCATTCCTTCTATAGAATCTTCTTGTGTTTCTATACCTACTCTTTCTGCCATATTTACCAATTCTTCTCTATCTTTATTAGATAATTGTTTCCTAACATTTTCAAAAATATCCATTTTACTAAAATACACTCTAACAAATTCTTCAGATGGTCTATAAATATAACTAAATAAAATCTCTCTTATTTCTTTTCTACGCATTTTTCTTATCACTTGATCTCTCATTACTCTATACACTCTCGGTCTAGACATTTCCATAACATTTTTTGATATTTCATCTTCTTTTTTTAATCTAAATCTTAATTCTACAAGTTGTCTTTCCTTATCTGTTAGATTTTCTTTCAAAAGTCTTTCTAAAATCACATATATTTCAGAATCCATTACCATATTATATCCATATTCTTCTCCATATATATATGAAATAATATTTAATATTGACCTTTGTTTTTCTAAATCTTGATTTCCAAAATAATAATTTCTTACTAATGGTATTTGTTGATTTTCGATAGCTGATTCTTTATTTTCTCCCCTTATTCTCTCTATCTCAGTATAATCTTTTGCATTAGCCATTTTCACCATATATTCAATATATGCTTTTCTAAAATTCTCTATACTTCCAAATTCTTTTAATATTTGATTCTTCTCTTTATTTTTAATTCCATATTCTTTACAAACTTCTTCAATTTCAGCTCCCTTAAACACTCCACCAATTTGGCTATTATTCAACTCTTCTTCTATTTTTTTTGATAATTTTCCTCTTGATTTTCTTTCTCTTAAATACACATAATCTTTTAAAACTCTTTCGAATTCTATCTTTTCTTTTTCATCTAAACTCTGGTATAATTTATGAGCATTAGAAAATGCATAAGGATATTTTTTACAAAATTTCTTTACATTTTTTACTTTTTCATATACTTTCCCTTGAGCTTTCTCTAATAGACCTAACTTTTCCATTCTTTTTAAATCTTCTGGGCTATATCCTCCTAAGTCATTTCTCATCAAATACCTAATATAAATAAAAAATGTTCCAATATTATAGCCTTCAAAAATAGTATTATAATGAATTGTTTCATTTGGATTTTCTTTCAAATATCTTTCAAATAAATCAATTTTTTCAGAAACTGTCAATCCACTATAATTACTTAATTTCTTTACATTATTTGATTTATAATTATCTATATTTATTTTTCTACTCATTCATATTCTCCTTTTTTCACCATCTATCATTATACCATTTTATGTAAATTATGTCAATTAAAAAATAAGATAGAAAAATTAATTTTCTATCTTATTTTCTCTTAAATTCTTTCATGAATTGTTCTGTTAATTACATCTAATTGTTGTTCTCTTGTTAATTTTGTAAAGTTTACAGCATATCCTGAGACTCTAATTGTAAGTTGAGGATATTTTTCTGGATGTTCCATAGCATCTTCAAGTAAAGCTCTATCAAATACATTAACATTAATATGATGTCCTGTTTCTGCAAAATATCCATCTAACATACTTACAAGATTTGTTTCTTTTGTCCACATATCTTGACCTAATGTTGAAGGTGTAATTGCAAATGTGAATGAAATACCATCTTCTGATTCTTCAAATGGTAATTTTGCAATTGAGTTCATTACAGCTAATGCACCATTTGTATCTCTTCCATGTAATGGATTTGCACCTGGTCCAAATGGAGCACCTGCTCTTCTTCCATCAGGTGTATTTCCTGTTGCTTTTCCATATACAACATTTGATGTTATTGTTAATATTGATAATGTTTGTTTTGCACCTCTATATGCAGGATGTTTCTTTAATTTTCTTAAAAATTGTGTTACAACATCAACAGCTATTTGATCAACTCTGTCATCATCATTTCCGAATTTTGGATAATCTCCTTCAATTTCATAGTCAACTGCTAATCCGTTTTCATCTCTTATAACTTTTACTTTTGCATATTTTATTGCTGATAATGAGTCTGCAACTACTGAAAGTCCTGCTATACCACATGCCATTGTCCTTATTACATCTTTATCGTGTAAAGCCATTTCTATTGCTTCATAAGAATATTTATCATGCATATAGTGTATTGCATTTAATGCTTTTATATAAATTTTTGCTACATAATCCATCATTTGATCAAATTTTACCATAACTTCATCATAATCTAGATATTCAGATGTTATTGGTTCAAATCTTGGAGCTACTTGTTTGCCAGATTTTTCGTCTTTTCCACCATTTATTGCATATAATAATGTTTTTGCTAAGTTTGCTCTTGCACCAAAGAATTGCATTTGTTTTCCTATCTTCATTGGTGATACACAACAAGCTATTCCATAATCATCACCTAATGTTGTTCTCATTACATCATCATTTTCATATTGGATTGAAGATGTTTTGATTGATAAGTTTGCTGTATAACGTTTAAATCCTTCTGGTAATCTTGTTGACCATAATACTGTTAAATTTGGTTCTGGTGCAGGTCCTAAATTTTCTAGTGTGTGTAAAATTCTGAATGAGTTCTTTGTTACTAATGTTCTTCCATCAACTCCCATACCACCAATACTTTCTGTTACCCAAACTGGATCTCCACTAAATAATTCATTGTATTCTGGTGTTCTTAAGAATCTTACCAATCTTAATTTCATTACAAAATGATCCATTAATTCTTGTGCTTGTTCTTCTGTTAATGTTCCATTTTTGAAATCTCTTTCTATATATATATCTAAAAATGTTGATGTTCTACCAATACTCATTGCAGCACCATTTTGGTCTTTTATTGCTCCTAAATATCCAAAATATAACCATTGTATTGCTTCTTTTGCATTTCCAGCTGGTCTTGATATATCAAATCCATATTTTGCTGCCATTACTTTTAATTCGTTTAATGCTTTTATTTGTTCATAGATTTCTTCTCTTTCTCTTATTACATCTTCTGTAAATTCATCTACATCTAATTCTTCTAAATCTAATTGTTTTTCTCTAATTAATTCATCAACACCATATAGTGCTACTCTTCTGTAATCTCCAATTATTCTTCCTCTTCCATATCCATCTGGAAGTCCTGTAATTAAGTGTGCACTTCTTGCAGCTCTTATATCTGGTGTATATACACTGAATACTCCATCATTGTGTGTTTTTCTTACTGTATGGAATATTTTATCAACTTCTGGGTCTACTTCTCTTCCATAAGCTTCACATGATTTTTCTACTATTTTGATCCCACCATATGGCATTATTGCTCTTTTTAATGGTGCATCTGTTTGTAATCCTACTATTTCTTCTAAGTCTTTATCTATATATCCAGCTTCATGTGCTGATACTGTTGATATTGTTTTTGTATCTATATCTAATACTGAACCATTTGAATTTCTTTCTTTTTCATATAATTTTAATACTTCATCCCATAATTTTTTTGTTTTTTCTGTTGTTCCTGTTAAAAATGTTGCATTTCCTTCATATGGTGTATAGTTCTTTTGAATGAAATTTCTTACATCGATTTTTCTTTTCCATTCGCCTTTTTCAAAGCCTTTCCATTGTTCAAAATCCATTTTTTATTACCTCCATTTTTATTTTTTCCATATTTGTTTATTGTATTACATTTTTATTCTTTTGCCATACTAATTATAAGGATAATAATTTGAATTGTCAATGAAATTTTTGTGATTTTTTATGTAAAAAAGCGAATCTAAGATTTTCTATCAAATGAAAATTTTAAGAAAATCTAAGACTCACCATATTTATCTAGTACAGAAAGTCCTCCTACAAGGAGAACTTTCCTACTATATAAAAAGGACCCAAGCACTGCTTGGGTCCCTTGCCAGGGATATTGTTGGTTCTTTAACTTGCGCTGAGCTCTCTGAGCCTGATCAGATTTCTGTTCAATTCGTGAGCCACCTGATTCAGCTCGAAGATTTCTGCAGACATGACCAGTCCGGTCATATCCACATAATAAAAGCCTGCAATTACATCGTACTTTATCATGAAATTTACCTCCTTGGCATACAGCCATCATGATAGAACTATTATACCATATTTTTACTTTTTTTGCAAGTTATGTATACATACAAGTCATTTTTTTATATAAAAAGCAACAAAATTAAATTTGTTGCTTTTTTCGACACTTTTGTATAATGTTTTATTAATACATTCCGTTCATTCCATTATCCATTTCATGATTGTTTCCACATCCACATGATTTTGGTTCTGGAGCATCTGTTACTAGGCTTTCTGTTGTAAGTACCATTGCTGCTACTGATGCTGCATTTTGTAATGCACTTCTTGTTACTTTTGTTGGATCAACTATTCCAGCTTTTTTCATATCTACATATTGTTCTTTATCTGCATCAAATCCAAATCCTATAGCTGATTTCTTTACATTGTCTAATATAACAGCTGGTTCTAATCCTGCATTTCTTGCAATTTGTTTAACTGGTTCTTCTAATGCTTTTAATACTATTTCTGCACCTAGTTTTTCTCCACCTTCAAGTGATTTTGCAACTTTTTCTACTGCTGGTATAATATTTACATATGCTGTTCCACCACCAGCTACAATTCCTTCTTCAACTGCTGCTTTTGTTGCTGATAATGCATCTTCTATTCTTAATTTTTTATCTTTCATTTCAATTTCTGTTGCTGCTCCAACTCCAATTACTGCAACTCCTCCAGCAATCTTTGCTAATCTTTCATGTAAGTTTTCTTTATCAAATTCACTCTTTGTTTCTTCGATTTGAGCTTTTATTTGTCTTACTCTTTCGGCAATCTTTTCTTTATCTCCTGCACCATCAACAATTATTGTATTTTCTTTTTGTACTTTTACTTGTTTTGCTCTACCTAATTGTGTAATTTGTGTATCTTTTAATTCCATTCCTAAATCTTGTGATATTACTTCACCACCTGTTAGAATTGCCATGTCTTCTAACATTGCTTTTCTCTTATCTCCAAATCCAGGTGCTTTTACTGCAACAACATTTAATACTCCTCTTAATTTATTTAATATTAATGTTGATAATGCTTCACTTTCAATATCATCACATACTATAACTAGTTTTCCTGATGATTGCATTAAGTTTTCTAGTAATGGTAATATTTCTTGAATATTGCTTATTTTTCTATCTGTTATTAAAATATATGGATTATCTACAATTGCTTCCATTTTTTCTGTATCTGTTACCATATATGGTGATACATATCCTTTGTCAAATTGCATTCCTTCTACTACATTTAATTCTGTTTGTGATGTTTTTGATTCTTCAATTGTTATTACACCATCTTTTGATACTTTTTCCATTGCATCAGCTATTAATTCACCAACTTCTGTATTATTTGCTGATATACTTGCAACTCTTGCTATATCTTCTTTTCCATTAACTGGTGATGTAATTTCTTTTAATTCTGCTACAGCTCCATCAACGGCTTTTTCTATACCTCTTTTTATTGCCATTGGATCTGCTCCAGCTGCTACATTTTTAACTCCTTCTTTAATCATTGCTTGTGCTAAAACTGTTGCTGTTGTTGTTCCATCTCCTGCAACATCATTTGTTTTTGTAGATACTTCTTTTACAAGACGTGCGCCCATATTTTCAAATTTGTCTTCTAATTCAATTTCTTTAGCTATTGTTACACCATCATTTGTAATTAATGGTGCTCCAAAACTTTTATCTAACACAACATTTCTTCCTTTTGGTCCTAATGTTACTTTTACTGTATCTGCTAATTTATTAACTCCTTCTAATAATGATTTTCTTGCATCTTCTCCAAATTTAATTTGTTTTGCCATAATTAATCAACCTCCTAAAATTATTTGTTAATATAATTTTTTTATTTTACTATTGCTAATATGTCTTCTTCTCTTAATATGATGTATTCTTCTCCTTCATATTTCACTTTTGTTCCACCATATTGGCTTACTACTACATTATCACCTTTTTTTACTTCTAATTCTTCTCTTTTTCCGTCAACCATTCTTCCTGGTCCAACTTCTATAACTTCTGCAATTTGTGGTTTTTCTTGTGCTTGACTTGACAATATTATTCCACTCTTTGTTGTTTCTTCCTTTTCTTTCATTTTTATTAATACTCTATCTGATAATGGTTTTATCATAATATTACCTCCTCTATTAGTGCTATGTTTTAATAGCTTTTTTGCATTAGCACTCTTTTTACTTGACTGCTAATAATATATACCCTATTTTTTCCTTTGTCAATAGTTTTATTTATTTTTCACAAAATCTTCACATTCATAATAATTATATGTTCATTATATAAAAAATAGACCCATAATTTGAGTATTTTCAAACTATAAGTCTATTTTTGTTAAATTGTTATTTCTTTACATTCAATCTGTTTATATTTAACTTTACATGTGTCAAATAATCTTTTTGATGCAATATTTTCATCTGTTCCATTATACTTATCTGACAAATATATTACTTCTTTTATTCCTGATTGAATTATTAATTTTGCACATTCATTACATGGAAATAAGTCTACATATATTTTTGCATTTTCAAATTCTTTTTTTGTTCCTCTATAATTTAAAATTGCATTCATTTCTGCATGACATACATATGGATATTTTGTATAAATTTTTTCTCCATCTCTTGCCCATGGAAAATTTTCATCTTCAAATCCATTTGGTGCTCCATTATATCCTATTGATAATATTCTATTATCATTACTTACAATACATGCTCCAACTTGTGTATTAGGATCTTTACTTCTTTTTGATGATAGTTTTGCAATTGCCATAAAGTATTCGTCCCAAGTCAAATAATCATTTCTTTTATTTCCTGATTCTTTACACTTTTCTTGCCATTTTTCAAATTCATTATTCATAAAAATTTATTCCTTTCTTATATTAGAATAATTTATTTTACATTTTTTGCTGCTCTAACTAATCCTATAAATAATGGTGCTGGTTTATTAGGTCTTGATTTTAATTCTGGATGGAATTGTCCTGCAATAAAATATGGATGTTCTTTATATTCTACTATTTCAACTAATTTTCCATCTGGTGATGTTCCAGAACATATTAAACCTGCTTTTTCTAATCTTTCTTTATATTCATTATTATATTCATATCTATGTCTGTGTCTTTCTGAAATTTGCTCTTTTCCATATAATTCTTTTGCTAATGTTCCTTCTTTTAATATACATGGATATGCTCCTAGACGCATTGTTCCACCTTTTTTATCTATTCCTATTTGATCATCCATTATATGTATAACTGGATTTGTTGTTTTTTCATTAAATTCTGCCGAATTAGCATCTTTTAGTCCTAATACATTTCTTGCAAATTCTACAACTGCCATTTGCATACCTAAACATATTCCTAAGAATGGAATTTTATTCTCTCTTGCATATCTAATTGTTTCTATTTTCCCTTCTACTCCTCTATTTCCAAATCCTCCTGGAACTATTATTCCTTGCAATCCTTTTAATTTTTCTTGTGCTGTTTCTTTATTTATTGTTTCACAATCTATTAATTTGATATTAACTTTTACATTATTGGCAAATCCTGCATGATGTAAACTTTCTATTACTGACAAATATGAATCTTCTAGTTGAATATATTTTCCTACTATTCCTATATTTACAGATTCATCTCCTATGCTTCTTATATTGTCTATCATTTTTTGCCATTCTGTATTATCTGGAACATATCTATCTAATCTCATATGATTACATACTTCTCTTGCTAATCCTTCTTCTTCAAGCATTAGTGGTACTGCATATAAATTGTCTGCTGTTTTATTTTGTATTACACTACTTTTTCTTACATTACAAAATAGTGCTAGTTTTTCTCTTATTGTGTCTGGAATATCTTGTTCTGTTCTACATACTAAAATATTGGGTTGTATTCCTAAACTTTGTAATTCTTTTACAGAGTGTTGTGTTGGCTTTGATTTTATTTCATTTGAACCAAATATGTATGGTAATAATGTTACATGTATATATACTACATCTTCTGGATTTTTTTCTAGTCCTACTTGACGGATTGCTTCTATTATTGATAATCCTTCTATATCTCCAACTGTTCCACCAACTTCTGTTATAACTATGTCTGTATCTGTATTTTCAAAACTATATATTCTTTCTTTTATTTCATTTGTTACATGTGGTATTACTTGTACTGTTTTTCCTAAATAGTCTCCTCTTCTTTCTTTTTCAATTACTGTTGAATATACTTTTCCCATTGTTACACTTGAATGTTGTGTTAAGTTTTCATCAATAAATCTTTCATAATGTCCTAAGTCTAAATCTGTTTCTGCTCCATCATCTGTTACGAATACTTCTCCATGTTCATATGGGCTCATTGTTCCTGGATCAACATTTAAATATGGATCAAATTTTTGAATTGTTACTTTATATCCTCTATTTTTTAATAATCTTCCTAGTGATGCAGCTGTTATTCCCTTTCCTAATCCTGATACTACTCCTCCTGTTACAAATACATATTTTGTGTTCATTTATTCTTCCTCCTATATTCCCATTTTTGCCATATAAAATCAAATAAAAAAAATAGATTAAAATAAAAACTGCAAAAGTGGTTTTTTTTTAATCTATTAAAACTATATTTTTATATTATCATACTTTTATAATTTTTTCAAGACAAATTTGATTAATTGCCTCAACTTTCTATAAAAAATCATACAATATATTCTATACTATTATCTGGAAAATACTTTTCCATTTGTTTTTTTAAGTAAACTTCCGCTTCTTTTCTAACATCTTGTTTATATGAATATTTACCTTTTCCTCTACCTGTCATAATTTCAGTATTATATAAATTTATAGCATTTGGAAATGCTTCTTCATTTATTTGGGTGTGTACAAAACTATATGTCATAAATATTATTTCAAAAAATGCTTGTTTTTTTACTTTTTCAGATAATTCACTATTTAATCTTTGAATTAAATTTGTATATAATTCTTTCCAATTTTCAACTAAAATTACTGGTGCAATTAGTATTCCAACTTTATATTCAGCTTCTGCTAATTTGTTTATAGCCACTATTCTTTCTTTTAGTCTTGATGTACCAAATTCCACTTTATTTATGATTTCTTCTGGATTCATACTTACTCTTATTGTGATTTTACCATTATGTTTTAATGGCAAAATTGGATCTACCATGTCAAATTTGGTAGGAAGTGTTAATTGTCCTTTTGATGTATCTGCAAAGTTTTCTATTGTCCATACTAAATTATTTGTTATTGTATTTTCTAATATTAAATCACTATTACTTCCTATCTCAAATGTTAGATTTTTTTCACTTTTTTGTGCTGTTTTTATTATTTTTTCAAGCATCTGCTCTCTATTTACAAATAATCTTAAATATGCACATTTATTGTAATTACATACCAAATAGCAATATAAACACATCGCAGTACATCCTGATGAGGTATATGGTACTAAATAATCTGATGTTTTATGGTTTTCTACAAATTTATGTGTTTTTCTTGTTCCTATTATTAGATTTTGTTTTATTTTTGGAAATTCACTATTATTCTTTTTTCTCATTTCTTCTATATTATTATGATTTTCTATAAGGATTTTGGGTACTTCTTTATATTTTTCTAATAGTTCTTTTCCTAATTGATAATTTTCTATTTCTTTTTCATAATATATCGCTTGTGGTTTAAACATAACTTTTTCTCCTTTTTGTTAGTTTAACCTTTATTAAAACATTAATACAAAAAGAGCTTCAAATTGAAGTTCTTTTTAAGTTATTTTATTAAATTATTTTTCTTACAATATGGAACAACTTCATTTTTTAATGTATTTGACAATATATTATTATCCATATCAGTGTCATACCATAAAAATTTTTCTATTTCTTCTGATGTTTTCAAAATTCCTTGAAGTTTTCCGTTATATTTATATACATAGAAATGTATTGGAGTAATTCCATCACTTGTTGCAATTTCATCAAATTCCATTATTAATTCAAATTTTTCTTCATCAAAAATAGCTTCATCACCAAGCTCTTCATGACATTCTCTTATTGCTGCTTGTAATGTTGTTTCTCCATCTTCAACTTTTCCTCCTATCATTTGATAAGTTGGTCTTTTACGAGGCTTATCTATTAATAATTTTTCATTTTCAAAAAACATTGTTCCAACTACTTTCATTTTTCTTACTCCCTTTACTCTGTTCTTAATGCTTCAACTGGATCTCTTTTAGCTGCAAATCTTGCTGGAATTAATCCTGCAATCATTGTTAGTCCTACACTTATTACAACTAATATAATTGCTCCTGCTGTAGGCAATTTAGAAATATTTGATATTCCCACTATTGATTTTATTATCATATTTATTGGAATATTTAACAATAATGTGACAACAATTCCTATTAATCCTGCTACTAATCCTATTATAAGTGTTTCTGCATTAAATACTCTTGAAACATCTTTCTTTGATGCTCCTATGCTTCTCAATATTCCAATTTCTTTTGTTCTCTCTAAAACTGATATATATGTTATAATTCCAATCATTATTGATGATACAACTAATGAAATACCAACAAATGCAATTAATACATAACTTATTACATTAATTATTGTTGATACAGAACTCATCATAACACCTACAATATCTGTATATGTTATAACATTTTCTTCTTTTCCATCATTTGTTTGTTTATCATTGTATTCACTAATTCTTGTTGTAATCATATCTTTTGATTCAAAATCTTTTGGATATATATTTATTGTTGATGGCTTATTTAAGTCTACTACTCCAAGTGTTGATAAATTTGAATCATAAGTTGCTGTTGAATTTTCTGCATAATTTTTCATAAGCTCTGCTAATTCTGCTTCTGACAATGTTGCCATATACATTCTTTGTTCATCTGTTAATTGTGAATAATCAAATGAACTATTTTGATTTTCTGGGAATTCTATTCCTGTAAATACATTTATGTTTGGATTTTCTTTTTGTTCTTTTACAATTTCTGTTTCATTAATTTTATTTATCACATATTCTTTTAATTCTTTTGTATATCCAATCATTCCTGCTCCTGATGATGAAACTGTTTCTTTATTTGGTTTTATTATTCCTACTATTGTTATTTCTTCTGCATTATCTACAACATTCTTCATATATTCGTCATCATTTGACATATCTTGCCATGCATTTCCAGATTCCTTATAATAATCTGTATTTAATAATATTTTAAATTTATAATTTAATAAATCATCATATGAATAACTTTCTGATTCACCAGCTTCAACTTTTTCTTTATTTTTTATTTTTTCCATTGATTCATTTAGTTCTTTGATATCTTTTATTCCTAAAGAATATAATGTATAATCACTGACTTCATTATTTTCATCAACTATTAAAACAACTTCATTATATTTTGTTGGCCAATTTCCTGCAAGTACGTCATATTGTGATTGTAATAAATTTTGATTATCTAACATTTCAGTCCATACATCAGTTTGTGTCATTGCCATTGAACCTGACATCATTGATGATGCACTTTGTCTTGATTCCATCATTTCTCCAAATCCTAGTTCGTCAAATACTTTGCTTGGATTTACTTGTTGATATGTTTTATCTTCATTTTGTTTATATATATTTAAGTTTAAATTATACTCATATTGAATAGCATTTATATAATCTTTTATATTTGTATCTCCACTCTCCAAATATTTTTTAAATTCTTCTAAATTATTTGTTTGAAGTTTTGTTGATACTGTTTCTAATATATTATTTACTATTGGTCTTGAATATATTTTATTATCATTATGTTCTTCTTTTTCTCCATTTCCCATCATTGCTTCTAACATACTTGTTACATCTATACTAGCTTCTTGAATTGTTAATGGATATGATGAAAGTGTATCTTCTTCTACTCTATTTATATAACTTTGCATTCCATGTGATAATGATAATATTAATGCAATTCCTATTATTCCTATGCTTCCTGCAAATGATGTTAAAAATGTTCTTCCTTTTTTAGTCATTAAATTATTTAGACTTAATCTTACTGCTGTTGTGAATTTCATTGATGCTTTTCCAGATTTGTCTTTTTTATTTCTAGCTTTCTTCACATCTTCTTCACTAGATTTATAAGGATTTGAGTCATCTATGATTTTTCCATCTAATAATTTTACTATTCTTGATGAATATTTTTTAGCAAGTTCTGGATTATGTGTTACCATTATTATTAATCTATCTTTTGATATTTCTTTTAATATTTCCATTACCTGTACTGATGTTTTTGAATCTAATGCTCCTGTTGGCTCATCAGCAAGTAATATATCTGGATCATTTACTAATGCTCTTGCTATTGCAACTCTTTGCATTTGTCCTCCAGACATTTGATTTGGCTTTTTATTTAGTTGATCTCCTAATCCTACTTTTTGTAATGCTTCTATTGCCCTTTTTTTTCTTTCTGATTTTCCTACACCTGATATTGTAAGTGCTAATTCAACATTTGCAAGTACTGTTTGATGTGGTATTAAATTATAACTTTGAAATACAAATCCTACAGAATGATTTCTATATATATCCCAATCTTTATCTTTAAATTCTTTGGTTGATTTTCCATTAATAATTAAATCTCCTGATGTGTATCTATCAAGTCCTCCTATTATATTTAACAATGTTGTTTTTCCACATCCGCTTTGTCCTAAAATTGAGACAAATTCATTTTCTCTAAACTCTATATTTATTCCTTTTAATGCTTGAACTTCGTTATCTCCTGATAAATAGTTTTTTGTTATATTTTTTAATTGTAACATATCTATATCCTTTCATTTTTTGTATATTTTATATTATTATTGTGAATATCTTGTGAAATTCTTTATGTTATTAAGATTTCATATAATATCTTGATTTTTTTTATAAAAAATGTTATACTTAATAAGTTCGAATTTTGCACATTGAAATTGGAGGTAGGCAAAATGAAACTCTGTATTGTACGTCATCATTTTTTCCTTTGGTTTTTAATTGATAAGCCTGAGCTTTTACCATTTGAAGGTGACTGGAATACGCTTATTGTTTTGGCAAATGAATCTGGTAGAATTTTATCTGATATTACTAAACATGGAAATATCATCCATGTTGAAAAATACGGATTAGAAATTGATTTTAAAACATTTATGAATATCTTAAATGTTCCAAACAGTTCAATTGCCGATTTGGTTAACCATAGTCAAAATTTGATTTTACACTCTGACGACGAATATTCTGTAGCCAAATTTGCAAAAACACACAATTTAGTTTATGGATATGTTTTCAATCCAACTACAAATAATCTTTTTTATTATGTTGTAAACAGAACGTATCCGTTCCAATTTGACCGTGGGGTCTTCATCGACCCAAACAATCCGTTCTAATTTCAAAAGAGGATCCCTTTTTGGGGTCCTCTTATTTTATTTGTTTCTGTCTTTTATATAAATTGCTAATTGTTTCAAAAATTCTGCCTTATCTCCATAATATTCTAATATCTCAACTGCTTCATTTGTTATTTTCTCTAATTCTTTTTTAGCTCCTTCAATTCCAAATACAGATACATATGTACATTTATTGTGTTCTTTATCATTTCCAACTGGTTTTCCAGTTACATCTGGATTACCTTCTTCAGATAAAATATCATCTTTTATTTGAAATGCTAAACCAATTTTATCTGCAAATTTTGATAATCTTTCTATATCATTTTCACTTGCATCTGCTAATATTGCTCCCATTCTTATACTTAGTTTTAATAATTCTCCTGTTTTATTTTCATGTATATATTGAAGCATTTGATGGCTAATTTGTTGTCCTTCAAGTTCTGTATCTAAATATTCTCCTGCAATCATTCTATCTACCGCATTTGAAAATTCTCCAAATATTCTTATTTTATTTTGTGTCGCTGATTTTGCTAAGTCTTTACTCATAACTATATATGCTTGATTAAATAATGAATCTCCTGCAAGTAGTGCTGTTGGGTGATTAAATTGTTTATGATTTGTTGGCTTTCCATGTCTAAAATCATCATTATCTACTTCTGGCAAATCATCATGTATTAATGAAAAATTATGTATCATTTCAATTGCAACTGCATATGGCATTGCTTCTTGATAATTTTCTTTAAACATTTTATATACATCTAATACTAATATTGGTCTTAGTCTTTTTCCACCTGCAATCAAACTATAACTTACTGATTCATTTAATATTTTTTCAGGACATTCTTCTTTTCTTAAATATTTTTCTAATTCTGTATTTATAATTGTTTGATATTTTTTTAGTTGTTCTTTAAATTCCATTTTGGACTTCCTTTAAAATTAATTTTTATTGCTAAAGTATTTACTCTTCACATTGAGTTCATTTTAACACATTATTAGACATTATTCAACATTTATTAGATATATTTTGAACATTAACAAATATGCCAAGCTATCTAAAATAACTTGGCATATTATATTATCTTCCACAATTATTATTTAATTGCATTATATTATTCATATCATTCATACAAAATTTCTTATCTGAAAGCTTATCTTGAACAATTCTTAAAGCTTCACCAAATCTTTGGAAGTGAACAATTTCTCTTTCTCTTAAAAATCTTAATGGATCTATTACATCTGGATTATCTCTACATAAATCTATTAATTTTTCATATGTTGCTCTTGCCTTTTGCTCAGCAGCTAAGTCTTCTTGTAAGTTTGCAATTACATCACCTTTACATGCTAAACATGTTGCATCAAATGGTACACCTGCTGCAGATTGTGGATATATATCTACACCATGATCTGTATAATATGCTCCTAATCCTGCTGCTTCTATTTCTTCAATTGATGCATTTTTTGTTAATTGATGAACTATAGTTCCTACCATTTCTAAATGGGCTAATTCGACTGCTCCTATATGAGGTCGTTTGAAGCTTAAAAAAAAATTACTTGTAATCATTGATATTACTGCATTTTTTTAATCTTCTTTTCTAAATTTCTTTCAGTTCCTCTAATATGTTTTTAATTTTGTATTTATACCACCTTATTTATTTTAGGATATAAATTTATTGTAAAATTTGTTGGATCAGAATCCTTCCTTATAGACTTTTCTGTTTTCAAATAAGTAACTTGTGTAAGAACTGTTTTCAACAAATCGTTTTTTTCTTCTGGTGTTTGTAATAAGTCATACACATCAAGAAGATTTTCAATCTTTGGTACTAAAACCTCTTTTTCTTTATCAACTATTTTTTCTTGTGCTAATTTAACTTTATATTCCTCAATTGAATTATTTATTCTTGCAACATTTTGTGATACAGCATCACTTCTTGCCTTAAACATTTCTTTCGTATAAGTTCCATCTTCTAAAAAGTTAAATATACTTAATAATTTATCATTTTCTTTTTTAGCCTCTGCCTCCAAAGATAATATTGTTTCTTCTATTGATTCAATCTTATTATGATTTATTTTTTGTAAATGTTCTTGGTAATCAAATTTATATTGTTCTAACCATTTTTTTAAACCATCTAAAACTTTTTCTTCTACGAAATGGAATTTTGAGCCTATATTATCACAATTCGGATTTGAACAATACAAAGTTGGCTCTTTACTAAATTTACTATATGATCTTCTTTTCATCTTCTTGCCACATTTAGCACAAATAACCAAACCACATAATGGATTTTGTACTACATTATTATGTACTACTGGAGCAGAATTCAAACTTCTTTTAGCAGAAACTATTTTCCATGTTTTTTCATCGATAATTGCTTTATGCAATCCGTCTACAAGTATGTAATCACTATTTCTAGGTCTAGTTTTTACTAATTTTTCATGTTTATAAACTTTTACTTCTTTTCTCGCATTCCATTTTATTTTTCCAATATATACTGGATTTGCTAATATATCCTTTACAGTTGAAACTGACCATTCTTCACTTTTTCTTGGTTTCAATCCCATTTCATTTAATTTTGCAGTTATTTCATTTAGAGATAAATCATCATAAGCATATAAATCATACATTATTTTAACCGTATTTGCTTCTTGATTCTTTTTTAATGTATATCCTTTGTCTCCTTTTATTTTAACTCTATCATATCCAAATGGTGCTACACTCCCTACATATTTTCCTTCATTTACTGACATTAGTCTTCCACGCTGTAATCTTCTATTTATTACTTTATATTCTCTTCTTGACATGAATAATCCAAATTCAAAGTATTCTTCATCAAATTCATTGTTTGGATCATAAATCTTCATTGGCGTAATTATCTTTGTTTCAGATATTTTAAAAGCTTGAGCAACTATACCTTGATCCATAGTTTCACCACGAGCTAATCTCTCTACTTCAACAACTAATACACCTTTCCATTTCCCCATTTTTACATCTGTCAATAATTTTTTCATTTCGGGTCTTGCTTCAATTGTCTCACCACTTACAATTTCTCTATATATTTTTCCTATTTTTAAATTTTTTGAATTTGCTAAATCTAATAATATATGTTCATGTCGTGCGAGAGTTTCTCCTTCACCTTTTAATTCTGCCTCCATGTCTGCTCTTGATTTTCTTAAATATATTGCATACTCTCCATAAACATTTATTTCATTTTCATTTGAATAACTATTATATATTAATCCTTCCAAAATACCTCCTTCCTTTGTTAATTTTATCTAACCGTTGTGAGTTTAACATAGGTCAAATAAAATTACAAATCATTCAGGAATATTCTGAAATTTTTTTTATAGTAAGGCTCAACAAGATATCTAATATTTCCTTGTTTTCTTCTTTTGTACCAATATATTTATCATCAAACCTAATTATTGTTGCATCGCTTTTATATTCATCCACAACCATACATACACCTCTTTTTTAATATGTATGCATGAAATATCAAAAGTTGATTTATATTAATAACTTTTCCAGTTTATTTTTTTAGGCACATCAAAACCAGTTACAATTCCTTTCTTCAAATGATATGATTTTGTCTTATCATTATATTTATAAATAGAAGAATTCCAATTTCTAAATGCTCGATTACTAATAGTTTTTCTTCCAGATAATTCTCTACTTGCCTGTATATGCATTTGTTTTAACTTTTCATATTCTGTATTTATATTTGATTTTCTTTTATTTTTTATATAGTCAATTGTTTTCTGTCTATGCCTATTTTTTGATAATAGCTTTCTCTTTTCTTTTTCTTCTTTATATCTACTATCTTTTAGCAAAACTTTGCTAACATATTTATTTGAAATTCCTAATATTTCAGAAATTTCTTTTTGATTATATTTATATTCAAAATATAATTCTTTTATCTTCTCTTGTTTCTCCATACATACTCCTATTTGGTAGATTTTTTGCTAACAATTTTTTTACATGAAGAAACTAATAGAGCTTAAAAACTCTATTTAATTTCTAAATCTTTCATTGCTTGTTCAAAATCTTGTTTGCTTAATGGTTTGACTTTTTTATATCTTTTCTTCTGTTCAATAAGTTCTATAATCTGTCCTGCAAATATACCAAGCAGAAAAGAGATCATAGAAAAAATAATGTACTTAATCATCTTATTTATTCTCCCTCTTTTCTTTCATAATAATATTAGCGAGTCGCTTTACTTCTTTGTTTCCAAATTTTTCATAGAACATTTTTATTTCAGATTTTATTGCTTTGGGTGTAATTTCTGTCCCACTATTTTGCAAAGTGAAAAAAGCCATTTGTGCATAAGCTGTTATAAGTTCTATATCAACTTTTTCCTTGTTTTCATCTTTCATGTTCATATAAGTTTCCTCCTTTTCTATTTATTTACTTATTAAGAACACGAAGAATTTTCACAATGGGGAATTTTTTAAAAATTTTTTATTTTTTTCTATTTTTGCTTAAAACTTTAAATATTAAAAATTTTATTTCTTGTTGTAAATCCTCATCAAAACTGCCACTTACCACAGAATTTTTATTTATTAAATTTTTGTAATCTTCAATTATTTTTAAAATTTCTTGATCTGATAAATCAAAATTATTAAACATTCTACATTCCCCCATTTATTAGTTTTTCTGTAATCTTTCTATGAGCCTCATCCCTATATTTTCTTATAGTTTTTCTATCTAATCCCATTATAACAGCCGTTTCATTTATAGATTTTTGCTTTTTATATAAATAAAAAAGCACCTCTTTTTCTCGTAAAGATAGTGCTTTCACAATATTATATAAACTTGGATTTGAAAGAGTTTTTTCAAACTCTCTTGCTGATTTTACTTCTTCTTGGCATTTTTCCAAAACAGCATCTAATACAGATTCTTCCCCTGCAGAAACAATCTCATCAACAAACATAGATGTATTGTTAATGTAATTATAATTCTTTTCAAAATATTTGTTTTTAGCTGTCATAACAATTCTTTTTAAATATAATTTTTCCTCCTTTGATAATTCCTCTACTAAATAGTCTTTTCTTTCCATTTATCATTCTCCAATCTTTTTAGATTGGACAAATGCCTGAAAATCAAAGAAAGCTATTAACTTACAAAAAAATTATATCTTTCTATTTTATTTCTTATCCACTCATTTTCAAAACCCCCTATATTATAAAAGTCTGCAAAATTAAGCCAATATATTATTCACAATTTCTTTTGATTCCTAAAATTCATCTATTGTGCTTTTAATACACTTTCCTTAACTTTACAGACTTTTGTCCTAGAAGAATGATACTATGTTTTTTCTCGGTTGTCATAAAATCTACACAAATACACATAAATATACAAAAATAAACATTTTGGTCTATTGGGTAGTTATACAACCAATGGTTAATTATCTTTTAATATGGTAAAATTTGTATGAATATTCATTATTAGGAGGGTCTGGTTATGGTTAAAGTAGCCGTTACCAATGATAATGATATTCTATATAACAGCTTATCTAATGCTTTTTTGCAAAATGAACTAAATATCGAACTAATAAAAGTACCATATGAAAAATTAGAACAAATAATTTTTCATAACAAAGCAAAAGATCAACTAATAATATTGGACTCTGTTACATCAATTACATTTTGGACAAATGTATTGACTAACGCAATCAAGAAATTAGATGCTAAAAAGACGAATATCATTATTTTGGTAATCGATTCTAATAGCTTATCCAATATTAAATATGAAAAAAGCTTTTCCTTAATCAGGAAGAATTCTACAAATCTCCAATTATTAGATACAATTAACATTATATCTAATTCATTAAAAGAATGTCTTGGAATCGAAAAACAAGTAGATGATATTTTGTGGAAGCTTGGTTTTACAAATTATTTTAAAGGTAGTAAATACATAAAAGATGCAATTTTGTTAGCTTATGATAATTCAAAATTATTACTTGATATGAATAGTCTTGTACAAAAAGTTGCTGAAAAAAATAGCATTGATAATGCTAATGCTGTTCGAACAAATATGGACAGGTCATTAGGAAATATGCTTGATTATATTGATTCTAAAATAATTTATGAAGTTTTTGAAGATTATGATGGTAGAACGATTAGCTTAAAATATTTTATTGACTTATGTATTAGACATTTGAAAAAAATTAAGATATGCTGTTAGAAAAAAAGAGAACTACTCTCCCAAAAAGTAGCTCTTATCATAAATATTGTATAAATAAAATTTTCACATCCTATATTTATACAAATATTTATTTTTATATTTTTCATTTTTCTTGATTGAAATGTTGCCAAATTTAATAGGAAACAAACAATAACTTGGAATAATGAATATAAAAAGAGAAGAAGATTCATCAATTCTTCTCTTTTTATATTGTAGTTTATTGTTCAGTTTCAGAATCCAAGATTGATTTTACATACAAAAATATTATTGTTTCAATTAACATTTGAAATAAACATATTCCTTTAACTGATGTTCCATTTTCACACATATAATCCATTATCCTATCGGATTGAGAAGCAATTGCTTTTTTCTCTAAATGAAAATAGTTATATAATCGTAATTCTCCGTCTCCTAGTTCAACCTCAAATCTAATTCTATTAATTTTATTTGGATCATCGCAGAAATTTTCAATCATTTCATTTATTTCTGCTCTATTTTTATTATTTACAACTATTTCAAAGTTTGATACAAATAAACTTCGAAAAAAATCAAATAATGTAAAAACAAATAAAATGCTTACTACTATAAGTATTAATACACATATTATTTTCTTTGTTTTCATCTCATAACTCCTCCTACAATTTATTGGTATTTTTATATCCATATCTTTTTTAAAGAATTTTAGTAGTTAATATTTTTCTTATAATATTTATTCATAAAAATTTGTAAATTATTGTTCTTTTTCTATCTTATCAATAGAAAAATAGTAAAGCATCATAATTAAAGAGATTACTAATCCAATATAGAATTCAGGAAAAGCAAATTCTATACTATTATGAATACTCATTTTTCCAGTTATATTCATTATGTGCCAGGTAAAAAATTGATATATTTCTGAAATTACAATCCCAATTGTTCCTAATGCACCTAATATTTTATTTGTCTTTTTATTTTTAAATAATCCCCATACCCCAATAATAAATAATAGTACAGATATAATTCCAATTGGGTTAAGCAAGTTAATCAATCCACTAATCTCCTGTACACCTTTCTTTCCTCCATATTGATTTAATAACATTGGTAATAAACTAACTAAAAATGCTATTGTTAATTTAATTTTCTTTTTCATAAACTCTTCTCCTTCTAACTATTGTTTTCTAATAAGTTACTATTTTTTATTGTCTACCAGTTTTTTTCTTCCAGCATATATAGTAAAAACTATTGTCGTCAAACTTATAAATATAGAAATTTCAACCATATCATTATAATTGAATTTATGATGTTTGCTTAAATATTGATATATGTAATAAGATTTTTCATTTAAATATAAATTAGTAGATTTAATTGAATTATCATCATAATGTAAAGAAAGAACTGAATAATCATTTAACCCTGCACCACTAATTTCAATTTTTCTTATATCCTTCGATTTTTCAATCTTTATATTATCTTTTTGTAAATTTTCTTCAATAACAGCTATATTATTTTGATCAACATTTAATTCATAGTTTACTCCCCAAAAAGTAGCACAAAAATCAATACCAAAAATAATAATTGGAGAAATAATCAATATTATTTTTATAAAATCAAAAAATCTTTTCCCTTTCATAAAACAAAACTCACTTTCAAATTTCTATTTTCCTACTAAACTCCTAAATTGTAATTTCTCGAGATGATTATAACATAAAAGACAGATAATTTCAAAACTATCTGTCTAGTATATCTATTTTCCAATATATTTATTTGTTCCACCATCTTGAATTCCGTGAAATTCATTGTTGCCATCAATAATCCAATCATAATTTGCATATACATTATTATCAGAAGATTTAAACTTTATAAGCCAATTTGTTTCTGTATGATCCGAATTAGTATATGTTTCTAAAGATACTGTATATTTTCCTGTTGCTGTTCCTTGAAAATTTGTACTTGTAAATGTTCCATCTTCATTTAGTATATATGTTCCTCCACCTTGCTCTATATCGTAAGTTATATTTTCATATTTTCCATACTCCAAATAATAGTTACCAGCATTTATTCTTTTTGTAGAGTCAGTTTTTGTGTTAGTTTTATTAGAAACTTTTGAAGTATTTTCTTCTACACTATTATTGTTTTTTGAATCTGTGTTATTTATATTTTCTGTTTCTTTTGAAATACTATTAATTACATTATTACTATTTTTTGCTAAAATCGTATTAGTTAAATCATTTTTAATATTATCTGCATTACCTGTTAATATAACTATTCCTAAACATAGCATTATTCCTATAATTAAACCTAATATTATTCCTTTTTTCATTTTTTCTTCCTCCTATTTCAAATCAATTTTAAAATTTCCTAGTATATTTTCTTTTAAATTCTTTACAGTAATATTTATTTCTTTAGTTTCATCTTTTTCAATAATTATATATTCTGTTAGTTCTATTTTAGCATTAGTAAAATTATTAGATGTACCAATATCTCCTTGTTCCCATTCTTCTGTTTTTCCATCTGAATATGTTACTATTCGTTTTGTTTCGTAAGCATGACTACTTAACTTTTCTTCTTTTTCATTATATACATCATATACATTTGTATCAATATAATCTATATTTTTTGTATTCTCTAGTCTATTTAAACTAACATCTTCATAAGTTGTTCTTACTCTAACTATTGTTTGTAATGGTGTAACCCATATTTTATCTATATTTTTAGTCATATCTTTTTCTCTTATATCTTCATATTTGGGAATAATTACTTTTGTGTTTTTCACAGCATTTTCTTTGGATACTTTTATATCAAATTGTCCTTTCGCTTGTACAAATTCCCAACCTTCATTAGTAATTGCTTTCCCAGACCTTACACATACATTTTCCAAAGTAATAGTAAATTCTTCTTTTCCATTTAATTCTTTATCTGTTAAAAAGTACATTTGATAAACTTTAAATTCACTTTCAGATATTTGTGTAACTGTTTGGGCAGTTCTTGGTCTTAACCAATATTCTTCTCCATCTATAATTATATTAAAATTATTTAATGAATCTATATATGTTCCTGTTTCATCTGATATTATTCTATCATTAAATGATAAAAATATTGGCTCTACATCTAATGGCTTATTATTTTCTATATCCCAAAATGTTTCTTCTGGAGATAATGTTTCTCCAATCTTCATTTGTTTTATATCTTCATCACTTAATTTTATATTAAACTCTAATACGGTAAATCCATCATCACATACAGTTGCTTCTAATTTTATACTTGAATTTGTGCTGGTATATAGTTCTTGTCTATCGGCTTCTACTCTGTAATTTTCATATTCATCAGAAAATTTAATTCCTAACCATTCTAATACAGGTTTTCCGTTTATAGTTCCACCACATACTGCATATACACTTACTGTTCCCATAAAAACTAATATTAAAGAAGCCATTGTTGTTACTAATCTTTTTATAAAATAAATATAATTTTTATTCTTTCTTTTATTTTTTAAAGTATATTGTAATCTATAATGTACTTTAGGTGGTACTTCAAAATCTGTCTTACTTGCTGTTTCTAGCATATCATCAATATTTTTCATATAATTCTCCTTCATATAATTCTCCTTCATATTCAGTTTTTAATTTATTTTTAGCTCTTATGATTTTACTTTTAATTGTATTTTCTTTAATTTTCAGAATATCAGCAATTTCTCTCGTAGTATATTGAGAACAATAATACAATGTTAGTATAGTTTTTTCTTCTTGATTCAGATTTCTAATTAAAATATGAAATGATAGATTATTATCATTGTCTTTTTCATCTTTTAACTCTATTTCATTAGAATCTAAAGAAATAATATTCTTTTTCTTCTTTTTGTATATTTTATTACACTCATTTATCAAAATTCTAATAATCCAAGTTTTAAATAATGAATTATCTTTTAATTTTATTATATTTTTAAAGCATATTATTATAGTTTCTTGTATTGCATCTGATATATCATCATCGTTATTTAGTTTAGAACGAGCAACTAAATACATTTCTTTTTCCATCATAAGTATGATTTCATCAAATGCTTGTTCATCATTTTTTTTAGCTCTTTCTACAAGTTCTTCCACTTTTATTCCTCCAATTTTTCTTATATGTACATATCTTTCTATTTATTAGATAACTTTACTACATTGTTTTGGTGCATCAATTTTAAATTTTTTTATAATATAAATAAAGTAAGTAACTATAAAATTACTTACACAGTTTTTTATCTTTATAATCAATTAGACAAATTACTATAATCTGTTATGTGATTATACAATAAAGGACAGATATTTTCAACCTGTCCTAATTATTGTAATTTAATAACAACTACTCTGTTACTATATCTATAATAAATTTAAGCCATTTTTTATTTTCTTTTGTTTTTATATTCATTAAGTATTCCTGTATATTTATCTCCTGTTATTCTAAAATGAATTTCAAATAATATTGTACTTACTATAAAACAAATCAAAAATATACCTATAAATATCCCCCATGCTCCAATACTTTCTATTGGAAACCATCCAAATTTTACTGCAAATGCTGTTATTACAACTAAAAACGGGAACATAAATACTACTAATCTTTTTGTGTATGCTAATTTCTTTATACAAATATCACTAAAAGCTATCATTTGTAAAATAGCTGCTACAATACATATAATCAATAGTTGCATTAGCCTACTTGTTGACATTGATTCCACTCCTACAATTAAACTTATTACCATAAATACAACCATACTCATTGAAAAGGAATATGCTGTATATTTTGGTATTTGACTTATTATTTCTATTACCTTTTTCATACCTAATTACCTCCAATTCCTAGTTTTCTTTTTAATACTGGTACATATTGTCTTGAAATATATATTTTTTCATTGTTCTCCATTGTTGCTAATATTTTGCCTCCAAAATCTGGTCTTATTGATTTAATTTTGTTTAAATTAACTATACTTGATTTAGATATTCTGATATAGTCTGTATTTTCATATTTTTCTTCTATTTCATATAATTTTAGTGTTATTTCATATACTCCATCTGCTGTATAGCAAAAAGTCTTTCTATCTACTGTTTCAAAATACAAAATACTTTCTTGTTCAATACAATATGTTTCTCCTTTTGAAATTCCAATGATTTTTCTATCATTATTTTCAAAATTGTTTATTAGAGAGATTATCTTTAATATTTGACTGTCTGCTTTACTGCACTCTATTGTAATTTTTGTTTCTTTTATATCTGGTTTTTCAACCATATTAATAATCACTTTTTACCATCTCCTTTTTGTAGCTACTAAATTTATTATAATAAGATTAAAAAAAAGATACAATATTTGCATACATAACATGCTAAATATTGTACTTAAGTTGCTTTTTATGCTCACACAAATTTGTAATTTCTGTTTCTAATTTGTAATTTCTTTTTTTATATATTCAATATTAAATTTATCTAAATCACTTATTTTAATATTTCCATCTGCAAGTGATGATTTTAAACCCTCTTGGTATTCATTAGGTGCATATATTACTTTTATATACTGACTTTTCTCACAAGGTAAATAATAAATATATTCATCATCTCTATAAATTTCTTCTTCAATGTTGTTACAGTCAAATTCTTTACTGTTGTCTATAATTGCAAATTCTTCTTTAAGACTATACTTTGTATTGTTATAAACTGTCATATTAAAGATTTTTATTACTATTCCTTCTTTATATCCTAACTCATACTTATTACTTTCATTTCCAACTGCATAAATACTATGAACATTGGCTATTGAATAAGTTAAAGACTTCCATTCTACTGTACCACCATCTCTTAATTTAAAAGGTATTGGAACTAATAAAATCATTAAAACTATAATTACTACTACTATTATTACTTTCTTTTTCATAAAACACCTCTCATTTCATAAACTCAATCCAAGCGATAATTTACTAATTATTGTTTGCATTATATCACAAAGGACAGATAATTTTCAACTAATTACCTGCCCTATCTATTGTAATTTGTTATTATTTTTTTACCAATTTATTTTTGAAGAAACTCATAACAAATAGTCCTAGTAAAAATCCAATAAGTGTTCCTAAAGTATTCATAATAACATCATCTAATTGTGCAAATCTCCCAATAAAAGTTTGTAAAAATTCGATGCTTATAGAAAATATTCCACCAAGTATTATTCCATTCCACCAATGTTTATGAATATTTTTAAATATAAATATTGGTAAAAATCCAAACGGTATAAATAAAAGTATATTCAATATAGTTGCAACGTTAAAACCATCTTCAAATAATTTAAAACTGATATAACTATCAAATGGAGATGTTATACCAAAATTACCAGTTAAAATACCAGTTATTTTTAATATACATAGAATTATTAAAATCCATAAATACTGACATATTAAATTTGATATTTTAAAATTTATTTTTTTCTTTTGAATAAATTTTATTAATAATTCAATACATATTACACCTAAAAATATAAATCCTGACAAAGGAATAGTATTTCTTAATGTCCATATACCACTCCACATTTCCATTATGAAATAATCCATTATAATATATTACCTCACTTTCAATTACTATATTTAAAGCAAACTACGAATTGTAATTTGTCTAACGGATGTAACTCATTAACATTATGCAAAATAATCTTATGGTTCATATTAGAGATTAATTTCAATAATTAAATATCCATCATTATATGCCGCTTTGATAGTACCATTATTTAATTCTACTAATTGTTTAGCAATCGATAATCCTATTCCTGTTGATTCTTTTGCATTTTCTACAGAAAAATATCGATCAAATATCTTTTGAACTGTTGTCGCATCTAATGAAGTGGCTTTATTAGAAAAGGTTATTATTCCATCTTCATTCATTTCTACTTTAAAATTACCATTACTGTATTTTGATACATTTGATAAAATATTCTCAAAAATCCTTACTATTGAAACTTTATTTATTGTTTTATACATTTTTTTATCAGTAATTTTAATTGTTGGAATTATACTTTTTTCTTTAAAAATACTATAAAAGTTTACTAAAGTTTCTTCTAAAATCTCGTTTATGCAACATTCTTCTTTCTTTATATTTATATTATTTTCTAATGTATCTACTATTTTTGAAAATTCAAATAATTGTCCTGTAAGTTCAGTTATTTCATCAGACTTTTTTTGTATTATTTTTAAATATTTCTTTTGATTATCAGACAATTTTTCTTGTTTTATTAAATCTATATATCCCTTAAGAGCTGTTAAAGGTGTTCTTAAATCGTGTGAAATATTAGTTATTATTTTTTTTAGTTCTTGATTTCCGTTTTTGTATTGTAATTTTTGTTTCCTTAACTCCACTAAGTTCTTATTTAAATTTATAGTTAAGTTTTTAATATCTTTATCTAATGAAGATATAGTTACTATATTGTTTGTATCTGATTCTAGGATATATGTAAAAGATTTTTCTATTTCTCTAATTGTCTTTTTTATTATAAATAATTTTACAATTAAAAATATACATACAAAAACTAATATTATTATAAATACTAAACTAATATTCACTTTTTCCCCCTATTTTAATTCTTTTTTAGAGAAAATATAAATTCCCAAAATATTTACTATACCTATTAAAGTAATAGAATAAATAGGCATTTGTTTTAAATAATCTAAATTATTATTACCAATTTCCATAGCTTGTCCTTGAGGAATTGAAAGATACATAATTCTTGCTTGTTTAACTTTTTCATCTCCTGGATAGTTTGGATTAAGTTCTTGGCTAATAATATGTTTATTTCCATTTTCATCATAAAAAGCATTTTCAATATATTTGTTTGTATGAGCTGTTAAACTAAATGCCCCTTGTGCAATAAACATTGCTATAAAGAGAATTATACATATAGTAGTTGATATTGTTATCTCTGAACATATCATCGATATAAAATTATATATTGAGCAAAACGATATAATTATCAAAATAGTATTTAATAAAACCATCGCAAATTGAGTTGAGGTCATTTGCATTTGTCCAAATAAAGGTATTCCAATTAAGAAAACTACTAATAAAAAAATTGCTTCACATAATAGCGAAACTACTATGCTAATTATAAGGTTTGATAAAAAAATTGAAATCCTACAATGTCCAACTATAATTTTATTTCTTATAATGCCTTGTGAATGTTCCTTTCCAACAAAAATACTTACAGATATTGCGATGAAAATTCCTATATATGTTATAAATTCATTTATTATTTTATCTAAATGTACTCCTTCGCTAGATGTATGTCTAAATAATGTGAATCCTGCTATTCCAATAGTTAAAAATACAAATAGCCAAAATATAATATCTTTTTTTAATCTAAAAAAACCTGCTTTCAATAATTTAATCATTAATTGCACCTCCTATTAAGTTCAAATAGTAATTTTCTAATGATTCTCCTTTTTCTTGATAATCATTTACAATACAATTTCTTTTTGAGAGTGCAATAACAAGTTCCGATACATTTATTTTTTTATATATGTCTATTATATTATCAGAAATAACTTTATAAGTTAAATTTTTTTCTTCTAAATACTTAACACATTCTTTTAAATTAGATACATTAATTTGTGTTCTTGTTCTAAAATTTTGTTCTAATTCATCTTTATCAATTTCTTTAATAATTTTTCCTTTGTCTATAATTCCATAAAAAGTTGCAATTTTAGACAATTCATCTAAATAATGACTAGAAATCAGAAAAGTAATTCCTTTTTCTTTATTGAGTCTTAAAATTAGTTCTCTAATTTCTATAATTCCTTCTGGATCTAATCCGTTTATAGGTTCATCTAAAATTAATAAATCTGGATTTCCAACTAATGCAATAGCTAATCCTAATCTTTGTTTCATTCCTAAAGAAAAATGTTTAGCAGTTTTCTTACCTGTATTGTTTAATCTGACTAATTTTAATATTTCTTGCAAATTATCATAAGAAGGCAAACCTATAATCTTGTATTGTTCTTTAAGATTATCTTCAGCCGTCATATCTAAACAAATAGATGGTGTTTCAACAATTCCTCCTAATCTTTTTCTTGCTTCTACAATTTTTCTACTATTATTTGATATTCCATAAATAGTATATTCTCCTGATGTAACTTTCTGTAGCCCACAAATTAGTCTTATCAAAGTTGTCTTTCCTGCTCCGTTTTTTCCAATCAATCCATATATTGCACCTTTTGGAATGTGCATATTCAGATTACTTAAAGCTTTAAAATGACCGTACCTTTTTTCAATGTTCTTTGTTTCTAAAATATACTTCATTTTCTTCCTCCTCTCTTATGAAATAAGTTTATCATAAAATAGTTAAGAAAATAGTTAAGTAACAGTTAAGAATTAGTTAAGATTTTAATCATATAACTTAAAACCTATTCCCCATACAGATTCTATGTATTCATCATTTGTAATATTTCTTATTTTTTTCCTTATATTACTTATATGAACTTTTAGAGAATTTTCATCATATTGTTTAGTATAAATCATACTATTATTATTTAATAGTCGGATTAATTTCGTTTTGGTTATAATTTCTTTAGGTTTTAACAGTAATTGTTCTAAAATTGTATATTCCATTTTTGTTAAACTAATTTTTTCTTTTTTAATGAATAATATATGTGTTGAACTATCTAACATCATATCTTTATATACTAAAGTTTCATTTTTTTCTCTCTTATTCATTCTTAATTGAACTTTTATTCTTGCTAATAATTCGTTTGTATCAAATGGCTTAGTAATATAATCATTTGCTCCAATAGTTAAAACATTTACTTTATCTTCTGATGATATTTTTGCACTTATTACTATAATTGGTATATTTTTTATTCTTTCTATAACTTCTTCGCCACTTAGTCCTGGCAACATTAAATCTAACAATATCAAATCTATGCTATTTTTTTCACTCAATAATATTGCTTCTGTTCCAGAATATGCACTTATAACCTCATATCTTTCTTTTTCTAAGACATTTTTTATTAAATTATGTATATCCATATCATCTTCTACAACTAATATTTTTTTCATTATCAAATTCACCTACAAATTACTATTTGTTAATTTAAATTATACACATAAAAATTCATTTTATCTGAATTCTCGACTTTGGAATATCTTAAATTTTTAATTTCTGCTGGTGCTTTTTCAACTGCACCTTCATATAAAATTTCTGTATCTTCAAATATAACTCTTATATCTAATGCTCTTACAGAGCCAATTGTTAAATATGCTTTTCGTTCTTGATTTTCCATAATAATATACACCTCAAAATTGTTATTTATCTAGTTTGAATAATTTTATAGTTCTTGATATTTCTTTCTATTTTTATTTATTATTAATAAAACTTTATCTATAATTATGACAGAAATAGATAATATTAATGTATATTTAGCCACTTTTCCTTTTGTTCCTGCTATACTTCCATTTTGCTTAATATACATATACAAATCATGAGCTTCATGATCTTTTAATACTATTTCATCGTTTGTGCCATCTTTGTAATCCAAATACAAAACCCACTCTCCTAGACCTTGCATATATCCAATTCTTTTTAGTTTATTTTCTTCTTTTATTTCTGTAACTTGACTCAATAACATTGAAATTGTTTTTTCATTTTTAGAATTTACATTATAGTAAGATTTTCCAACAAATGTATAATAAATTAATAATACTATACAAATTGAAATTAAAAAAACTCCTAATATATAAAGTATTGAAAAGTATTCTTCAAATTTTTTCATTTAAACCTCCGAATTTTTTATATTGGTTGTTCTATTTTTTATCAACTATTCCACCATTTTCATCATAAGTTTTAGTTTCTATAATATTTCCATTATTATCATAGTAATATATTACAGAATCAGTTTGAGGAGTCCTGTGATATTCTCTATACTCTGGAAATTTATTCTTATCATTTTCGTAAAATTCTTCTATGTATTCTTCTGTTTTTTGATAAGCAAAATAATTATAATTGGCATAATAAGTAATAGTCTTCCTTAGTCTATTACTATACGATTCTATACCTATATATTCTTTTCCATCAATTTCTTTTATACTTGTATTTTCTAACATATTAAAATGCCAATTATTGCTTATCATAAAAATATTTATTCCAATTATAAAAGAAACAATTGTAATTATAATTAGCAACAAGATTTTCTTTTTCATAAACTTTCTCTCTTTCATTTTACATTTGCTTTCATTTATTCAATACATTTCATAAAATAATGATCTTTAAAATCATTAATACCATCAAATTTATTAAATGTTAATTTAAAATTTCTTTCAGAATTACCAGTTCCACTTTCCATCATAATACAAAAAAAAACTATTTTTTATTAATTTTATATCATAAAATATAGATTTTTTCAATTAAATATAAAAGATATAATTATTAATTTTTTATTTTTAATAATTATATCTCTTTGCAATATTACTTTTTAATTATTGAATATATTGGCTTAAATATAATTAATTAGTAATTATATTTAAAAGTTATATTATTAATCTAAATTGTTTGGCACTAATACATCTGTATTATCTACTTTTAAAGCAAAATAAGGTTGTTCTTTGTTTTCTTCTTTTAAATATAATATAAAATCACTATCAAATATCATTTTTCTTGCATTTTCTGTTAACGCTTTTGTTGTAGAATCAATTACAGCCTCACTCTTAACACTTCCACCCACATTATTTAATTCAAAATCTATTGTTTGTAATGCCTGTTTTATATAGTATTTACTATTTTTAATTTCTCTTCCACATAATTCATCATAGTTAATTTCATCATTCACTTTTATAAATGGTATTTTTAGCATATCCGTTTTTCCAAATGTTGCTTTTCCTGAATAGTTACTCTGTTGCTTTTTTATTTCTTGATAATTTTCTTCAAATGTTTTGTTTTCTCCTGTTGTTTTATATAAAATAACTTCTTCTCCTTCTTTTGTTTTCAATTTAATAGCAAAATCATCTTCAGAATTATAAAACAATACCTCTACATTTTTACTTGCAATAGGATTATTACTGCTATCTACTCCAAAACATTTTACTCTAGTTTCCGAATTATTAAATTTCATACTTCCCATTGCTGTTGAAAATGGTTCTAAAAAATTAAATTCTTTTTTCAACATCGCATACAATACATATCCATTTGAATCATTCCAATCAATTCTATCTATTAATTGGCTATTCTCATTAAATTTTTGTTTTATTCCATTTTGAATTTTATTTTTTAAGTCTTCACTATTTGCCTGTCCTTGTATCTTAAAATATGAGTTTTCGGATAATTGATCAGCTGTAAAACTTTGTTTGTTTAATTCATTTGCAAGTTCTGATTCTCCATCTTCAAATTCAACTTTTCCTTGTATAACATCATTCATAAAATCATTCCATACCAAATTAAAAGTACCTACCCACACCTTGTTACTATCTATTGTCGATAATTTACTTGTATAGGTCGGTGTTATTTGTGCTTTCCCTGTAAAACCTTCAATAATTTTCATTGTAGCATATACTCCCCCTGCAAGTAAAACACTTATACATAACATTATTATAATTACTTTTGAAACCTTATTCATTTCATCAAATCCTTTCCTTATTAAAATTTTTCGTATTTCTTTTTTGCCTCTATGGATAAGATTTTTTACATTTTGAATTGACTCACCAAGTATTTGTGCTGTTTCTTCATATGTTAATTCTTCGATTTTGACTAAATACATTGCATTTTTGTATCTATCATCTAACATATCTATTGCAGTAATTATTGCTTGTCTTTTTTCATTCTTTGTTATAATATCTGCTACATCTTGTTCTATTTTCATAGTTTCATTAAAAATATATTTTTCATTTATTTCAGTTCTTCTTTTTTCCATATTTATTAAATTATATGCTCTACTTTTAGCAACTAAATATATGTAATATTTAAAACTATAACCATCTTTAATTTTATTTTGCATAATATAAATAAATACATCTTGAGTAATATCTTCGGCTTTTTGATAGTCTCTTACTATGTTATAAACAAAATATTGTACTTTGTCCTTATACTTGTTATAGAGCAATTCAAAAGCATCTTTTTCTCCGTTTAAATATTCATTATATAATTTTATATCTAAATCTTTTTCCATATCTTACCCTGCTTTCATATATACAAACAAATGAAAATAAAAAAAGTTTCAAATTATTGTAATTTTTTTATTTTATCACATTATGCATTATTTTTTACTTTGATTAACACTACAATGATTTCTCATTTACATTGATATTATAACACCTAACTACCAAAAAAGACACAAATAAATAATAAGTAAAGAATCGTATAATTTTCATATATGCATTCTTTACTTACCCTTACATTTATTCAAATAATACTTTTTTTAACTTTTCCAAAAAACTACTTTGTTTTTCTTTCCTCTGCATTAGTCTATCTTGCTCCTCTTTCCAAATAATTCTTTTTGCACAAAGTATTTTATATGCAAGTTCAGATCCATTAATTTCTGGAAATTTATGCACACAATTTGTTATGTTTTTATATATGCAACATAATCCATAGTCTGGCGAAAATGATACTACTACAAATTTGGGACTTGTTTCTTTTTCTGAATAATCTTTTATTATATCCAATCCTGTAAATTCATGATTTCTCATTAGGTCTGTAACCACTACATCTGGTTTCAATTCTTCAATAAGTTTTATTTCTTCTTCATCTGTATTAGCAATTCCCATTATATTTATGTAACTATATTTTTTTAGCATACTTTCTATTTGTTCACAAGTTTTAACTTCATCATCAGCAATTATAATATTTACTTTACCTATATTAATATTATTATCAAATTGCTCTACTTCCTTTTCCTCCATTTTTTCCATCCTTTCTCTATTTGCTAATTGGTACGCAACACTAAATTCAAAAAAATATTATATTATTATTTGGTATTTAATTTATATGAAAGGTAATAATATAATAATGAGAACAAAGAACTTTAATGGCTATCAAAACATAGTTGGTAAAAGCATAAAGAAATACAGAGAACAAAAAGGTCTTTCTCAAAGAGAGCTTGCAAATAAGGTTGCTCTTTTAGGTGTTACTCTTTATAATTCTGATATTTCCAGAATTGAAAACAATACATTATTTCTTCGTGATTATGAAGAATATGCAATATGTAAAGTTTTAGGTATTTCAGTTTCTCAATTACATGAAGATAGCGATCAATACTTCAATTAAAACAAGTTTCTATTACTTTGGTAGTAGTAATTTGTTTTTCTTTTTTAATGTTTCATACCTGTAGTTTTTATATAAAATTTTTATTAAACTGAACATATCATACTTTTCCCATAATTTTCCTCCTCTGTTACATTTTACTGGTTATATAACCAATAGTCAAGTAACATACTAAAATTATATAATTTAATTTAGTTAGGTGATGGTTTTAGTATGTATAAATTAAAAATAGAAAATGGTTATTACCTCTTTAAATTAGAGGATTTATTAAAAAGTAAAAATATCAGTATTAATAAATTAATGAAAGATACTGAAACTGATTTTAAAGTTGTAAAACGAATTATGACTGGCGAACTTGTAAGATTTGATATTATTGTACTTGCAAGATTTTGTGATTATTTGAATTGTTCTTTAACAGATATAATTGAATATTTTCCAAATAAAAACTAAAATGAAGTTGGTTTATTTATAATTTCCAATTTCATTTTTTATTTTAGTATTTCCTCTATTTTGTCTACGATTTCATCTGTTGTGATTTTTTCATCATAAAAATTTAAAAAAAGCTTAAAAATCTTTTCTGATTTGCTATCATCTGTAACATCAAATGCTTTAAATATTAATCTTACAGGATCAGAACTAATATCTACTTTTATTTTTGTAACTGGAAGAAAATTCTTATTTTCGAATATTTCTTCTATTTTACCAAATTCTCTATCAATATCAAGAATATATTTCAATAATATTTTACTGCTTTTCTCCATACTCCCTCCTTTGTGTTTTTTTCAACTTTTTATAATCCTCCTTTCTATCGTGTGTGATATTAACTCTATTTAAAGATATTGTCAACACTTTTTGAAAACTTTATAAAAGGATGAAACCCTGAAATTCCAGAGCAGAAAAATGGTGTATTATCCCCTTATACAAAAAAATAATACACCATAATCGAAACCCCTCATCCCTTCGCTTTCAATTAAGGTAGTCTAGTATGTAGATTTATTTTTATCTACTGCAGGTGCTATTTTTTCAAATATTGTGCATACTTGCCCACACTTTTTACACCTACATATCCTCTTACAAGCTTTGCCTCCTGAAACTCTTTTATTTATTGTGAGTATATGTTACAAAATCTCACTTACGCATTTTGCATTAATAGACTTTTAACACTAATACGAATGGACTTTATAGCATCGGCTCATAACACCTATCACTTTTTACGAGTTTATGGCATCTCTCGTTGCACGAAAAAAAGCATCCGTATTTTTTATTTACGAATGTTTTTTGTGTGTCTTCTTATTTAATTATTCAAATTCTTCATCTTCTTGTTTTTCTTGCTCAATATTATGTAACTTTTCTTGTGTTTGAAAATCTTTTATAAAATAATTAGTAAATTTTTGTATATACTTCAGACTTTCTTTTAATGTTCTTGTATCTCCATCAATTCCCCATTCGCAAATGCTTTTTATATTATAATTTCTTGTATTAATATTTAATTTTCTTGCAACAACAAAAATGGTAGCATTAATCTCGTTCTGTGTCTGCCTTGCATATCTGTCAACATCGTACTTTGGAACATTACTCATTCTACTATTATTACTAATATCTGTGATGATATTTTCTAGATTTGCCATAGGATTATTAGTTTCAAACATTAATCCTCTTCGAGAACACATACCTTTTAGCATAGTTTCTATACATTCATTTGAATATCTCTTGTTTTCTTTTCTTACTGCATTTGTTTGACTAATATCATATACTTCATCAATCTTGAATTTTACTTCATTTTCTAATTTTATTCTTTTTATTATCTTCAAAGGCTTTTCATTATTTTTAACATTAATTTTATATTTTTGTATTGTATCCTTATTTAAAATTTGGCTGATATCTTTTCTTTGACTTTTTAATAATAAGATATTACTATAACTCGTATTATACATTTTTGAAAGTGTAATCAAAAATTCTTTCATCTTTTCTGTATCTTCAAAAAGTTCTCTTGCCAAATCGTCTGTTTTTTCTAATAATTCTTCTGTTTCTTCGTCTATTTTCTATCATCTCCTCTTTTCTAGTATAAATCTTTTTATAACCAACATTTCCTTGCCTTATTACTTTTGTAACATTTTCCAACTTTTTCTCCCTTCCAAAAGTCTACTCCATTTCGTCTTGATCCTGTTTTTGTTCTGTATTTTCTTTTTTACTTGTAACTGCTGTTTTATATTGGTCAATTTCTTTCTCTACTAGATGATTTAAATTACTCATAACTTTACTATCTTTAAACTTTGATGTTATTTCAAATATCTGAGTTAATGCTCTCATTTTAGATACTTTTTCGTTTTCTTGTGTATTTTCTTTTGTAGCATTTTGAGAAATATATAATTCTTTTCTTTGTTCTATAATATTGTCTTTTTCTTTTATTGTTTCAGCATACAAATTGTTTTGAATATCAATTTTATTTTGTATTCCATCTTTTTCCTTTTGTTTTTCATTTAATCTTACATTTATTAAATCAACTCTTTTTAAATCAGTTCTTAATGATACCACAATATAGATAAACTTTTTCAATGGCTTCATAGTATCTGTTTTACCTAGTATACTATTTTTTTCTTTTTCAAGTTTATCAATTTCTTTTTGATAACTAGCTTTTTTATCTTCCATTTCTTTTTTTCTATTTTCTAAACCTATTAAATCATAATTGATTTTATCTACTTTGGCATCTAATTCTTCCATTTTTCTTAATTGTGTTTTTTCTTTCAAATTTCTAAATTCTCCTTTCCTTTATGATAAAAGAGAGCTCTTTTGAGCTCCCATTCTAACAGCCTGTTCTTGGCAATTTTACTTCTATTTTCTTTTCATATACCTTTGTTGTATGATCATCTTCATCCCACACAAGATATGTTTTATTGTATCCCTCTATTCTTGTTCTATTAGTAAATACATCATCATTTTTTACTATGCTTTTTACATTTACAAATAATTGTGGCTTTTCTACCGATTCAAAACCAACCCCAACAGTTCCAAAATCGACCTTAAATTCTGTTACATATTCGTCGTCTTCTAATTGTAAATCTGTAAAAGAAATATAATTATTAACTTGTGTATTTAGATTATCTTTTAATAATCTATAATCATTTTTATTGGTTTTATAATATATTGCATAATTCAAGTCCTGATTATATGTTCCAGTTATTAATCTTGTAGCAGTTACATATTCACTTGGCAATATATCCGTCCATGTAAATTTATCCAATGGTGTATTTCCTGTATTTTTAATATTGAAATTATATTTAATTTCTTGATTTGCAGTTGTTTGAATAATTCCATCTTTTTCAATATCAACATCAGGATTTTCTGGAATATTTGTAATTTCTAATGTTATAATATCTCCATCATTTACAATCTCTGCTGAATATTCTTTTGTATTCAATAAATACCACTCTGGAGAATCTTTTTCACTTTCTTTTACAAAATATGTGCCTTTTTCCAATAAACTTGTTATTGCAATTCCTTCCTCTGATGTTTTTATTGTTTCAACATAATTTTTATTTTCATCATATACATCAAAAGATACATTTGCCATAGGCTCTCCATCTTTCATTCCTGTTATTTTGCTATCTCCTTCAGATGTTTTTATAACTTTGATTTGACCTTTTATTTTTTTATTTTCAAATGTTTGTGTTACAATTTCATTTTCTTTTAATTCGATTTTATGAATTGTATCATCTAAAACATATTTCTTATTAGTAATTTTTTCTCTAATATAAAGTTCAGAATAATCTCTTACAGCATAACGAGATGTCATCGCTTCTCCTTCTGAATTTGTTTTTATTGTTTCTAATACATTATTATTTTTGTCTAAAACTTCAAATACCACATCTTTTAGTTTCACTTCGTGATTTTCTTTATCTACTTTAACTACTTTTACTTGTGATTTTTTTAATTCATTTTCTATTGTAGTATTAGTAGTTTCGTTCCATTCTACTTTTATTTCGACTTGTCCATCTAATAAATTGTACCACTTGTTCGTTTCCTCCTCGATCAATGCCCATTTTCCAGTCCTTAGGTTCTTTATAAAAATTTCGCCATTGGCGTTGGTTGTATAATGTCCTGTTATCTTATTAAATTCATAAGAATATAATGCAAACTTTACTCCTCCCAAAGCAATCTTGTTATTGTCTGCATCTACTTTATAAACTTTTAAATCCCCTCTCTTATGTTCATTACCTATTATTAGTTCTTTATATGTATCATAATCTAAAAGAATTTCCCTTTCTTTATTATCTAAAATATATTCTGATTTTGTTGCAATTTCTGTCGCAATTACCTTGCCCTGTCTTAGTTTGCTTAATTCAATACAGCCTTGTGAATTTGTTTTATAGTTTCCAATGTTTTGACCATCTGCATATCTAAAATTAAATTCCACACCTTCTATTGGATTTTTAGTTTCATTGTCAATTTTTATAACTTTTATTTTTGATTTATAAGCATCAACTGATAATGTATTTTCTCCTCCTGCAGTATAATATGCATCATAAGTTAATGCATAATCTTGCCAATTAGGATTTGGACTTTGTCCGAAAAAAACAGGATAACTCTTTACTTTACCACTTATTGTTATTTTACCATCAAAATTATCTAATATTTTTTCTTTGGGAACTAGAACCTTAAAATGTTCTCCACCACTAAATGCATTTTTCACATTTCCACTCAAATCCGAAATATAACTTCCATCTGGAAAATTACTTATAGATGTTATTGAATAATTAGACACATCTACATTACTTGAAACACTATATTCTTGTGAATAATATGAACTTCCATCAGCTTTAAATTCTCCGATTTTATTTATATTTATTACATTATTAGTTGTAGGAGTATCTGTTCCAAACCTTGCTTGATTAACAATATTTTTTATTGCATTAAATATTTTTGTGCCTCTTTCATCTCCTCCACGATAAAAGCTATCTACATCTCTGTTATAGATAACAGAATATACAGCTTGTTTTGTCGCGACAAAAGCATCTTGATCATTTTCAACACCCAACTCTTCTGCACTTTTATATGGAAATCCATTTACTACTGCTCTCCATAATTGAACATCTGATAATAGTTCTGTTACATTTACACTATAATTTTCTTCTTCACCAACGCCATGTTTATCAACATTTAAACAATATGCATAATGTAATTCACCATTATTTCTATATCCAACCATTGTAGTAGTAACATAACTCCAAGCTCCTGATTCCTTTTTATATTGTAAATGATGACCACAATCTCCTAGATTTTCTACATATGCCGAATTCATTTCAAAAGCATTGGCAAAACCTGACATTGAATTTACTAATATTAAAATTAGTAATATCATACTAATTATTTTCTTCGTTTTCATTTTTATATTTACCTCCATTAAAAAAACACTCCTAAGAGTGCTTTGTATTTTATATTTATTTTTGAACAACAACATTCTCTTGTTGCTGTTCCTCTTTAAATAGATAATCATATTCTCCATTTTTCAGCTTGTTGTGTCTTACTACAATAGTTACAATTGTAACTATCACTATGAATAATATAATTAACATATATATTTTTCCTATAATATCTGTGTTCCAGAATTTCTTTAATAACCACCACATATAATAACTCTCCTTTTTCCTGTGTTATAACTCATTTTTTAGTGATTTACAAGTCATTTTCAGTTATTTCTGTAGCTTGAACACACAATCTCTGATTTTTCTTATTTGCTATACAAGTAATTAATGATAATTTGTTTTCTGTTGTATTTTCTAACAAACTCCAGTCTGTTTCAAATATAGCTTGAATATTATCTACTTGATATTTTCTAGTATAAAATTTTGTTTGATATGTAATAATATCTCCTTTTTCAAGTTCGTTAATTCTTGCAAAATATGAATATTTATTTCCACGATTATGTGCTGCTAAACCAACATTTCCATCATATATTGATGTATTTTCAATATGACCAATATATTCTTTTAAAACTTCGTTGTTACTTCCTTCTTTTACTACTGCTTTCAATCCGATTTTCTCAATTGTTAATATTCCTAATACATCTTCTTGTATTATATCTTCGTTTTGATCATAAGTAATATTTATATATTCAGAATCAGTTTCAATTTCATCTGGATTCACTAAATTTGAATCATAATTACAAAAATAATAAATTCCTCCACATATTCCTGCAAGTAAAATAATACTAAAAATTATTATCAATATTCTTTTCATATTACCTCCCATTACACATAGATTTCAAATTCTTTTTCTTTTATTTCATAAATATATTGCTTATCAAAATATTTAATAGTTATACTTGAATTTATTAAATCATTATACAATTTTCTATTCAAAACAATTTTATATTTGCTTGAACTACCAGGTACTATTGGTGTAATATCTACTAATCTTTCATTTTTAGATAAGTGTAATTTTTTCACTAATTTCCAGTTCTTATTTTCATAATTGTATATATAAATATTTTTTCTTCTTAATATAATAATTCCACTAAAAATAATAATACCAGTAGTTGTTGTAACTATTGGTATTATATTATTTGTTTTTTCTTCCTCTTGTACTTCTTTATAAGTAAGATGATAATTCATAGACTCTACAACTTCTTTGTATAATGTTCCCTTATATTCTATTGTTGCTATATAATTTTTTATAATTCTTCTTTCTTTTATACCTTCATAATTCATAACTCCATTGTATAAAAGTGGAATCTCTTGTCCATCTATTTCTTGTGTTTCAGCCACATTCCACACAGGATCAGTTAGATAGTATGTTATTTCGTCTTGCTCTATTGTTTTTGGTACATCATTTAACTCATTCTCTAATACATTATTATATTGTCTTTGTATTTGAACTTTGTATTGTTCTATATAGCTATCATTTATTTTTAAATCTAATGAATCAATTTGTAATTCTAGAATGCCTGTATAACCATCATCTTCTATTGTTTTTTCATTTTCAAATTGTTTTAAAACACTATATTTGTCACTTGACTTTACTATTAGTTGTTTTTTTTCTTCTTTATCTTTTGTTATTGTATTTTTGTTTTCTTGCTCTCGCACATCACTTAGCTGATATTTTATTCCATCTACCATAATTTCATTTTCAATATTACTTTTATATTGTTCTATATCTTCTATTGCAATCGTTTTATCAAATTCAAGTGTTTTAATTTCTTGTGCTTTTGAACTTGCAAAACAATTTGTAGAAGTCATTATTGCTAATAATAAACTTAATCCTGCAACTCTTATTTTATTCAAATTCATCTTCCTCCTCTTGTTGTTTCTTTTTTATTACTTGTTTTTTCATATCTTTTATATTAGACACTTGTTTTTTCAATTCGTCATTTGATTTTTTCTCTACTTGTTCCTTCTTATCTGTTTTTGAATTTTTATCAACTTGCTCGGTTTTAGTTTTATCTTTTTCATTAGCTTTTATTTCTTGTTTTTCTGGTACATTAGTATTTTTCTTTTCTTCTATTTTATCTTCTTTAGCGTCATTGTTTTTCTCCTCGAATTTAGTTTGTTCTTTTGTATCTTCTTTTTTATTTTCCTGTATAGGCAATTTTTTCACTTCTTCTTTTGATTTTTCTTCAACCTTATTTTCTTTTACATTTTCAATATTTTTATTATTATCTACTTTTGCCTCTGCATCAACCTTTTGCTCTTTTGTATCTTCCTGTTGCTTTTCTTCTACTTTTTTCTCAATATTTGTACTTACATTTTCTTGTATAGCATGTTTTTCCAAATCTTCTTTTATAAGTCCTGTAACATAACTTTTAACTGTAAGTCCATTTTTTAACACATAATCCTTCATTCTTTTTTGTAAATTCTCGTCTATCTGACAAGCTAAAACTCTTGTATTACTCAAATTCTTCTTCCTCCTTCTTTTCAAATTCTTTGCATATATTATTTGAAAATTCTTTTATAAACTGAAATGGCTCAAGTAACTCCTTGATTTTTGCCCTGTTTCTAAATTCAATGTCCCATATCTCTTCACCAAATCTAGCAAATACATATCCATCTTTTAATTTTGAAAGTGTTTTTTCTAATTGTTTAATATCTTCATATTCAGGATAATATTTAATTGTATCCTCTGTTTTTAATAGAATTAAACTTTTGCCGTTCTTTTCAAAATTAGTTATTTCAAATAATTTTAACAATTCATAATCATCAAATTTTTCTTGATCTTTTTTTATTTTTTCATAACCATTTGGGGTTACAGATATCATAACATCACTATAAGTCCCCATATTTTTCCTTCCTATTTCAAACCTAATATTTGAAATATCACATTCCTTAATTCTTCATTAAAAAGAAATGTCAAACCAACAGATGTTAATATAAAAATTGCTATATAACATAATAGTCTTACTAGACTTTTAATTGCATCTACCAAAACAGCAAAAAAATAGACACTTGAATTTATTTGATTCTGTGCCTCTATATTTTTACTTGGTTTTTGCACTTTTTCTTGGTTGGCAAACTTTTCTTTTAACTTAGGTATAATATTAAATTTCACCTTTTTATCAACTTTTACTTCTTCAATTCTTTTGAATCTTTTAGCATCTTTTTCTTGAAGTCCATTTCCTAATAAACATTTTCCTATTTCTACCTTAATTTGCTGTTCATCACTATTATTAATTATATTAAAAATCCTATTTTCATATAAAGTAGTTAATATAATATTTTGATTATCATATCCTTTAGCAATAATAATAAGTCTAGTGTTAACATACATTTCCTTGAAATATTTTATACTATTTATTATTTCATCTTCTGTATTCTTTATCTGTTTCAGTTCTATAACAAAATACTTAACCAGATTAAAATTAACTTTCGTTTGTTTTATATATTTAAAAAAATCTATTTCTTCTACTTCTTGATTTAATATAGTAATGTTTTGCTCTTTGCAAACATTTTTTATTATTTCAGCAGTAGAATTACTTGCAATGTAACTTAACATATTTCTCCCTCCTAATCCAGTACCTTCTCCTCATAAGGCACATTATAAATTACATTGTTAGATTCCAAGTAATCAATATTATTTTCAATCTTATTGTTTGTTTCCTTTCCTAATTTCCAAAACACATTATTTAATATCACGATTATTATCAAAACAATACATATAGCTAAATAGCATAACATTTCTTTCTTGTTTTTATCCATTATTCTGCCTCCAGTTCTTCTGATTTCTCTATTTTGTGTTGCTGATAATATTTTTTATAAAACTTATCATATTGTAGTGTTTTTCCTTCTTCTTCGCCTAATTCTTCTAATGACATTTCATGAAAAATATCATTATCAAAGACTTTTACTTTTTTTGGCTTAATATCTGTAGTTTGTAATTCTACTAATCTTTTGATGATTTCTTCTCTAAATTTTTGATTTATTCTATTTAAGAAATATCCATAAGTAGAAACAAAAGGCTCTTGTATGTCTGGATTTGGTACATACATTTCTATATCAACATCCTGATAACAGCGTTCAGCTTCTACTACAATAAAATCAGCAACATCACTTTTTCTAATCTCGTACTTATCATAATTTGATGTTATAACAAACAAAAACCCTTCTTTTTTAGCTATTTCTGACATTTCTTCTCTTGTATATAGTTCGTATGAATTATATTCTTTTCTTTTCATTTCATTTTTTAACCTTCTTTCTCCGTAAATAAATATGGTGCAGGATCAATAGCATATTTATTTGATCCCGAATCCGTTCTTATTTCAAAATGCAAATGATCACCTGTAGAATTTCCTGTACTTCCTTGAGTACCAATTATTTGACCTGTCACTACATTTTGTCCTTTTTCAACACTAATAGAATTATCTCTCATGTGTCCATAAAAACTATAAAAGACATTGCCTTGCTCATCTGTATGTTTAATTTCTACACAATTTCCATAACCATTTTGCCATCCTGCATGAGTTATCTCTCCGTCTTGTACTGCCATAATTCTACTTCCTGCACTTCCACACAAATCAATTCCTGTATGATTTGAATGAACTACTCCATGTGCCTCTCGGTATCCAAATTTACTTGTTATAGCAACAAAATTTTCTATTGGCATTGCTAGTTTTCCTTTATATATAATTTCTCCTTGTTTTATTTCAGTATCTTGTGTTGTATTAGATTCAGAATCACTATTTTTATTCGTTCCAAATAATTCTAAATAAGAACAGCCTAAAAGTAATATAAAAATTGTAATTCCAATAGCAATTCTTAATAACCTATTCATCGCTTTTTCCTTTTATAAATTTAGAATCTATCATTTCTAATTCATACTGAAACAATTTGAACATTATATATATTTTTCTAATTCCTGCCATAAATAAGCATTCTCCGACATTTGCATTTAATAACATTTTTTCTTCTTGTTCTGTTAATTTAAATGTAGTTACAATATCTTTTAAGTCTTTTCCATCTGTCTTGAAAAACATTTTATATGTACTATTTGTTAATAAACTTTGACCATATAATCTAATCTTCTCATTCAAAAAGTCTTCGATACTTTGAGTTATAACTACAATACTACTATTATGCTTTCTTGCCATTTTACTAATATATCTAACATATTCTAGTGTTTGTGGAATATTAGGATCAACAAGAATATGACATTCATCTGCAATTAGCATTGTTCTTTCTTTTACATCTTTGCTCAAAATATCCCAAGCATAAGAAAGAATATTATAATATTGTGCTCTCTTATATTGGATTTGAAATTTTTGCATAGTAGATGTATTAAAGACTGTGAGCCTTGTATCAATTTCAATATTCGTATATCCATTCCAAATAATTGATGCTTGTCCTTTACAAATTGGTCTAATAAGTGCTAATAGCTTTTCTAATATTTCATCTGGTAGTTTCTTATTTTTCTTTTCTATTAAATAATACAAGTCTTCTAGTATTGGAAAATCTGTATTTTTTAACTTACTAATATCTGTATCATTGGTTATATTAAATTTCTTGTATAGTTCTTCAAATACTAGGTCTAACTTTGAAAATTCTATTTCAGTAAGTGATGGATATAATATTTGGAAAAATGTTTGTAAAAACTGAAAATGTAATGATAATGCATTTCTACCAGTTTCATCATCACAATTATTTCGTACTTGTAAGGGATTTAATATTCCACCTTTGTTTCCATCGCATGAAACAATTTTTCCATTCAAGTTTTTACAAAGATATGAATACTCATCTTCGGGATCAATTACCAGTTGTTTTGTAGTAGGCAATTCATTTATAATCATGTGTTTTACTGCCATACTTTTTCCAGAGCCACTACTTCCAACTACAATCATATTGCTATTGCCTCTTCCTAAGTCTTGTTTCCATATATTAAATATAATGATTCCACCATTTTGACTTATTCCCCAATAATAGCCTTGTTGGTCAATAAAAGTTTCTGTATTAAATAAAAATCCTCCTGTAAATGTACTTGTTAAAATATTTCTTTTAAAATTCTTGCTTAGTTCTGTTTGTATTGTAAAAAATGGTGCAACTGCCTTGAATCCATCCATTAGCAAATAATTTGTTAAGTTTCTAATTTTTAGTTTTTGTCGTTGCACTTCCATTTCTACATCTTTACATTTTCTTTTTAGTTCTTCCTCTTCTTCTGCAGATACTAATATATAAATAGTCAGATATGAAACTACCTCATTGTTTTCTATCATTCTACTAATAATCTCACTAGCTTCCTCAATCTCTTTTTCTTTTAATTGTCTACTTGATTCGTTCTTTGAAATTTTTGCTAAACTTGATGCATCTCTAATCCTAGAATCTAAATTGTCTATCAGTTCCGTATTATCAGTAGGCTCAATATTTATAGAGAATATTGCTCCAATATTATTCACCAAATTACCTAGCCATTTCATTTCTACATTACTTGGATAATGTACAATTGTATAAACTTTGCAAAAACGATTTCCAAAATATATCTTATTTCTTCCAAATTCCAAGCCACCAACAGGTGTAATTAAATCAATCAATTCATAGTTGGTCTCCTTTTTCTTCATTGCCATCACCTGCCTTGCTACGAATAGCCTCTGCTATTCTTTGCTGTGCAATTTCATAATACTTTTTGTTAATTTCAAAACCTATGAATCTTCTTCCTTTGTTTATTGCTCCCACAAGTGTTGTTCCACTACCTGCAAAACAATCCAAAACAATATCATCAGGCTTACTTGAATTTTCTATATGATTTTCAATAAAAGCTAATGGTTTAATCGTTGGATGTCCATATTTTTTCTTGTCTACCTGATTCGTTCCAGACAAATAATATTTGTGTTTTGTATGATAATTTCCATATAGTTTCACACCTTTTTCTCGTGCGAAAATCACATATTCTGTATCTGGCAAATAAATATTGTTTGTAAGTGGACTTGGATTTTGTTTATGCCATGTCAAAACCTCATAATTACAATTTTTGCTTGTAAAATACTCCAAAAGTTCTTGTATTTGCCTTTTAGAACAATATATGTAGATATTAATTTTCTTCATTTTTTTAATTAGCAAATCTAAAACCCTTAAATCAAATCCATCTTTAAGTTCTAATAATTCATTTGCATAATTATTAAATGTATTTGTTTTTCTTACTTTGTTTAAGTCTAACTTGTATGGTGGATCAATAACTACTAAATCAATACTATTATCATCTAATAATTTGATACCTTCCATACAATCCATATTATAAATTCTGTTGTACTCTAGCAAATTTTCTCCCTATTCTCACGATATTATCTCTATAATCCGTACCTTCCTTTCTAGCAAACTCTGGAATTGTAAAGCTTTTTATCATTAAAATGATATCTGATTTATTCAATATTTCTGTTTCATAATCACAATTTTTAAATCTTTGTTTCCAGTTGTTTGCCCTTTTTAATAAATTATCTATTGCATTTTCTCCATCTTTTGTCCATATGCATAAATAAAATTCATTTTCAATTATATTTTTGTCAGCAACAAGTTCATGTGTACAAATAATTCTTTTTTCAACTATTTGAATACTTATATCATCTTGTAGTTTTCTTTTTAATTCTTGTTGTTCATTTACAAAGTCTGCAATATCAACTTTGCTTGGAATAATAAAAAATGTATATGGGTATTGTTCATTGCTAAATTCAATACTCATACTATTCATTTTATTTTCTAATTCTTCTTCTGAAAATAATTCTGTATTTATAGGACATATTTTTATAAATAAAATTACTTGTCCATCTAGTGTTGTTAAGTAATTATCTTCTATATTTTTTATATTTAAAAATTCATTTAATGTTTTTGTTTTATTCTTGATTTTTATTAAAATTACCTCTCTTGTACTCATACCTCTTTTGCATAAGTTCATATTTTACTATATTTTTAATATTATCAGCCATTGAAAAGTTATTTCTATTTTTAGAAAAAAATACTATTGCAACTACTACACAGCCAATAACAAAGAATGTGGAAATTAACATTACTTTTGTAAAAAGATAAATTATGTATGCAATTACTACTGCAACACTAAAAACAACTATTGTTTTTACTAATTCTTCTATTCCGTACCCTTCAAAGAACTCTGTTTTTAATCTGATTTGTGTAGGTATTTTTATCATTTTTTTCATCTAATACCACCTCCACCAGAGCCTCCGACCATTACTTGTAAAATTTCCTCCTTGTCCTTTATATCCTGTATATTGTGAATATGTAAAACTTGAAGGAAATATGAATCCATCAGAATCTCTGTAATAGCTTATATCTGCATAGTAACCTTTCCAAAATCCTTGACAATCGCTAAAAGGTCGCAAATAGCATACATTTTCTACTACTTTACCTGAAGAATACAATCCAAAAGCCTCTCTTAAAGATTCGCCATCAGTAAGTGCTGCAATTGTTTTCCCAGTATCAGTAACAACATATCTTTTGCCATTTATATTTACTACTTCTCTGTTTTGACAATCTTTATCTTCTATTTTTGCAAAAGTTACATCTCCAGTTCCTTCATCTGCAACTCCAATAGCATTTCCAAAATAATCTTTGGGAATTTGTAACAAACTTAAAGAAAGTGTAATCAATACACTTGCAATAATTGTATTTTTTGCAAGTTTTATATATCTTGCCTTATTATCTGGATCAGTTCCCATTTTTATCATAAGAATAAGAAATGTGATTCCTCCAATTGTGATTCCCACAATTCTTAAAACTCCTATGATTTCTTGTAATGCTTCTATTTGCCTCGCCTCCTTCCTCTTGGCATCAATGCTCTCAAGTTTCTTGCAGTATTACCTGCTGTATTTATTATACTTCCATTTGGTTTTATCATATATTTTCCTAATATTGATGGTGTATTAATTGCCACACAAGCAATTGCTATTGCATAAATTAAATGACCATTTGTAATAACTAAAATTGATAAATTCATCATACAAAGCTGTGTTACAAGTGTAAAAGCAGTCATTAGAAAAGTTCTTACATACTCTGGAAATACACCTTCATCGGAATTTAAAAGTCCAATACTTGCAAATGCTATTCCCATTCTCATAAGTAACATTTCTATTCCGTTTCATTATAAATTGACATATTAGTATTAACCAAGTTATAAGTAATACCAAACAAGCTACTGCAGTAAATATTCCTCCTGTAATATTTCCAGTTAATACTTCTGATAAGCTAACTGTCTTTACAGGCATTGCATTTAAAATGCTATCTAAGAAACTTGATGTAATACCTACAAAAATATCATAAACTTCCTTAAAACAAATCATTACAATAACTGCTTTTAACATTCCAATTACTAAATGTATTGGACTTTTTTCAGGATCTCCATTGTCATGTAAGAAATATGTTTTTATTAATTTACTAATAAAAACTATTACTAATATAAAACAAGCATAACTAAAAATAACTTGATATATTCCATTAAAATCTATTTTTGAGCCACCTTGTATTTGAATTGCATTTAGTTCTCTTTCTATAAAAAACACTAAATTTACCATACTTTTAAATAATGAATTTAGTGTTGTTTCAGAGCCATCAATAAACTTTTGAATTAATTCTACAAGCATATCTGCCATACTGCATCACCTACTCAACAGGAAAATTCAACAATCTTCCTACTTGTAGAATCCTAAAATAACATCAATAAGTGCCAAGCCACAAGTTATAAGTATCATACTTATTAAAGTTGTTTTAATATTTTGCATATTTCTTCTTCTTTCTCCTTCATCATTTGTTTTTAAGCAATATACATAGTAAATAAAATAGCCTCCACATATTGTAATTCCTATTCCAGTTAACCAACTAATAATTGCATCTGCTAAATTTTTTGTTCCTGTTACTAATTTTGTATTTTCAAAACTACTTGCATGAACAACTTGTTGAAATGAAAATAATAGAACAACACATAGGATAACTTTAAAAGTAATCCTAATTGTTGTTTTCATCCATTTTGGGAATTGTTTCAATGTTCTCCTTTCTCTTCTTATTCACTCTCCAGTTTTCTCGAAGTGTCTGTATTTCTTCTTCTTCAAATTCTTCAAAATCTTCATCTTTTACTTTATCCCAGATATTCCATATTTTTGCTTTAGATATTTTCCTTTCTTTTCTAGCATTTTCTCTTTCAATTCTTAATCTCTGGTTTTCTTCTTTTGTTCCCATTCCATTTAACTTGTTAAAGTGCATTTGACTAATGTCTGGCACAACTAATAAGGCTGGTTGTTCTCCAGGTATTATAACAATAATAAATGGGCTCATAATTTTTATTACTTCATCTGGTGTTAATAGCTTTCTTGAAATCAAACTCATACTGCTACTAGAATTGTTATATTTAATATTTGTATTACTACTTTCTCCATAACTTTGTACTGTATAAGGTCCAAGTTTGTCCGAAATCATAGTGGCTGTATCAATATTATTGCATCTAAGATGTATAAGTACCATATTATCAAGAATATTTTTTGCTCCCTCTTTGCCGATATTTTTCTTCCAATTGTGCTGTACTTTGAATCGCAATTGTAAATCTACAATTCCTACTTCTAGAAACTGTCAGCATTGATTGGAATGTTTCTATTTTAGTAAAGTTTGCAAACTCATCTAATATGAAGTTCATTCTGATAGGTAGTTCTCCACCTTCAGCTCTACTAATATCTACAATGGCAGTATATAATTGTTGTACTAAAAGACTTCCGTAACTTATGGTATGTTAATTTATCATCATTTAATAAAATATAAATTGCCGTCTTTTTCTTTGCAAAGTCTCTTAAGTCAAAATCAGATTTCTGTATAGTATCTGCAACATATTCACTTACAAACATTTGCAAAGTAGAAAGTGCTGCGGCGACAAAACTTCCTCTAGTTTTTGATGGAGCTGTTGAAGCAACTGCAAAAAACTTTTTGATAGGATCATCAGCCCTTTTATTTTTCATGTATTTATCAATAAGCATTTCTCCGTCATCAGCAGTCTTAAACATTTCAGCAACAAAGTAGTAAGCATTTGTTAATGTTTGATATTCTCTTCTACCTTTGTTTTCAAGAACAACAGCCATAATTGCTGTTTTTATAACACTCATCTCTCCATTTACCCATATAGGCTCTGTCTTATCATTTTTCTCAACCAATACATTTACAATATCATTTACTAAATTTTCTGCAAGGGGAATATCATCATTTTCTACTGCATTTATTACTAAATCTAAATAGTTATAATAATTACTTTTTAGAAAATTAATGAAATCTAATGCAATAACATTGTAACCTAGCTCTTTTAATTTTTCTGCAGTATATAAATACAATTCACCTTTAACATCACTAATAAATAAGTTCTCTCCGAGCTAGTCCGTAGCATTGTTATGCTCGGTATTAAAATTGACCTTGACTTTCCTGAGCCTGAACTACCTATTAATAATACATGAAAGTTATCATCTATATAATGAATTTTTTCTATATTATTTGTTCTTTCAAAGTTTGTTATAATACCTGCAGACTTTAAACAAATTTTATTGTAATCTTGATTTCTATCAATTATGTTGTATTTAAAAACTCTGTCATAATCTTTTTTCTGCAACCACCAAGCTGTACCGATATTGCCCATCACCAACAGGAACAGGAATTTCAAGATTATCTGTTAATTTAACTTTCTTGCTATGATATATATTTTGTGTTCCATTTGTAAATAAAATTAAAAGAGATACTATTATCAGTTCCAATACACAAAATATTGCTAATACTCTTTTTTCTGTTATTAGTGTATTAATAATTGATATAGCATCTATATTTAATAATCTTTCAAAATTTTTACTTAATATAAAATGTAGGCTTACTGAAAAATAAGAACTTACTATTATACTAAATAAAATTGCAATTATAATTAGTATTCTTCTGTTTATTTTTATTCTCCCTTATTGGAACTCTCTAGCATTCCTCCTTTTCTTGTAAATTAAAAGAACATCTACTTCAATGTAAATGTTCTGATTTTTATATGTTACAAATCATCTTCCCAATGAAATACTGAACTATTTGATTTTTGTATTGCTAAATCTATTTTTGCTTGTTTTGATAATTCTTTCTTAAATCTTTGCTCATACTTTTTAGCATATTTTTCTTCTTGTCTTGCTGAGAAATAAATACAATTGAATATTTTCCAAATCAAATCTCTAGTATAATTGGTATATCTAATTTGTGAATATACTTCTTTTTCATTTAATAGTATTCTTTCAAAATTTAATACTTGATTTCCTATTAGTTTTAATATTTCCTCTTCTGCCTTTTCTTTTTCTTCTTGTTGTGCTTTTTGAATCTTATCTTGATCCTGAAATTTAAATGATACTATTTTCTGTTTTGCTAGAATATATTTTTCTATTTCTACCTGTGTATCCAATGATGACTCTATTATGCTTTCAGAAATACTATCTACTTGTTTTATAATTTCAGGATACCTTTTTAAATATTGATATTTTATACTTCCTTTTGTATTTTTTAATTGCTCTTTTAACTTTAAAAGTTCATCTGCTATTTTTCTCAATTCTTTATCTTTAACAGGCTTCTTCATTATCTTTTTATTAGCAAAATCCTTTTCATATTGTACCATTTCTTTTATGAACTTCGAATCTGTATTTGCTTTTTTCAATTTTTGTAGCAATACATTTTTTTCTATTATCCCTTTTTTAGCAAGATCCTTTTCCTTATATAGTTCTATTAGATCTTCTCTAAATATTGCATTTGTAAATTCATCTCGCATTTTATTGATTCTACTATAATTTATATAGTAATTCATTTTATCTTTTTGTTTACTCCACATTATAGTTTGTAGATGTGGATGCCCTGCCTCCAAATGAACTACTCCTGTGTATTGCAAATCTTCATATTTTACATTCATCTTTTTTGCAAAACTTACTAATTTACTTTCAAATAAGGCTTTCCATTTTTCCTGTGTATCATATCCAAGCCTTATAGCATCATATTCATCAAGTGATATTGTGCAACGATAGAGTGGCACTTTTTTGTCTGCTAAATTTATTATATATTGGTTAATTGGCTCTATACTTTCCATATTTTCTATATCAGGGAAATCATTTATTCTACCAAATAAACCATGTTCTGTATTCGGATTTTTTATTGCAAATTCACTATAAGCAAGATAATTTGTATAGCTTTTATGTTTAAAAAATGTACTTCGTTTATTTGGATTAAATGCTTCAAAAAGAAAAACTACATTATTCATTTCGGTACATTTCTCCTATTGTATAAAAGTCGTATAAATCCTGTTTACTCATATTTTCTGTATCATGATTTATATAATAGTTTGCTTTCTTACGAGCTTTAGCCAACATTTCAATAAAATTTTTGTGCATATCATCTCCAAGTAATCTGTATAAAACCTCACCTTGTAAATATGTATTTATTGCACTTGTTCTTAAATTTTTAGCATTTATTTTCCTTTGTGATTTTATAAAAGGGTCTAATTTTGCATCAATCATCCTGTCTAATTCTTTAATTATAAAATCTAAGTTATCCTTATAAATTTGCAAATTTAACTCTTTATCAATTCCACTTCTTACAATATCAGCCTCATATCTTCCTTGTTTTGTAGCCAATTTTTCTAGCATATTCTTTTTATACTTTGGTATTCTTACTATTACAGGAACTAACTTTTCTTCCTCTTTTTGCTCTTTCAAAATCCACCTCTCTTTCTCCCACAGCGAGAATCAAAATTGCCCTTAAGCAATTTTGCAGGATCAGGGCGATGTCCCCTCGCCCAGTAACTGCCTAAAAGCGTGGCTTTTAGCGTGAAACACAATTTTTTATAAGATATCAACTAGATAGCTCTAATATTCGTTTTCTTCTATATGTTCATTGCTAGTTATATCCACATATTCTCCAAGAATCGATAATGCTTGATCATAACTTTTTGCTTGTGTTGTAATTTTATTGCACATTTCCTTTGCTAGTTCTTCCATATTATTTCTTTTTAAAGTTCTTGATGCAATTCCCATAAGATTAAAAATATTGCCATCTTCTCCAATCAATGCACATTTAGGTCTTTTTATTGTATGTTCATCAATTGAATGTCCCATTCTATTTCCAAACATATTATCAATCACTTTTTCATCTTCCAGACTTGTCCCATGATATAAATCATAAATAACATTATCTAGTTCTACTCTATAATCATATTTTGCTAATGTATTTGGAATTTTATCCTTATCAAATATTTCAAAATAATAACCTGATTTTACTGCTACTTTATCAGTTGAAATTGTTTTATTCAAATTCTTCTTCCTCCTCTCTTTTCTGATTTTTTTCTAAATCTTCCTTTTCCATTAAATACCCATACTCAGTAAATACACCATTATATGTACAACCTTTTTGTGTATAATCTTTTGCTAATTTATAGTAATCAATATAATTTTCTAAAAGACTAATATCATCAAAATGACCTGTTTCATTTACTAGATATTTTCCCATATCTGACAAATCATTTATATTAGTCAATAAATTATATCTATTAGTTTTACTTGCATAATCCACTAAATCATGAATGTAATTTATTTCTCTATCTTTGACTTCTAATAATGCTAAAAATTTCTGCATTCTAATATTATCAAAGTTTCTTACTTCTTTACATAGCAATTCTATTTCTTGAAAAGGTGTTAAATATGAATCTTTGAAAAATTTATCTATTTCATATTTCATTACCTTATTAAACCTATCAGATAATATTTCATCAGTAAAATTAACTATTTCACATTTAGTGACATGAGTATCTTGTATTGTCAATTTATTATAATCCAAATTTATAAGCCTAAACTTTTCTTCCAATCTTTCTTTTGTTGTTGGCAAATATATTGTAACTCTACCATACATATATTTTTCTTCAAATTCTTTCTTATTTACTACTTCTACTTTTAATATTTTGCCCTTTTCAATTTTTGGTTGGATTAATTCATTGTCTAACATTTCTCTGGTATTTACCAAAAGTCCATAAGAGCAAAAATTCTCCTTTATATTTGCATCAAATAAATAATTTTCTGCCAATTTTGCAAAATCCATAAATGGAATTACATTAATATCCATCTTATATCCAGGTACTTTCTGTGCTATCAATTTTCCTAACTCATGTAAATTATATTTTTCTATTAGCTGATAATCGTTTATATTAGTTATTAATTCAGTTATTTCATTTAGATTTTTTATACTATATCTTTTTATTTCAGCATAAGCATTTAAAATACGGCATTCATTTTCATTTAATTTTGATATTAAATTATTAATTGCTTGTATTTCTTCAATTTTGATATATTCTCTTTTTTCATATTGTTCATCTAAAAGATTATTAATACACGAATCCATCAATGATACATCTTGTGTTTCATTTCCAAGTTTAACTCTATGTATAATATAATCCGTTGCATCTTCTGTTAGTTCAAATGTTTTCATTTTATCTAATAGCATTGCATTAAATTTTATATAATCATCTTTATTAGCAACAATTACTTTCATTGACTACCTCCTAATTTTTCTCGCACGAGGATTGATTTTGTGCCATTTTTATATTTTTTTAGTATAGTTTTACCTCTATAAAATCACTCAAACTCCTCTGCATCCTCACTTTCTTTTTCGTTATTTAATACATCTTTAATCAAAGATTTAGTCACATAAATTGTTCTTTGATTAAATTGTCTTTGCCATGCACCTTCATATCTAGACCAATGGAATCCATTATGTTTTAATTCACTTCTAATATTTTCATTTGGTATGTCATCAAAAATTATTTGTATTCTATTTATTTCCTTATTATGAATTGCTTTTCCACCTTTAAATTCTATATCTGGAAACACAAGTTGTTCCTGTTCTTCAAGTCTTTTAATTCGTAATTTAGTTTCTCGTATATTTGCTCCTATGCTTGTAAGTTCCCATTTCGAATGTTCTCTTGCTTTTATCCTATTTCTTTCATTTTCTAGTCTTTCTAATTTATCTTTCAATTTTGATATTGCCTTTGGATCATCATTATATATAGCATTATTATTTTCTGCACTTCTTGCTTTATCTTCATAATATTGACTCTTATCAGACAATTCTATTGATTTTTTTATGTCATTATTTGCTTTTTCTATTAATCTTCTATGCCTTTTTTCAGAATGATGGCCTACTAATATTGGTTGTCCAGGTGTCATCATTAATATTCTTTGTGCATTTGAATTTGCTCTAGCATCTGATTCTTCTTTTTTCTTTTGAGATACTATTTTATATCTTTCAATTCTTCTTTGTTTTCTTTCTTCATAATCTGCTCTTCCTCCCATTTTCTATCACTTTCCTTTCCTAATATCACACAACAATGAAAGAACAATGTTAAAACTGAGCTTAACATTGCTACAATAATTAAAATTACAATATACATTTCTTTCTCCCTTCCAAGAAAAAAAGACCTTGTAAAGTTTGTGTTGCATATTAACTCTTTCACAAACTATATTCAAGTCTTATTCAAATTCTTCTTCATTTTCATTATTCAATTTATCTATTTTATTATATTTTTCTAATATTGGCTTATAATATATTTCTTCTGCGTTTTTTCTTGCTTTTGCTGCATCTTCTAATTTTGTATATTCTCCTAATTCTATACGCTTGTTTTTAAAATAAATATAAGCTCGATACTTACCATTTTTACTTCTATAACTTACACCTCTTACTCCTGTTGTGTTTTGTCTTGTTACTTTGTCGCTTAAATAATCAAGTCTAGTTCCTTCCTTATTTATATTTTTTTCTCTATGCTTTTCACATTTTTTTATATTCTGTTTTGCCTTGTCTTTTACTACACATCCACAACTAATTACTTGATTTTTCATAAGTTGATTTTTAAGCACTATATTGGTATTACCACAATCACATTTACATTCCCAAAATTCTCTTGTCTGTCCTTGTGAATCTAGCTTTCTTATCATTTTTATAGCTGTTAGTTTTCCGAATTTTTTTCCTGTTAAATTTTCAAAATTATTTTCTAATCTCTTCTTGTTTCTTTCTTCTCTCAACTCTTTTTCCAAGCACCCACAACTTTTTGAAATTCCTTTTATAAGATTACTTAATAAAACCGATTTTTCATTACCACAATCGCATTTACATTTCCAATAGTAACTATAATATACCTTTCCTTTTTTACTAATATTTTTAGTTCTTTTATCAAATTCTATAACAGTTAATCTACCAAATCTTTTTCCTTTATAATCCTTCATATCTGAACAATATTCTCCCAAGAAAATCCTTTTCTTCCAAAATGACCATAATTTGTTGTCTTAGAATAAATAGGCTCTTTTAAATTCAAATATTCTATAATTCCTTCAGGTGTCAAATCAAATCTGTCCTTTATAGCTTTTATAATAATATGTTCTGGCATTCTATTTGTTCCAAAACATTCAATATATAAAGATATAGGCTGTTTCATCCCTATACCATAACTCAATTGTATTTCACATTTTCTTGCCATTCCATTTGCAACAACATTTTTTGCTATATGTCTTGCCATATAACTTGCACTTCTATCAACTTTACTTGGATCTTTTCCTGAAAAAGCACCACCACCATGTCTTGCTATTCCTCCATAAGTATCACACATAATTTTTCTGCCTGTTAATCCTGTATCACCAATTGCCCCACCAATAACAAATCTTCCAGTAGGATTAATGAAAAACTTAGTTTCTGGGTCTATCATATCAGGATCAACTACTTGTAAAATTACTTTATCTATTAAATCTTTTTGCATAGTTGGTATATCTGCATTTTCTAAATGCTGAGTAGAAATTAAAATACTATCTATTCTAATTGGAAAATCATCAACATATTCTATTGTTACTTGAGCTTTTCCATCAGTTTTTAGATAATCCATTTCTCCATTCTTTCTAACTTTTGCTAATTGCTTTGTAATTTTGTGTGCAAGATAAATTGGATATGGCATATACTCTCGTGTTTCATCACAAGCAAAACCAAACATAATTCCTTGATCTCCTGCTCCTCCATTGTTAACTCCAATTGCAATATCATTACTTTGTTGTTTTATGTATTGTTCTACTTCACAACTTTTATAATCCATCGTTGTCTTTTCATCATCATATCCAACTTTTTTCAAAGTTGCCCTTACTATTCTTTCTATATTTATTTTTGCATTTGTTGTAATTTCTCCTGCTACAATCACTTTGTTACCTGTAATCATTGTTTCTACTGCTACTCTTGATTCTTTATCTTGTCTTAAACATTCATCCAATATTGTATCTGATATTAAGTCAGCTACTTTGTCTGGATGTCCTTCTGTTACACTTTCACTTGTTAAAAAATATCTTTTATATTTCAATTTAAATTCCTCCATTTCTATTTATTGTTTATAATTTAATAACTTTCAATTCTATATAAACATCTTCCCACTCTCCTTATTTATCACTTATATCCATTTATTTACACCTCGCACGAAAATCGATTTTGTGCCCTTAAATATAAAAAATAGAGTAGTTATACCTCTAAAAAAGATATAACGCCTCTATTCTGTAACGCACTCTTTATGGAGCATAAGAATATGCTCCTTAGGAGTGCGTTTGTCGATAAAATTAACAAATTCACCCATCAAACGACCTCTTATTGGGCTAATTCTTCTGTTCCAATATCATTTAAAATAGCTTTTGCATTTTGGTCTGGCATACCAAATCTTTGTGATAAATATCTTAAAGATGCTGCAAGTTCTCCATCTGGTCCACCATATTGGCTAATAATTACTTTTGCAAGACGAGGGTCTGCACATTTTATATTTATTGGATATTGTAATACTTTATTATAAGTCCACATAGTTTAGAAATTCCCCCTTTCCCAAGGCCATGGTTCTTCAATCCATCTCCATTTATTACATGGAAATTGAATTGTTAATGGTCCATATACTTTTTGATATTTATCTGTTAATTCTCTATATTCTTTGCAATATTTTCTGTGTAAACAAAGTGCTTTTTGATCATCAACATGTGTGTCTAAATATAATCCAAGCTCTGTTATTGCAAAATTCAAGCTTTTTATTCTTTCCATCATTTCTTCTCTTGTTGCTTGTGATTGATTGCATTCACAATTTTGCATATTATTACAATTTGTCATATTATCTAATACATTCAAACCATCTGCAGACTGCATATTCCAATTCATATTATTTGAATTATTCATCATCCAATTTCTATTATCTTCCATTATTACAGCCCTCCCCAATTTGATTTGTTGTTTCTAAAAATTCATTTGTTCTCATTGATTGACATGGTGTATATGGGCTTACTAATTCTGGAAATATTGTTCCCATTTTTAGTCCAATTTCTGGTCTAAATGTTTTATCCATATATTGCCAAGGAACATAACTTTGAGCTAACATTGGATTATCTGGAAATACACTCATTTCATATTCTTCATCAAATCCACATTCACAACAGTCTACAGGCTCTTGTTGTTCATAACTACAATTTGTAGAACAGTCATTATTGCATTTATCTTCAATCATATTTGTAGATGTATTCCATGCTTGATTATTCATGCATGAACATCTTTGATATCTACGCATAAACATATTTTTCCTCCTCTTAATATAATTAAATCAATTTTTGATTTGTCATATTACATAATATGCAAAAAAAGTAGCCTTGCTACAATAATTTGTCTTATTTAGTTGTTTTGACAAATTTGCTTTGGCTACTTTAAATATTTTATTATAAATGTTGTTCCTTTATTTAATTTTGAATCCACTTGTATATATCCATTATTACTTTCTATTATTGATTTTGATAAAGCTAAACCTATTCCTACACTATCACTTGATGAATTTTTTCCTTTATAAAATCTTTCAAATATGTGTGGTAAATCTTTTGCATCTATTCCTGTTCCATTATCTTCAATTTTTAATTCTGTATACATATTATTTTGATTATAATTTATATAAATTTTTCTATTTTCATATGAATGTTCTATGCAATTTTTTAATATATTTGTTATTGCTTCAACTTGCCATTTTAAATCACATATTGTTTTTATTGAATCATCTCCTGAAACTATTATTTCTATATTTTTCAATTCACTTAACATTGATACATTTTTTACCGCTTCATTTATTATATCTTTTATCAAAACTTCTTTTTTTATAAATTTTATCGAATTACTGTCTATTTTTGATAATTTCAAAATTGATTCCACTAAAAATTTTATATTTACTATTTCTCTTTTTATATCTTTAATAAAATCTTTTTTTATATCTTCTGGCATATTTTCATCACTTAAAATATTGTCTAACATTATTAAAATTGATGTAATTGGTGTCTTTATTTGATGTGATATATCTGATAATGAATCTTTTAAGGTTGTTTTATCTTTTTGAGAATTTTCAGCCACTTCTTTTAACATTATCGTTATTTTATATAATTCATTTTTTAATATTGACAATTCATCTTCTGTGTTTTCTTCTATATTTAGTTTGTAATTTCCTCTATTGATTTCTTCTATGTATTTTGTTATTTCATTAATTTTTTTACTTTCACTATGATTATATTTGAAGACTATTATTGATAATATTAAAATAAATACTATCAATGTACTTACATCTATAATAATAAATTTTTGAAAATCTGTGTTATTTTCTAATATTACTGAATCTTTATCTAGTTCTATGCCATATTCCCTTAATATCTCATTATTAGTTTTATCACTACTATTTAATATTTCTACAATTTCTCTTTTTTCTATATCTGGATATTTTTCTAAAACATTATCTATAATTCCTGCTATTTTTTGATTAAAATTATATGTATATGTTTTGTATTGTTTATATATTAAAATCGAAAATGTGATTAGAAATATAATAATTACAACACAACTTGTGATGCACATTTTCTTTAATTCTATTTTGTTTTTCATTTTTATTTCATTCCTTTTCAAAACTTAGATGTTATTGACAATTCATTAATATACTTCACTATCAATTCTATATCCAATTCCTTTAATTGTAATTATAATATCTGTTTTAATTTTTTCTCTTATTCTTTTTAAATATACTGTTACAGTATTATCATTTACATCATTTCCTGTCCATTCCCATATTTTGTCTATTATTTCACTTCTTTTTACTACTTTATTTAAATTTAAGAATAATAAATTCAATATTTTCAATTCTAAGTTTGTAAGTTCTACATTTTCATTATCCCTATACACAACCATTTTGTCCATATCAAATTTTATATTTTGGACTTGTATTATTGTGTTTTTCTTGTTTCTTAATATTATTCTATTTATTCTTGCCATCAGTTCTTTTATTGAAAATGGTTTTGTAATATAATCTTCTGCGCCTAACTCTAATCCTTTTACAATATTATCTTCTTCATCTTTTGCTGTTAAAAAAATTGAAGGTATATTCTTTTCTTTTATATTATTTCTATATAAATCAAATCCATTTCCATCTGGTAATGATACATCTAATATTGCTAAATCTATTTTTTCTGTTTTTAATATTTTAAGTGTATTTTCTACATTTAATGTGTGTATTACTTGATATTTCTTTTGTTCTAAAGAGTATATTAATCCTTTAGCTAATATCTCATTATCCTCTACTAATAATATTTTCATATATTCTCACTCCATATATATTTTATCATAAAAAGAGGACTTTGTAAGCCCCCTTTTTATACAATATTTTACTATCTTAAAAATTGTTGATTATCCTTTGTTTTATGTATTTGCATTTGTTTTATTATTTGTACCATATCATTTATTTCTTGAAGCTCAACATCTTTAGTATCTCTTGATATTGTTTCTGGTGTAATATCATATGTTGGAGAAGTCATTATAGGTCTTTCCTTTTGTTCTTCTTGAGTATCCATTCTGCAACGCCAACATTTTTTTTCTTCATCATAAAATGGCTCGCTTGGAGTTTTTCCTTCTTGTCTTGCAAGAACTCTAGTTAGTGAAATCTGTTGATTTCTTACCAATGGGATATCCTCTTTTTTCTTTTCATTAGATACTTTAATTAAACTTTTTGAGGCCTGTATTCTTCTATAATTTATTTCTTGTTCAACAGAACCTTGACTTAGATTTCCACTTCTTAGATAATCTTGTGCATATTGCTTATCAATTTCTGCTATAGTCCTATGATGTCTAGGAATATTGCCAGTTTTTCTATTATTTTCTGCTTTTTTATGCATTTGTTTTGATTGCTCATTATCTCGAATTTGAATCAACATTTTATTTACTTCTGGAATTGATACAAACTTTTCTAAATAGTCTATTCCTCCATCTATAGTTAAGTTGTCAGCTTCTTTTAGCAGTCTAGCCATAGCTGGTATTAAATTTTGCATAAACCATTCTGGATCATTTTTATACTTAATAGCATTATTATCAAAATTTTCAACAAACTTTCCACTTTTTATACTATCTATAACCCTTTTAATATTTTCATTTTCACAATTTGCTCTTAATGCATATGCCGTTTCTTCTTCTGTTACCTCATAGTCTTTAATAAAATCTTTTACCCATTGCATCTTTCTTTGATGTTTTTGTTGTTGCTCATCTACTTTTGTAGGATCATAACTTAATACTTTTTGTTCTATATCTGCTAAAACCTGTTTTTTTCCTTCATAGTATTGTTCTAATCTTTCGCGGCTTTCCTTATGGATAGCCCATGGGTTTTCTGACTGCATTGTGTTCATAATAAAATTTTTGGGTGTATAATTTTCTTTTAATTCTCCCATTTCCAAAACATATTGTTCTACATATTGTTTTGCTGATATTTCTGTTCCATCTTTTAATTTTACTTTTCCACTTTGTGGCAAATATTTAAAGAAATATTGTCCTACAAATTGTTCAGCTGACATTTCTCCTTTATTTTTTCCAGATGGAATCATAAACTTTTTTTGTAATAATTGTGGATCAATTGTTTTTATAAAATCTTCAAATAATACTTGTTGTCTTTTTCCATTTTGCTCTATTTCTATTGTTCCATTATTAAAAGGCATTATAAATCCATAATTTCCTATTCTTTCTTGTGCAGAAGTCATCTGTGCTGATTTTCCTAATCTCCCCTCTAATTCACGTTGAAAATAATGAGACATTTCTTCAAATATTCTTTGTGCTTCATCTTTTCCTATTTGTTTTACGATTTCAGCAATTTGCTCTGGTGTACTTTTTTCAACCTGCCTATAAACCAATTCATAATACATTTCTTGTCCATCTCGTATTAATTTTGCTTTATCATCATCTGATAAGTCTTGATTTTGTAATATATATTGTTCTTCTTTTTGCATATTTTTAATTAAATCAATTGCACTCTTTTTGGTTCCATCTAAATTATATTCCTTTTGTAATATCGGATACCTATTTAATATTTCAGTTCTACCTCTAACACATATTAAATCATCCAAAATAGGAATTGTAACATCATCTCTTTCTTGTAATCCATCACTTTCATAATGTGATTGTCCATCCCAAGAATTTACATTTGCTTTATATCGTGCTATATTAAATTTTCCTTGTTCAATATTCATTAAATCTGTTATTTCTTTATCTGAATATCCCATTATTTCTAAATATTGTCTATATCCAACTTCATCTGCATTATTTTCTATTGAATATGCATCATAATTTCCTGTTTTTCTATCTCTAGAATACCAACTCTTTTCAAGATACCCATTTAATATATAATCCCTTGCATATTCCAATCCATCTTTACTACTAACATTTGTTTTTGTCATCAATTCTTGTCTATGATGTTGTATTTCATGAAATACCGTTTGATATAATGTCTTACAAGTAAATAATCTTTTATCAACATCTGGACTTTGTAAACCTCTATACAAGTGTGCAATATTATATGTTATACTAGGCGGCCTAGTATTCTTTCGATATACCCCCAAAAATGTTTCACTTCTATCATTTATAAATTTTAATCCAAATGTATTTTGACTATCATCTCTATTAGGTTGGTAACTATACCCCAGTTCTTCAATTTCTAATTGAAATATTCTTGTTATAGAATCTTGCATTTTCTGTAGTAATTCAGTGTCATTAAAATCTAATTGATTATCCCTAAAATAATTCATAAAACTAGTCATTTCTTTTTTTTGTATTGCTATTTTTTCCTCTTTAGTCATACTATTTCTCTTCCTTTCTCACTTCATTCAAAAACATAGCTAGGTATGAAAGATTTAAAATTTCTTTCAAACTATTTTTCTTCCATTTCATCTCTTTCTGCATCTTCCTTTGTAATAACATTATTATATACTTCTTCTATTATTTCATCACTTTCATCATTTTCTTGAATTTGTTTTAATTTTAAATATTCTCTCATTTGCGCTGTTTTATTGTCTTGCATTCTTTCCACCCTCCTTAATTATTTTTTTTAAATAATTTCATAATCTTACTTAGAATTTTCTTAAATATATTTTGTTCTTTATATTCAATAAGTTGTGTATACTCTTGATTAATTTTATTATCTTCAACTATTTGTCCTTTTTTCTTAAATAAATTATCTGGATTATATCTTTCCCTCAATTCTTCTTCTTTTCTTTTATCATTTTCAGAATAAAGTTTAATTAACTCTTTCTTTTCATTTTCATCTTCACACCAATAATTAATATTTAACATTGCTAAAATTATTAAAGTTTTTTTCTGCAATTTTTGCTCATCTAGTGGTATAGTTGGCTCTATATTAGGCTTATAGTCTTTCAATTTTTCTTCTCTAAATAATTCCATTAATTTTAATGGTATTTTATCTATATATTTTGGTTCCATAAAAGATAAAATCTCATATACTTCTGCATAAGCAATTGATAATTCATTATTTTCCATATAATTTCTCCCATTTCAATTATTTTTACTCAATCTATCTATAATCTTAAATTTAAGATTATAATTTTTATAATTATTTATTTTTTTCTTCTCAAATATTTGTATATATCAATTATAAGCTATATTGTTAAATAAATCAATGTTATTTTTATTCATTAAGTTATATACTTAATGAATTTTTTGATATATTTTTTATACATAGCAATAAAAAAATTTCAATAATTTACTATATTCAAAAAAATAATCATAAATTATTAAAAATCTTTAATAATTTATGACTATTTTTTTATACATTTTCATTTCTAATAGTTTCAATTGTATTTTGTTTATTAATTTTATAAATTGAATATCTCATAATAATAAATATAAATATAAATACAAAAACTGCAGAAATTAAAATTGCATTTGTAGGTATATACATACCTTTTTGAAATTTTACTGAAAATGCTTTATATATTGCAAATGTTCCAAGTAATCCCATAATTGTTCCTATAATCCATGCTTTAGTTCCATAAAATATAGTTTCTAAATTTATCATCCTATCAAATTCTTTTGATGTCATTCCTATTGATTTTAACATTGCAAATTCTTTTTGTCTTAATTCCATATTTGATGTAATTGTGTTAAAAATATTTGTAATTCCTATTAATGTTATTACTGTTATAAATCCATATAAGAATATTTTTGTTACTAATACCATTGCACTTTCTTCTTTGGCAGATGCATCAATATTATAAATTCTAATATCTAAATGTAAAGCATCTATATCTTTCTCTAGTTGGTCTGGATTATTTGATTGTATTGTTACTGTATTATATACTGGCTTTTCCTCATTTTCTAATTGTGATATATCTAAAATTAAATATCCACCTTCATAATAACTTCTATCAATTCCATCTGGTTTAATTGTTGAAATTGCACCAACTTCTACTGAACGTTGTTTATCATTGTAATCTTTTCCTTCTATTATATCTCCAACATTGTATTTATATTTTCTTCCATTTTTTACTTGACCATCTTCTATCCAACTTACTTCGTCACACAATATTCCTTTATCTTTTACTTTATCATATTTAGCACCAATTTTACTTACATATCTTTTAAATGAATCACTATCTAATGCCATAATTTGTAATGCTGAATATTTCTCCCCTGTCTCTATGAATTCTTCATTTTCTTCATCATAATATCCTTCTTCTGACAATGTACCAGAAGCTAAATTAATTTTATCAATATCTTTTATTTTTATAACTCCATTATTTGAATTATACAATATTGAATATTTTTCTATATTATCTAATGAAATTATTCTATCTATTTCTTCATTTGATACTTTTCCAACATTTAATTGTATATTATAATCATAGTCTTTATAATATTTTTGTGATTCTTGGAACATATTAGTTATAAATGCATTCATTGTGATAAATACAAATATGCTTACCGCAATTGATACAACTGTTGTTCTATATTTTTTCTTACTTCTTTTTAAGTTTTTATATGCTAATTCTCCACCAGTTTTAAATAATTTTGATATAATCTTTGGTACTTTTAATTTTTTTGAATTTAGTTTTATATCTTTAGAGCCTCTTAATCCTTCTATTGGGCTTACTCTACTTGCTTTTATAGCAGATGCTATTGATGATAAATATATTGTTACAAATCCTAACACTGCTGATAAAATAATTGGTAATATTGATATTTTAAATACTAATCCATCAACATGTTGTAATAAATAATCACCTAAAAGTGAATTTACTATTTGTATTAATACAAATACTGCAAAAAATCCTGATAGTATTCCTAAAGGTATTCCTATTAATCCTAATATTAATCCTTCTTGTATTACATTTTTTCTTATTTGTCTTTTGGTTGCTCCAACACTTGCAAGCATTGAATACATTTTTATTTTTTCTGTTATTGATATTGCAAATGAATTTCTTATACAAAATATACTTGTAAATAATATTATTACTATTACTACTCCAATTACTGAATATAACATAGTAACTGTTGAATCTGAAAATGCAAATGCTTCCCATCTTAATAATTCTTTATTTAAAGTATAATCATATTTGGTCTCAGTGTCATTTTTTGACAAACTTTCATAACTTTGAACTCCTAATATTTGAGGTATTGTCTCTTTATAATTTTTTGGTGATTTTAAACTTATATATAAATCAGATCTTCCTGTACTTATTCCTGTTGTAATTACAGTATATCCTGGCTCTGAATATTTTTCAAAACTTGTATCTGGTCTTTCTATGATTCCTACTATTTTAAATGAATAATTTGTTGTATTTATTATCTCTTCTGCATCATATATATTATCATATTCTTTTTCATTAACTCCTGGTTTTATACTTCTTGTTCCAACATTTAAATTGATTGTGTCTCCTATTTTGTATTCTACTTTTCCATTTGCCATTATCGTTTTACTAATTACTACTTCATTATTATTAACTGGAAATCTGCCTTCTATTAATTCAAAATGCAAATCATTAAATGAACTCTCATTCATAGAAATTAATCTTGCATAAGGTTTATACTCATTTTGACTTCCTTGTAAAATTGAATATCCACATATTTTTATTGCAAATATATCTTTTACATCTCTATTATTTTGTATATCTTTTATTTCTTCATCACTAACATTTTCTAACTTCAAATGCCAATATCCTGATTGATTTTTTGCATTTTCTACTAATGTTGCTTGAAAACTCATTCCCATACTTGCAACAGCACATATTAATGCTACTGATAATATTATTCCTATTATTGTACTTATTGTTCTTTTTTTATTTAATTTTAAATTTCTGATAGATAAACTTGTAAGAATGTTCATTTATTACACCTCCTCAACAATTTTTCCATCTTCAATTTTTATAATTCTATCTGCAACTTTTGCTATTTCTAGATTGTGTGTTATCATTATTATTGTTTGTTTATAATCTTTATTTGATTTTTTTAATAATGTTACAATTTCATCACTTGCTTTAGAATCCAAATTTCCTGTTGGCTCATCTGCTAATATAATTGCTGGATTTGTTATCATTGCTCTTCCTATTGATGTTCTTTGTTGTTGACCTCCTGATAATTCATTTGGTAAATGTGTTCTTCTTTCTTCTAATCCTAATACTTTTATTAATTCATCAAGTCTTTGTTTATCTATATTTTTGTTATCTAATTTTAATGGTAATGTGATATTTTCTTCTACATTTAATATTGGTATTAAATTATAAAATTGATATATTAACCCAACTTGTCTTCTTCTAAATATTGCTAGTTCATCATCATTAAATTTATAAATATCTTTTCCGTCTATAAATACTTTTCCACTTGTTGGTCTATCAACTCCTCCTATTAAATGTAATAGTGTTGATTTTCCACTTCCTGATGCTCCTACTATTGCTACAAATTCACCTTTATTTACTGTAAATGAAACATTATCTAATGCTGTTACTTTATTTTCTCCTTTTCCATATTGCTTACATAAGTTTTCAACTTTTAATATTTCCATTTAATTTCCTCGTACAATGAAATGCTACATTATACGAACTCCTTTCTTTTTATTTTTCTAGTTTTATTATACAATGTTATAAGTGACTATTAAATGACATTAAAAAAGATTTAAGAAATTCTTCTTAAACCTATCTATTCTCATTAAATCTTTTTGCTCATCTTTGTTCCAATATTTTCAATAAAAAATTCCATGGTCCTGTTTTATCTGTTAATCCATCATAATTATTATTAATTCTTTCTAATACTTCCTCTTTAGTAAAAAATTTTATTTCTGCAACTTCCTCTTCTTGTAATTTAACTTTTGATATGTCTATATTTTTTGTAATCAAATAACATTCATTAAATTGATTATTAGTAATCTTTCCTTTTGTTGTTTTTGAACATGATCCAACTAAATATTTTATATCCTTATCACATATATCTATTCCAAGCTCTTCCTTACATTCTCTTATTAATGCTTGTCTACCAAATTCTCCTGAATCAACATGTCCTCCAACTGTTACATCCCATAAATTAGGCCATAATTTTTTGTTTGCACTTCTTTTTTGAAGTAATATATTTGAATCTTTATCTATAACAAATGCATATACACATCTATGCCACAAACCTTTTTTATGACACTCTTCTCTTGTTTCTATTATTCCTGTAAATTCTCCTCTTTCATTTAAAACATCTAATTTTTCTTTTTTCATATATTCTGTAACTTCTTTTTCTAATCTTGTCCCGATTTCATCTAAATGCTCATATAAATATCTGCATATATTAGTTCTAAATATCGCAAAATTTAATAATTCTATTTGTTCATAATTTTCATTATATTGCTTATATCCATATAAACTTCCAATAATTTGTATTAAATAAATATATGCACAATATTTTAAATCAAATTCATTTAATTTTACATATTTTGAAACTTCCCTAACATATTCTATAAAAGTATCTATATTCATCTCTCCATTTTTTACATCTTTATCAATATATGTATATGATCTTATTATTTCCCACATTATTGGTAATCTCTTTGCAGATTCAAAATCAATTACTGATGTTTCTTTTTCATTATTATATATCAATTGTTGAACACTATAATCTCCATGACTATTCATTATTGACATTTTTGAAATAATTGAAAAATCAAATTGTTCTTTTAGTTTTTTTGAAATTTCAATTTTATCTTCTAAATCTTTTAAGAAAACTTCTTTATATTTATTATCTTTTTTTATTGATTTCTTAAAGTCTTCCATTTGAATTATTTTATTTTCTAAACTTTCTTTTGAAAACCATTTTTCAATTATGTTTTCATCATCAAGTTTTTTATATTTTTGAAGCTCTTTTATTATTCTTCCAAGTATTGTTGCACTTTCTATCACTTTATCATGATCACCTGTATTATTCTCAATTGTATATCCATCGATAAATTTTTGGAGTATTATTATTTCATTTTCATATTTTATATAAAATTCATTTGATTTTGTTTTTATGTATTGAGGAACATTTATTTTTCTGCACTTTAAAAAGTTAATTATTTGTATCTCTTTTACTATAGACTCTTCTTTTCTGCTTTCATCAAACTCTTTTAATATATATTTTTGTTCATCTTCAGCAAAAATTATATATATATTTGCTGTTCCTTTTTCTATTTTTTCAATTTTCTTTGCAATTATCTGATATTCTTCTTGTAATATATTTTTTATTTTCTCTTCATTTAATTTTGATTTATATATTGACATTTCTTTTCTCCTATCATAATTTTACTTTTTTCTTTACTTCTCCATATATTTTTAATACTTTCAAAAACAGAAAACAAAGAAATGCTAACATATATCAATGTCTACATCACTTTGTTTTAATTTTAATCTTTTACATTATAATATACTGTTTTATCATTATATGTTATTTTATAATATTCTTCTGGTAATGCTGTTATAGAGTTTATATAATATGGTATAATTGTTATCATCTGATTTCCATCTTTATCAAACATTTGATATCCTCTGTCTTTTCTCTCATAAGTTTCTGATATTTCTATTTCTTCTGTATATTCTGCATACTTTTTCTTCCTTAATTGTCGTAATACTTCATCTTTCTTTAATTTACTATTATCACTACCTGTTATTTCATCTATGTTTGCAATTATATCATTTGGTATTATTTCATCAAATTCTTTCCAGTTTTCTTCTGGGATTGATTTTGATATTTTTGTTCTTTGTTCAATTTTTACTTTATATATATTTTTTAACAAATTATTTTCATTTCCGTTTACTTTTATTATTTTATATAAACTGCCAATTTTTACTTCATGTCCTCTTACTATATCTATAGTTGCTCTATCTTGTACATCTATCATCTCATTGCTTTGTTTTTTTTCATCATCATATACCCATTTATATAATTTAATTTCTAAGTCAAAGCTATTAATATTTGAAAAACCATTTTTGTAGTCTTGAACTGTATATCCATATTTATTTAATTTTTCCTTATTTGTTTTTAAATTTAATGCATCTAAATCTCTTTTATAAAAACTATATAAGTTTATACTTGTTGTATCTTGTAATCCTATCTTTTCATATGAATACAATCTTACACCATTTATATATCTAGTTGTTACTTCTATACTATAATTAGTGGTATCATTTTCATTTTTGTCAAACCTGAAATATAATTGTGGTCCTTGTTCTTCATCATATTTAATATCTGTTAAATACAATGTAATATCTTCTTTACTTATTAGTTTTACTTCTTTTCCATCATATTTTTTTGTTACACTTATTTTTAATATTAAAACTCCTATTATAACAATTGCTATTATAATTCCTACTATTTTTAATACTGTTTTTATTTTTTCCATATCCTTTTCTCCTTTTATTTTATAATTAAATTATATCATAACATGTCTAATTTAACAACTTGCCTAAGTAAAAAAGACTGGCATCTTTACAATGTCAGCCTTTTTACTATTTTAATTTTTTGGTGTTTATTTCAACTTATATAAATATTAGTAACCTTTCCAATTACTGGTTTTTACCACAGCAGTTTTTGTACTTTTTACCACTTCCACATGGACTGTTCCCTTCAGTATATATAGTACATATAGTATTTATAGTATTATTTGTATTTCAAGTCTTTTTCAGACAAGTAACTTTTGGTATATATAGTATTTATTTTATTATCAGTATTTATTCCCTGCGAACATTTTGTGAACATTGTTCGCAATATTTCATCTTACTATATTAATTATATAATTACTTATATATAATTTCAAGTCAAAAATTCTATTTTCTTGTAATTTTATTAATCTTTATTGGCTTATAATATCAAGTGTATGCATTGCTCTTGTACAAGCCACATACAATAATTTTGTATCTAAAATATTTTCACTATATTTATTAGAATCTGAAATAATAACACTATCAAACTCTAAACCTTTTGACAAATATGAAGGTATAATAATTGTTCCTCCAGTATATTTATCCAAATTTTCTGATATTAATTTTATATCAACTTCATAATTAGTAAGCTTTTTATGTAATTCTATACTTTCATCAAAGTCTTTTGTGATTACTGCAATATTTATATGTCCCGCTTCTAAGTGTGTTTTTATTATTTCATATATTTTTGATATTTTGCTATCTTCGCTATCAATTTTCCAATGTTCTATTTTATCCCCATGTCTCTCAATTGGTTGTGCTAGGATAATATTTTCATTATCAACAATTTTATTTATTATTGTATTCGCTTCATTCATAATTTCCATAGATGTTCTATAACTCTCTTTTAAATATTCTATTGATGCTTTATTATTAAAAACTATTTGATTAAGTTTATTCCAATTATTTATTCCTTTGTAAGAATATATCCCTTGTGATATATCTCCTAAAATGGTCATAGACATATTAGGTTTAACTATTTCTTTGAAATTATAAAATTGAAATTCTCCCAAATCTTGAGCTTCATCAATAACAATATGTTCTAGCTTTAAATTATTAATATTCCCCAAAAATCTATTTTGGATATAAAATAATGGTGCTAAATCTTCGTATTCAACTTTTTTGCTTTTTATATTCTTTTTATATGTTTCTAAAATATATTCATATAATTCAGATTCAACATATTTATCAAATAAAATTTTATCACTTATAATTTTTTTATATATTGATAAAACCTTTTCTATTTTAAAGTTTTTCAAATAATCTAATACTAATTTTTTTCCACCTTTAAAAAGTTGTTGCATTTCATATTCTTTTTCTTTAAAAATTTCTAATCTTATTTCTTTTACCTTATCATCACTTAAATTTTTGTCTATATTATATAATTTACTCTTTCTCTGTTCTGACAATCTATCTATTAATTCATTTGCAATATTACTAACTCTTTTTTGCAATATTGCTGTTAGCATTTTTTTGCTATCGTTTATCGAATTATTTTTAAAGTAATTCATAAACATATCTATAACCTCATCATGATTAAATACTACTATATCAGAAATTTTAAAATCTCCTTTTGGCAAATTGCTTTTTAAGAATTTATCAATAAATTCATCTATTAATTCTTTAAATCTTAAAGAAGATTTGAAATTTGCAGATTTTTTTATTAAATCTGTTTTTCCATTTTGATTAACTATATTAGACAACTCAACATTTATTGGATTAATTTCAAAATTTGCATCAATGTTTTCAAGCATAAATTCTTCAAATGTTTGCTGTCTTACATAGTCTACCCCTAAATCTGGTAATACATTTGAAATATAGTCTAGAAAAAATTTATTAGGAGCAATAATTAAAAATTCATCTGGATTAAATTCTTTTTCATAAGTATATACCAAATAAGCTATTCTATGTAATGCTACTGTTGTTTTACCAGAACCTGCCACACCTTGAACAATAAGAGGATTTGACATTTTAGCTCTAATGATTTTATTTTGTTCTGACTGTATTGTAGAAATAATATTTTTAAGTCTAGCTTCAGAATTTTCATTAAGACATTCTTGTAAAAATTCATCATTTGTAGTTATATCTATATCTTGGTAATCCTTTAATATAGAATTTTCAATAGTATAAACTCTTTTTTTGCTTAAGTCGCCTTTTATTATTCCATCTGGACATTCATATTTAACTTTTCCTAATTGTCCATCATAATAAATACTTGAAATTGGTGCTCTCCAATCAGTAACAACAACTTCGTAGTCATCATTAAATATACCTGTTTTTCCAATATATATTTTTTGTATATTGTTCTGTTTATCTTCTTTGAAATCAACTCGTGCAAAATATGGTACAGAAACTGCATTATTTAGATTTTTTAATTTATTGCTATATATCTTACTCATATTTTGAATATATTGTTCATCTGCATTTCCTTTTAATAAATTACTATATAATATTTCATATTCTTCTATATTACTTTTTACTATTTCTATAGTATCAGATACTTTTTTTATTTCCTCTTTATCAATCATTTTATTTTCCTATCTATACAACTTTTTTACTAAAGTATAATACCATTTTTTTATAAATAATGCAATTATTTTAGACTGTTTTTCTGTAAACTTGATGAAATCAATATTTTATGCTATAATTTCTATATATTAAAGTAAAAGCTATCATAACGTTAGGAGGGTTAATATGGACAATTTTAAAAAATATATTGGCAAAAAAATAACTGTAACAATAGACAGAAAAATGGGTTCAAAGCATCCAAAATGGGGATTTATCTATCCGAATAACTATGGATATATTCCTAACACAATAAGTGGCGACGGTGAAGAACTGGATGCCTATGTTCTTGGAGTTTTCGAACCTGTTGAGTCATTTGAAGGCATTTGTATTGCAGTACTGCACCGTTTGACGGATGATGATGACAAGCTCATAGTCGTTCCTGAAGACGTTAATTATACAGATGAACAAATTAATGCTCTCACAGAATATCAAGAAAGATTTTTCAAACATATTATTATTAGATAGCTTTTTATTTAAAATCCTCACTTATTTTATTAAATTAAGTGAGGTATTTTTGTTATTCTAGTCACCATAATGACTTTCCATTTATTGACAAATTAGTTTAAATATAGTATAATTGTACTATATTATTTATAGAAGGATGTTAAGAAATGAAAAAATTTGATGTAATAAAGAGAGGTAATGATCAAATTCTTGTAATATCTGGTGCAAGTGGTGTTGGCAAAACTACAACATGTGCATTACTTGGTATGTTATACCCTGCTAATTATGTACATATTCCATTTGACAGAAGTAGAGCATCAAGACCAGGAGAATTTGGTTCAAGACATGTTGATTTAGATACAATGCATGAAAAGTATAATGCTGGAGAATATTTTAATATTGCCCCTGTAACACATGGTGGTTTTGCTGCGATTCGAACAGCTGATATAAAAAAAGCTTTTTCAGAAGGAAAAATTGCTGTACTTGAATATCCAATAGAACAAATTGATGTATTAGAAAAAACTTTCCCTACTGCTGAAGTAACAGGTATTGAATTAGTAGCTCCATCTGAAAAGGAAAGATTTAGAAGATTAAAACAAGATCATAAGTATACTGACCATCGTATTGAAAGTGATAAGTTTGGCTCTGGTAGAATAGATAGATACAAAAATGATGATTTACTTACTTTAAATGATCACAATCTAGTATTAATTACAGAGAGGGATAGACTTGGCGATACAGTATATGAAATTGATAGATATATGAGGATTCAAACTTTAACATTATCAAAGCTACAAGAAGTAGAAAAATTAGGAGGAATTAGTGGAGTTCAAAAATTTTTAAAATCTCTACGAGTTCCTAAACATGACTATACACAATCTGAACATTATGAATTTTTAGAAAATAAATTACCAAAGACAGAAGATTTTGAGAGATAAATACTTTCAAAATCTTCTGTCTTTTCACATATCTTTCAAAAAATTATTATCATTAATTATTACATTAATTGTTTGTTCTAAATCAATATCAGTAGTATCAATAGTCTTAGTATTAGGAAAGTATTCCAATACTATTTTTTTATAAATTTGCTCTCTTCGTTCAAATTTATCAGTATCCATAATTAACTTATCTGAACCAGTAATCTCATTACCTGATTTTGCTCTTGCTTGAAATCTTTTTATTCTTTCATTCATACTTACAGTAATATAAAATGAATCCATTTCTGGATATTTTTTTAATAATTCTTTTAATATGATTATTTCTTCTTCATCCTGTTTATCGTTTTTTTCAATTTTGCCAGCTAAATATTTTATTATCCATAACGAATCTAGTAGTATTAATCCATTTTCTTTATATTCTTTTATATCCTTTTGTATATTTTCTTGAAGTAGTGGTTTCCATTCTTCTGGAGATAACCATGTGTCTCTTTTTCTTACATTTTCTATTAAATCAATTGGAGTTAAGAATTTCTTTTTAATACTAAATTTACTTGGCATTTTTTCATTTATACCATTAATAATAGTTGTTTTTCCTGAAAAATCCATTCCACTAAACAATTTAATTTTAGACATGTCTTTTATTCCTTTTCTATCTTATTTTTTATAAATTCTAATATTTTATCTATCCCTTGCTCTACTGATAAATCTGAAGATGTATCAATTATTATATTATCTTCCAATTCATTTGCTTTATTTACAAGTTCATTATATACAATTTTAAAAAATTCAGGATTATCTCTATAAAAGTCATGTACTGGTGATTCTTTACTTTTAGCCATTCTTTCCTTTATTATTTCAAATGGTGGAATACAAAACACACTTAATGATGGCTCAATTAATATATCGTTTTCTACAAATGCTTTTGGTATATCATAAATATTATAATCAGTTTTAATGTAATCTCCATATGCTTTTATATATGTTGTTATTGCATCAAAATATCTATCTTGTAACACAATTGTATTTTTCTTTGTCAAATAAGGTTTAATAATATTTTTAGTATTTATTATTAGATCAGTAAAAAAATATGAAACAGTAATTGGCATATCTTTTTTCCCTAAATTCTTTTTAAACTTTTTTCCTAAATCAGTATATGTCATTGCACCATGATTATATACAGTTTCATATCCTAATTCTTTTATTCTTTCACTTAATAATTTGGTTGTTGTTGTCTTTCCACTACAACATATTCCTTCAAATACTATAAAATTATTCATTTTTACTCCTATCTGTTATTTAAAACAGTATATCCTCTAAAATATTTGCTGTCTTTTGTTAGTTCTATTGGAAGTTGTGCATTTGAAATCAAGTTATTAACTTTTATCAAATGCCTATCATAATCATAATCTACATTTGTTGTATTTGGATTTTTCCAATCTTCTATTTCAAGCATTTCTTCGTAAACTGAATTTGATTCCTCTTTTTCAAAATATTTAACTTTGTCATAAGAGACATATAAACGATCACCATCTTTTTCCACTATGCTCACTTCTCTTTTCATATTTGCAAATAATTTTATGTTTAATTGACCTTTTACATCTATATTTAATTCTTTAATAAATTCATTTACATCTTTATATTGACCTCTTAATTTAGTTCCAAGCTCCAGTTTAGATACATAAGGTTTTTGGGGATTACATTTGTTTGTCTTGTATAAAAAACCTTTAAATTGTTCGGTAACCATATTGCTACCTCTCATAACATCTCCTCTTTTTAATATAGAAAAATCATTATCATCATAGTAAGTTTCGTGTTTTTCTTTTTCAAAACTTTCAACTAATTTATATCCATTTTCATAAAGAAATTCAAGAAATTGTTTTGAAGTATATTTTTCATTCTTCTTTATTAAATATTTAAGTTCTCTTTCATAGTTTTCAAATTCCATATAAAATCCCTCTTTTCAATCTTATTTAACACTTATAAATACGCCTGTTTCCCTTGGAATATTTATAGCACCATCTTTAACTCTTATATCTTCAAAGTAGTTATACAAATTTAATAGGCTTTCATCTGAATATCCTGAAATAGATTTGGTTGACTTTAACCATTCTATTAAATCTTGTGTATTAGTAATTGCAAGTATATTTTCATAATCAAATCTTTGAACATTTTTAAAGTATTTACTTAAAATCTCACTACCATTTTGAAGATTAAAAGGTAACTGTTCTGTAAATGCAGTAGATGTCGGCTCAAATCTTACTATCGCATTATGTAGAAATGGTCTCATTCCACCATTACCATCTGTTGCAGAATAAAATACTCCATTGTCTTTCAATACTCTTTTTACTTCTAGTAATGCTTTATTTAAATCTGGTACATGAAATAACATATGGTTTGCAATTACAATATCAAATGTTTCATCTTCAAACGGAATTTCTTGTATATCAATTTTTTTAATTGAAACATTTTCATTTGCAGAAAATTTTTCTCTAACTAAATCTAACATACCTTCTGAAAAATCTGATAATACTAAACTACAACCATCTGGCAAAGTTTCAATTTTTCCTTCCCAATGACTTCCATTTCCACATCCTAATTCTAATATTTTCATATTTTTTTTAAAAACATATTTATCAAATAACCAATCTGCAAATTTATACTTATTAGTGGTGTATTTTTTATAAAAATTAATCCTCATAGCTAAATTTTTATCATTTGAAAATTGATTTTTAACATTTTTAGTTACATTCATAATTGCCATATATATACCTCCTTATCTTATAAACGGATTTTCTTTACCATCATAATTTAAGTCATATTTTTCACACAATGCTTGTCCACTTCTATTTATTGAACTATAAAAATCTGAATTACTACCAATTTGAGCCATAACCTTGTCATTAAGTTCTTCCTCTGTAATCCCTTTCTCTACATTATCTAAAACCATTTTCATAAAGTCTAAATCTTTTAACTTTAATTGATAATATAAGTCATAAAAAGATTTTTCTCCAGCTGAATCAATGGCTTTTGGAGATGAAATAGGATCGATAATCATATCATATAACTTCATGTGTGATTTATGCCATTTTTTTAAAGCATTATATGTTAATTTCACTTTTGTATCCACAATTTCATATTTATTATTATCATATACATCATTTTTAACAATCTTATCTTCCTTTTTTAACTTTTCAGTATATAAAGTTCCGTCTGCTGCAAACATCTCAGAAAAAATTCCTTTTGTTATAATCCAATCATATTCTCTTAAGAACTCATAATTTTCTTTTAATTCTTCAAAAGTAGTATTATCATCAAATAAAATGA
>OGHO01000157.1_pt1 | contig 99782 bp, 81 predicted proteins | sample 1571421 | NCBI WGS metagenome assembly OGHO01 (sample SAMEA2581937, study PRJEB24529) | metagenome | biome: Human gut stool | place: China | collected 2011
GAGCCGTGAGACGTGGCTTTCGTCGGAGAGGAACGCCACCTGGCGGATCTTGCGCAGCAGTTTGGCGTTGTAGCCGTTGCGCATCGCCCGGGCCACCTGCTGCACGACCCGCTCGCCCATGCCGTAGATCAAGAGGTCGGCGCCCGATTCGGCCAGGACGGAGGGCTTCAGCCGGTCGCTCCAGTAGTCGTAGTGGGTCAGGCGGCGCAGCGAGGCTTCGATGCCCCCGATGACCACCGGGGTGTGCGGATAGAGGCGTTTGAGGATTTGCGAGTAGACCGTCACGGCGTAGTCGGGGCGGAATCCCGCCTTGCCGCCGGGCGTGTAGGCGTCGTCGTGGCGCAGGCGGAGATTGGCGGTGTAATGGTTGACCATCGAGTCCATCGACCCGCCGGAGACGCCGAAAAAGAGGCGCGGCGCGCCCAGTTTCGTGAAGTCGCGCAGGTCGTCGCGCCAGTTGGGCTGGGGGACGATCGCCACGCGGTAGCCCTCGGCTTCGAGCAGGCGTCCCACGACGGCCGCCCCGAATGCCGGGTGGTCGATGTAGGCGTCGCCCGAGAAGAGGATCACGTCGAGTTGGTCCCATCCGCGTTCGCGGACTTCCTTGATGGTGGTCGGTAGAAACAAGATCGTTCGTTATTTTTTATTTCGGGGCGTATATTTTGGCCGGCTTACGCTTCTCCGGTCTCTTTGGCAGCCGACGTATAAACGTCCCACTTGGCCAGCAGGGCCGTGAAGTCGGCCGGGAGGGGGCTTTCGAACAGCACCTCTTCGTGCGTTGCGGGGTGTTCGAAGCCCAGCAGGCGGGCGTGCAGCGCGTGGCGCGGCATCACCGCGAAGCAGTTTTCGATGAACTGGCGGTATTTGGCGAAGGTCGTGCCCTTGAGGATGCGGTCGCCGCCGTAGCGTTCGTCGTTGAACAGCGGATGGCCGATCCACGCCATGTGGACGCGGATCTGGTGCGTGCGTCCCGTCTCGAGGCGGCACTCCACCAAGGTCACGTAACCGTAGCGTTTCAACACCTTCCAGTGCGTCACGGCGTGCTTGCCGTCCGACCCGTCGGCGAAGACGAACATCTTCTGCCGGTCGCGGGGACTGCGGCCGATGTTGCCCGTGATCGTCCCCTCGTCCTCCTCGAAATTGCCCCACACGAGGGCCACGTAGCGGCGCTGGATCGTGTGGTCGAAGAACTGCTTGGCCAGCCGCGCATGGGTCTGCTCGTCCTTGGCGATCACCAGCAGTCCCGAGGTGTTCTTGTCGATGCGGTGCACCAGTCCCGCACGGTTCTGCTCCTCGGCCGGGATTCCCTGCTTGTTGAGGTGGTGCATCAGCGCGTTGACCAGCGTGCCGCTGTAATTGCCCACCCCCGGATGCACGACCAGACCGGCCGGTTTGTCGACCAGCAGCAGCCATCGGTCCTCATAGGGGATGTCGAGCGGAATGTCTTCGGCGACGAGTTCCACCTCGCGCCGCGGGTAGGGCATCACGATCTGGATGCGGTCCAGCGGCTTGACCTTGTAGCTCGACTTGGCCGCCTTGCCGTTGACGAGGATGTTCCCGCTGTCGGCCGCCGCCTGGATGCGGTTGCGCGAACAGTGCTCCATCCTCACAGTCAGAAACTTGTCCAGCCGCATGGGGGTCTGGCCCTTGTCGGCTGTCACCGCAAAGTGTTCGTAGAGGCCCGCTTCTTCTTCGTCCTCCGCATCAGCCGGAACGGCGTCCAGCTCCGGGTCGTCGATGGGGTATCTGTCGGTCATCAGTCGAAAAATCCGTCGTTGTCCTTTTGGGCGGGCCGCTCTGCGGCGGGTTCCGCCGGGGTCTCCTCGAGGGCCGCCCGTGCGAGCGAGTCGGCCAGCTGCTGCTCTTCGGCCCGGCGTTCCTCGGCGGCGACGGCCGCCTGCTTCTCGGCCTCGGCCCGGTACCGGGCGAGTTTCTTCTCGTCGAGCGTCAGCCGCAGGTCGACCTTCGATCCCAGCGCTGCGCTGCGTTCGGCGCCCGGCGTCTGGATGTAGACGCGCGTGTCCTTCTGGTTGAGCAGGTTGACCCCTTCGTCGAAGTCCACGCGCCCGACGTTGAGTCCCAGCTCCCAGAGGCGGCCCTTGGCCTGTGCCAGCGGCAGTCCCACCAGCCGCGGCACGATCGTCGTGCCGTAGCCGTCTTCGACACCCACGTAGAGCGTCACGCCGGAACCCATCTCGGCCTCCATGCGGGTCGTGGGGGTTACGGGTTTGCCTTCGCAGTACTCCTCCAGCACGTAGTTCGTGGCCATGTCGGGGCGGTAGATCAGCTCGGCGATCTCCAGTCCGGCGATTTCGAGCATGTTCTTGGCCTGCCGCAGCGAACGCCCGGCCACGTAGGGCACGGGAACCATCTTCTGGCGGAAGGAGTTGATCGTGATGTAGACCGTGCGTCCGGGTTTCACCTCGACGCCCCCTTCGGGCAGCTGGTCGAGGACGATGCCCCCTTCGTAGGCGGGGACGAACAGCGAGTCGTTGATATGCAGTTGCAGATCGTGCTTGCGGGCGATGCGTTGAGCCTGGTCGAGCGGCACGCCCGAGAAGTCGGGGACGGTGCGCCGCGCGCCGTGGCGTGTGCCCAGTTGCATGAGGATATGCGCGGCGACGGCCATCGCGAGGATGATCGCCGCGATCAGCGCGAGGTTCCAGAGCAGCGGATGCCGCCGGAGCCGGGACAGGTAATTCTGGGGTTTCTCCATAGATCGCAGGTTATTTCGGGGCCTTCCGGTAAAGGTAGACGGCGATGCCGAGGTAAATGATATTGGGCAGCCACACGGCCAGCCCGGGCGGGAGGGTTCCGCTCTTGGCGAACTCCTCGAAGAAGCGGTTGAAAAGGATGTACGAGAAGCAGAGTCCCGTGCCGATGCCGATGTGCAGTCCCGTGCCGCCGCGGACCTTGCGCGAGGAGAGCGACACGCCGATGAGCGTCAGGATGAACGTCGAAAGCGGATAGGCGTAGCGCGCGTGCTTCTCGACCTCGATCAGGTTGATCGAGTCGGAGCCTTTGGCCCGCTGCTGGTCCAGGAAGGCGTTCAGCTCCGAGATGTTCATGGTCTGGATCAGGTCGTTGATCTCGCCCAGCTCGGTGGCTTCGAGGTTGATCAGCGTGTCGAGGTTGCGGAACTGCTCGAAGGTCTCCGTGCCCGCGGAGTCGAACTCCCGTTTGGTGTAGCGCGGGGCGGTCCAGCGCTTGGTCTCGGGGTTGAATTTGGCGTCAGAGGCTTCGAGCGAGTGGGTCATCGTGCCGCTTTCGTAGCGCTCCAGCACGAAGAACGAGGCCTGGCGGGCGCCGTCGTTGTAGCCGCGGATGTAGGCGAAGGTGCCCGGCTCGATCTGGCGGTAGATGTGGCGGTCGTATTTGGTGTTCTGCTTGCGTTTGATGTATTGCTGCTCGAAGGAGACGATGTGCCGCTGCGAAATGGGGATCAGCCAGAGGTTGAGCGTCAGCGACAGCGAGGCGATGATCAGCGCCCCGAGGAAATAGGGCCACATCAGCCTGCGGAACGACATGCCGCCCGAGAGCATGGCCACGATCTCGGTCTGGTAGGCCATCTTCGAGGTGAAGAAGATGCAGGCGATGAAGGTGAACAGACCGCTGAACTGGTTGATGAAGTAGGGGATGAAGTTGAGATAGTAGTCGAGGATGACCGATTTCAGGGGTGCGTGCAGCTCCGTGAAGTCGTCGATCTTCTCCACATAGTCGAAGACCACCACGATCACGATGATCATGGCGATGGCGAAGAAATAGGTCGACAGGAACTTGCCCAGTATGTAACGGTCCAGAATCTTGAACCCCGGAAAACGCATTTTCATTGTTTAGAGTCTTCGTTGCAGTTTTTCGACCATTCCCTCCTTCCACGCCCTGAAATCCCCGGCGAGGATGTGTTCGCGCGCCGCCCCGACCAGCCGCAGGTAGAAGGCGATGTTGTGCAGCGAGGCGATCTCGGCCGCGAGCATCTCGCCGCAGACGCAGAGGTGGTGCAGGTAGGCCTTCGAGTAGAGCCTGTCGACGAAGGCCGTGCCCGCGGGGTCGATGGGCGAGAAGTCGTCCTCCCACTTCTTGTTGCGGATGTTGATGACGCCCTCGGCCGTGAACAGCTGTCCGTTGCGGCCGTTGCGCGTCGGCATCACGCAGTCGAACATGTCCACCCCGCGCTCGATGCCTTCGAGGATGTTCACCGGCGTACCGACTCCCATCAGATAACGCGGGCGGTCCTCCGGCAGTATGGCGTTGACCACTTCGATCATTTCGTACATGACCTCCGTAGGCTCGCCCACGGCCAGTCCGCCGATGGCGTAACCGTCGGCATTGTACTGCTTCACGTTCTCCGCGGCCCGGGCGCGCAGGTCCGGGTAGGTGCATCCCTGCACGATGGGGAACAGCGCCTGGTAATGGCCGTACTTGGGACTGGTCCGGTGATACTGGTTGAAACACCGGTCGAGCCACCGCTCCGTGAGGCCGAGCGATTTGGCGGCGTATTCGCGCGGGGCGTCGCCCGGGGGGCATTCGTCGAAGGCCATCATGATGTCGGCGCCGATCGTGCGCTCGGTGTCCACGACGCTTTCGGGCGTGAAGAGGTGCTTCGAGCCGTCGATGTGCGACCGGAAATGGCACCCTTCCTCTTTCAGCTTACGGCACGCCGCAAGTGAAAAAACCTGAAAACCTCCGCTGTCGGTGAGCATCGGGCCTTCCCAGGTCGAGAAGCGGTGCACGCCTCCGGCGCGTTCGATGATCTCCATGCCGGGACGCAGGTAGAGGTGGTAGGTGTTGGCCAGGATGATCTGCGCGCGGGCCTCGTCGCGCACGTCGCGGTGGAAAATGCCCTTCACCGTCGCGGCCGTGCCCACGGGCATGAAGATCGGGGTGCGGACGACGCCGTGGTCGGTCTGCAGCTCTCCCGCGCGGGCGTGCGACGAAGGGTCTTTATGTTGCAGGGTGAATTTCATACTCATATATTCGGCAAAAATACACAAAATATTTCTATCTTTGCGCATATTTCGTCAATATGCTTTTCTTCGAACGATTTCTGACATGTTACGGCTGGGAGGGCGCAGCCCTCGCGGGGGCCGCGCTCCTGATGCTCGGCGTGCAGTTGTACTATTATATTTTCGTCTACGGCCGCATCCCCGGCTACAAGAACAACCGCCGTCCGCAGACGATGGACCGCGAACCGCCAGTGTCGGTGGTGGTCCCCCTCTTTTCGGAGGACTATTCGTTCGTCGAGGAGCGCCTGCCGCTGATCCTGGCCCAGAACTACCCCGATTTCGAGGTGGTGATCGTCTACGTGGGCCACGACTCCGATTTTTACGAGGACCTCGTGCGGCTGAAACAGTCGTTCCCGCAGATCACGACCACCAAGATCCACCTCGACCCCCGCTTCCCGATCTCGCGCAAGATGGCGCTCAACGTGGGTATCAAGTCGGCCCACTACGAGTGCATGGTCTTCACCTCGACCGACGCCGTGCCGCAGACCGACCGCTGGCTCTCGCTGATGGCCAAGGGGTTCATGCGCGGCGAGATCGTCGTGGGCTACTGCGGCGTGGAGCGCGGGAAGGGCTTTGCGAACTACATGATGCGCGCCTGGCGGATGATGCACTCGGCCGACTGGATCGCCCGGGCCGTGCGGCGCCGCGCCTACCGCGGGACGCTCCACAACTACGGCTTCACCAAGAGCCTCTATTTCGGGGCCAACGGCTTCAGCCACCTCAATATGAACATCGGTGAGGACGACCTGTTCATGCAGCGGGTCATGACGCGCGACAACGTGAGCGTGATCCTCTCGCCCCGCGCCTCGCTGCGCGAAAAAATGTGGGGCGGCATGGGCTGGTGGATGAGCCAGCTGCGCTATTTCGGTTCGGCGTTCCGCTTCTATCCCCGTGCGGTGAAGACCTTCGTCCGCTGGGAGATGGGTTCGCGGGTGCTGTTTTTCGCCACGGTGATCTGCGCCCTTGCTGTCATGCCCCCGGAGTACAAGCTCGCCGCACTGCTGCTCGCCGTCATCCGCTATGTCGTTGTGGCGCTCGAAGTGCGCCGCATAGCGCGGCGGCTGGGCGAGGGAGGCATTGCAGGGTGCTACTTCATCTACGACCTGCTCGGCCCGCTGTGGGCCGCGGCGCTGGGGGCGATGCTGCTCCGCCGTGACAACCGCGTATGGAGATAGCCGACTATATCGTAGCCGAAGACCGCGAGCTGGTCGACCGGGTGCTCAAGGGGGACAACGACGCCTTCGAGTACCTCTTCAACCGTTACCGCGACGCCATCCACCGGCTGTTCGTGCAGCGTTTGGGCGGTGCGAACGATGCCGACGACCTGTTGCAGGAGACCTTCATCAAAGTCTACATCAACCTCCACCGTTACAGCGCGGACTACACCTTCGGGCAGTGGGTCTACACCATTGCGCGCAATACGTTCATCGACTTCGTGCGCCGCCGTCAGGACGACCTGCCGATCGACGAGCGTTTCGCCGCCCCGGCGTCGAGCGCCCCGACTCCCGAGGAGAGCGTCATCAACCTCCAGCAGCGTACGCAGATCGAGCACTACCTCGAACGCCTCGCGCCCCGTTACCGGCAGCTGATCCTGATGCGTTTTTTCGAGGAGTACTCCTACGAGGAGATCGCGGCGAAGCTGGCGCTGCCGCTCGGGACCGTGAAAACCCAGATACACCGCGCCCGCGAACAGATGTGCAGGTTCATCGCTCAAGGCGATGAACAATGAATAATGAACGATGAACGATTCGAAATTGGAGCCGATTCTCAAATATTTTCCCGATTTGACCGACCTTCAGCGTGAGCGGTTTGCGGCGCTGTACGGTCTTTATGCCGACTGGAACGCGAAGATCAACGTCGTTTCGCGCAAGGACTTCGACCAGCTCTACCTGCGTCACGTGCTGCATTCGCTGGCCATCGCCAAGGTCTGCACGTTCGGCGACGGGGCACGGATTCTGGACGTGGGGTGCGGCGGCGGATTCCCCTCCGTGCCGCTGGCGATCCTCTTTCCCGGGGCGCATTTCACGGCCGCAGACTCCATCCGCAAGAAGATAACGGTGGTCGAAGGGGTCGCGGCGGGCCTCGGGCTGGAAAACCTCACGCCCCGCTGCGTGCGGGTCGAAACCCTGACGGAGCGATTCGACTACGTCGTTTCGCGCGCCGTGACGGCCATGCCGGAGTTTGTGAAATGGGTCTGGCCCCTGATCGAATGGGGAGAGAAAGGATCGCTGCCCAACGGCATCCTCTACCTCAAGGGCGGCGATCTGGCCGAGGAACTGGCCCTGACGGGCAAACGGTGGCATATTTACGACATTCCGCGCTTCTTCGGCGAGGAGTTCTTCGAGACCAAGAAGGTGGTTTACACACCGAAAAAATAATTTTAGGGGACGCAGGGCATCGGCAGGATTTGAACAAAGGATGGCGGCATTTGAAATGGAATGATACAATATCGGAGTTTGTTTAACCCTGAATATGATGAATATGAAAAGAATCCTGTTTTTACTTGCGTTTGCAATCGTGGAATTTGCGGCAAACGCGCAATCGACCGTTTATGTGGTTTTTGCATCGACGGAGAATCGGTCTGCGGTGAATGGAGCATGGCACTCGAAAATTGCTCCGGACTCACAACTCGGTCGGGAAATCACGGCCCATGTGATAAGCCTGATTTGCGAAAGCAGCAATAGTTGTTTCACGTTTGTGTCGGAGGATAATGCCGCTCCGATCAAAAAACCGAAAGATTTTTTGAAGACCGTGGCTTGCATCGATTGGGATGTGCTTGCACCTACGCTCTCGAAATCGCAGGCCGAGATGAAATACAAGGAGATTTTGGCGCATGATACGATCTATTTTATCGACCGCAACGATATTGAAGGGGATGAAATGAACCTGATTCGTGTGCATGAACCGCGAAGCAGGTTTTGAGAACCCGGACATAAATCGAAATCGGGAAGGTTCAAAGCCTTCCCGTTTCTTTTTATCTGGATTTTGCCGCAGGCTTCTGCCGGGCGATGATCGTGCGGAGATTATCCATAAAAGTCTCGGCATCGGCGGCGCCCGTGATGCGGCCCAGCAGTTCGCCCCGGGTGTCGAACACGAGGTAGAGCGGAATCGAACCGCTGCCGTATTTCTTCAGCAGTTCGCGGCCCGTGGTTTTGTCCGTGTCGTATTTGGCCGCCACGAACCGCTGGTCCATGAATTCCCCGACGTCCTTGCGCGAGAAGACCTGCTTCTCCATCATCCGGCACGGAGGACACCAGCTGGCATAGAGGTCGATGAAGACCAGTTTACCCTGTTTTATCGCCATTTCGCGCACGGCATCCGTCGATTTGGTCTCGAATTTCACCTGTGCCCGCGCCGCGCCTGTCCCGAGGGCCAGCAGCAGCAGAAAGATCAGTTTTTTCATATAATCTGTTTTTCGTTGACGGGGTGCAAAAACCGGACCGGGCCGGCCGCTTAAAAAGAGCTTTGAGGAGTAGCGGTGCGCAGTCCAATCGCCGGGATTTTCCGGTTGCTGGAAACGCGGCAGCGCAGAACCGGTCCGACAGCGCGATAAGGTTCCTCCGCCCCTGAATCCCGGTTCTTAACCGGGCGCCCTCTAAAGCCCGCCTTTTAGGCGGGTGCTCAACAGACCGCATGCGGCCTGGATGTCCTCGCCGCGCGAAGCGCGGATCGTGGTCTGGATGCCGCGGGCGGTCAGTGCGTCGCGGAAGCGGACCATCGCCTCGTCGCCGGGCGAGAAATAGGGCGAGTCGGGAATCCGGTGGAAGCGGATCAGGTTGATGCGGCATTTGATGCCGTTCAGCAGGCGCGTCAGCTCGCGGATGTGGCGCGGAGAGTCGTTCAGCCCGCTCATCACGATGTATTCGAACGACACCCGCCGCTGATGGGTGAAGTCGTATTCGCCGAGGATCGCGACGACCTGGGCGATCGGCCACGCCCGTTCGACGGGCATGATCTCCATACGCTCCTCGTGGAAGGGATTGTGCAGGCTGACGGCCAGGTGGACCTTCGTCGCGTCGAGGAAGCGCCGCAATTCGGGCACGACGCCCGCCGTGGAGAGCGTGATGCGTGTCGGCGACCAGCCGAAACCCCACTCGGCGGTGATTATTTCGAGCGTCCGCAGCACTTCGTCCGTGTTGTCGAGCGGTTCGCCCATGCCCATGAACACGAGGTTCGTGAGTTTGTCGCGCTCGGGCAGCGAAACCGCCTGGTTGAGGATTTCGGCCGCCGTGAGCGACTGCTGAAGCCCCTGCCGCCCCGTGGCGCAGAAGCGGCAGCCCATGCGGCATCCGGCCTGCGACGAGACGCAGAGCGTGGCCCGCTCCCCGTCGGGGATGTAGGCCGACTCGACGTAATGCCCTTCGAGCGTGCGGAACAGGTATTTCTTCGTGCCGTCGGCCGACTCGGTGACGCGCTCCGGGGCGCTCAACGCCGGCGAGAACCGTTCGGCGAGCCGCTGGCGGTGCGCGGCGGCGATGTCGGTCATCCGCAGCGGGTCTTCCGTGTGGCGGACGTAGAGCCAGCGGGCGATCTGCCGCGCGGCGAAGCGCGGCATTCCCAGCTCGTCGCAAAGGGCTGCGAGCTGGTCGGGCGTTTTGCCGTATAACGATTCCTGATGTGCCATTCTTGGGGTTCCGGGGGCTGTTTTCTGTGACAAAAGTAGGTAAAAAATGAAGATTTTTGCGTCCGCATGTGCATTTTTGAATTTTTATCCATATATTTGTGGTGCATAGCACTCCTATGCCCGTTTTTTGCCCGAACAATTAAAATTATTGAGATAAATGGAAATTAAGAAATCACCCAAAGCGGACCTCCGGAACAAGCGGGGTCTTTTGCTCGAAATCGGTCTGGTCGTTTCGCTTTGCCTCGTGATCGGGGCTTTCGCCTACACCCCGAAAGAGCGCACGATTGAAAAGATGGATTTGCAGGCTGCTATCGTCGAGGAGGAGATCGTCGAGATCACCCGCCAGGACCAGAAGCCTCCCGAGCCTCCCAAACGTGTAGAGGTGAAGGTTATCGCCGACCTGCTGCAGGTCGTTACCAATGACACGAAGATCACCACCGAAGTGGACTTCGCCGAGTTCGACGAGAATACCGAGGTGATCCAGCAGGTCGAGGTGGGCGAAGAGACCATCGAGGACGACCAGCCGTTCCTGATTGCCGAGACGATGCCTTCGTTCCAGGGCGGGGACCTCAATACCTTCCGCAACTGGGTGCAGCAGAACGTGAAGTTCCCGCAGATCGCCCTCGAAAACGGTATCCAGGGCCGCGTGGTTCTCTCGTTCGTGATCGAGAAGGACGGCCGTCTGACCAATATCCAGGTGCTTCAGACGCCCGACCGTTCGCTCTCCGAGGAGGCTATCCGCGTACTGAACAAGTCCCCGAAGTGGAGCCCCGGCAAACAGCGTAACCAGGTGGTTCGTGTGAAGTATACCCTGCCGGTAGACTTCCGCGTACAGAACTAAAACCCGGGACAGGAATATCCGCCCGGCAGCCGCGGCGGAGTTCCTGCAAAAAGGCTGCATCGATTTGTTTCCGACCAACCCTTTAATGCTGACTGATATGGAAGTAAAAAAATCATTCAAGGCGGATCTTCGGAATAAGAGAGGCCTTTTGTTGGAAATCGGTGCGGTGCTGGCGCTTGGTCTCGTTATATCGGCTTTCGCCTACGCTCCGGCGGAGTACCGGATCGAACGGTCGCCGATGGAGTACGGGAATGCCGATGTGATCGAGCTGACCGAAATCACCCGGGACCGGCCCAAGGAGGTGCAGCCCCGGAAAGTCGAGATCAGAATCCCGAGTCAGGTGATCCGGATCATGGATAACGGTACGCAGATCCAGACGGATGTCGACCTGTCGATTTTCGATGCCGAAACCCCCATCGAGTTCGTCACCCCCACGGCGGAACCCGCTGTCGAGGACGAGATCTTCCTGATCGCCGAGACCATGCCTTCGTTCATGGACGGAGACCTCGAAACCTTCCGGAACTGGGTGATGCAGAACGTGAAGTTTCCGCAGATCGCCCTCGAAAACGGCATCCACGGTCGCGTGATTCTCTCGTTCGTGATCGACAAGGACGGACGCCTGACCAATATCGAGGTTCTCCAGTCGCCCGACCGTTCGCTGGCGGACGAAGCGATCCGCGTGCTGAACAAATCGCCGAAGTGGAGCCCCGGTAAACAGCGGAATCAGACGGTGCGTGTGAGATACACCCTGCCGGTCGAGTTCCGCATGCAAAATTGAGGCGTTACGGCTGAACTTTTTGAGGGTATCCTGCTTTCGGGCGGATACCCTTATTTGTAGCATCGTGTTTGCAGCACGTTGTCCGACCCGGCAGAAGCCGGCGTTGAAACCGGAATAAAATAGAACTGTTTTGGAAGAAAATAAACTGAATCCCCAGCCTGCCGCCGCGGCCGATTGCCGCGAGCGCGCCGTGCTGGTCGCCGTCATCCGCGACAGCCAGGACCCGCGCCAGGCCGAGGAGTTTCTCGACGAACTGGAGTTTCTGGCCGAGACGGCCGACATCTGCTCGGTGAAACGTTTCACCCAGCGCCTGCCGCAGCCTTCGTCGCGCATCTACGTCGGTCCCGGCAAGCTGGAGGAGATCGCCGTGTATTGCCGCGAGAACGAAATCGACGTGGTGATCTTCGACGACGAACTGACTCCCTCGCAGACGCGCAACATCGAAAAGGAGATGCCCTGCCGCCTGCTGGACCGCACGCGCCTGATCCTCGACATCTTCATGTCGCGTGCCCAGACGGCCTACGCCAAGACGCAGGTGCAGCTGGCCAATTACGAATACATGCTGCCCCGGCTGTCGGGCCTATGGACCCACCTCGAACGCCAGAGGGGCGGTACGGGAACCCGCGGCGGCGCCGGTGAGCGCGAGATCGAGACCGACCGCCGTATCATCCGCAACCGCATCGCCAAACTGAAGGAGGACCTCAAGAAGATCGACCGCCAGATGGCCGTGCAGCGGTCGAACCGCGGTGCGATGGTTCGCGTGGCGTTGGTCGGCTATACCAACGTAGGCAAATCGACGTTGATGAACCTGATTTCGAAAAGCGAGGTTTTCGCCGAGAACAAGCTCTTCGCCACGCTCGACACCACGGTCCGCAAGGTGGTTTTCGATAATCTGCCCTTCCTGCTTTCGGACACGGTGGGCTTTATCCGCAAACTGCCCACGGAGCTGATCGAGTCGTTCAAATCGACGCTGGACGAGGTCCGCGAAGCCGACCTGCTGATTCATGTGGTGGACATCTCGCACCCGCAGTTCGAGGAGCAGATCGCCGTGGTGAAGCAGACCCTGCAGGAGATCGGCGCGGGCGACAAACCCGTCTATCTGGTCTTCAACAAGGTCGACGCCTATACCTACGTCGAGAAGGAGGAGGACGACCTGACGCCTGCCACGCGTGAGAACCTCTCGCTGGAGGAACTTATGAAGAGCTGGATCGCACGGGCCAACACGCCATGCATCTTCCTCTCGGCGCTGACGAAGACCAACCTGGAAAAATTCCGCTCGGATCTCTATGGCATGGTGCGTGAGATTCATGCCGGGCGTTATCCGTTCAACAATTTCCTCTACTGACAACCAAACCCACTCAATCATGACGTTGCATATCCTCTCCCAGCAGAACTCCGTTCTCAACAAATTCATCGCTGAAATCCGCGACAAGCGGATTCAGAAGGATTCGATGCGTTTCCGTCGCAACATGGAGCGCATCGGCGAGATCACGGCCTATGAAATATCGAAAACGTTCAGCTACAAACCGTGCGTTGTCGAGACGCCTCTGGGTGAAGCCTCCGTTGAGATGATTGACGAGCAGATCGTGGTGGCGACGATTCTCCGTGCGGGGCTTCCCTATCACCAGGGATTTTTAAATTACTTTGACGATGCCCAAAATGCCTTCGTCTCGGCTTACCGCAAGAGCACCAAGGACGGCAAGTTCACCGTGAAGGTCGAGTACATCTCGTGCGGAAGCCTCGAAGGCAAGACGCTGCTGCTGGTCGATCCGATGCTGGCCACCGGGTCGTCGCTCGTGCTGACCTACAACGCCTTGTGCGAGAAGGGCGGCACGCCGGCCTACACTCACGTCGCCGCGGTCGTCGCCAGCGAACAGGGGCTTGACTATGCCATGAAGAACATGCCGCGGCAGACCACTACGATCTGGACGGCCGTTGTCGACGAGGAGTTGACTTCGCGTTCGTACATCGTTCCCGGTATCGGAGATGCTGGAGACCTGGCTTACGGCGAAAAAATATAGTTTTTCGATTTTATGCGGCTATTTTCGCATATCCCTTGCGCGTGACGAATGGGACGTACTTTGGTACTACCCATCCGTCCCGTGCGGCGTGATGCCCGAAACTACCCTGCCTAAAATCAAAAAAATGAATAAGTAATGCGCCGAAAACTCGCTTTCCTCGTTGCCGTGTTCTGCGCGACCGTTCTTATGATGGCCGTGCAGAAACCCGTCTTTATGGCGTGGTATGCCGCGGAGGCGGCCGGGACGGGCCTCGGCGGCTGGATGGATGTGCTGTGGCACGGGCTGACGCTCGACATGACCGTTGCGGGTTATGTCACCGCACTGCCTCTCCTGGCCGTACTCCTTTCGCTGTGGGTGCGTATTCCGGAGCGGGTGTGGCGGGGTGTGCTGACAGTCTATTTCGTGCTGGTCGCCGTGACGACGGCCGTGATCTTCGCCGTCGACGTCGCGCTGTATGAACATTGGGGGTTCCGCCTCGATGCGACGGTCCTGATTTACCTCGTTGATCCGAAGGAGGCGATGGCGAGCGTCGATTTCTGGCTCGGCGTGCGGCAGACCCTGCTGGCCGCTGCGTATGCCGCGCTGATGGTCTGGGCCTACCGCCGCATCCTGCGCATTTTCGACGGACGAACTGTCGGCTGGCGGCTGGCCCTGCCCGGAAGCCTCGTCGTCGTCGTGCTCGCGGGATTCGACTTCCTGGCGATCCGCGGCGGGCTGGGGGCCTCGGTGGCTAATGTTTCGAAGGTCTATTTCAGCCCCGTGCCGTTCCTGAACCATGCGGCCACGAATCCCGTTTTCTCGTTTCTGTCCAGTCTCGGCGACCGTGCCGACTATGCCGGCGAATATCCCTTCTTCGACGAAGAGACGCGCGCCGCGAAGTTCGACGCCCTGCGGGGCAACGGCCCGGCAGCGGGTCCCACCGAGCGGGTGCTCGATACGCTGCGGCCCAATGTGGTGATCGTCATTCTGGAGAGCTTCGCCCGGACGGTGATGGACGAGGAGGTCGGCGGGGAACCCGTCATGCCCAACATGCAGCGGCTGAAGGGCGAGGGCATCTGGTTCGAGAATTTCTTCGCCAACTCGTTCCGCACGGACCGCGGCGAGGTGGCGATCCTGAGCGGTTTCCCGGCGCAGACGCGCATGTCGGTCATGAAACTCCCGGCCAAGAGCCGCAACCTGCCCTCGGTGGCGCGTTCGCTCGCGGGGGAGGGCTATAAGACGAGTTTCGCCTATGGCGGCGACCTCAATTTCACCAACCAGGCCTCCTACATGTACGCTACGGGATGGCAGGAGCTGATCTGGCAGAAGGACCTGCGCTTCGACGCCCCGGCTTCGGACTGGGGTTACGACGACGCGCTGATGTGCGACTGGTTCGCCGACCGCGTGATCGCATTGAGCGAGTCCCGGGAGCCGTTTCTCGCGGGACTGCTGACGTTGAGCAGCCATACGCCCTTCGACGTTCCCTACGCGAAGTTCGAAGACAAGGTGCTGAATGCAATGGCCTTCTCGGACGATTGTGTGGGGAAGATGATCGACCGCCTGAAGGCTTCGCCCGCGTGGGAAAACCTGCTCGTCGTGCTGGTCGCCGACCACGGCTATCCCTACCCGCGGACGCTCGCCTACAACGAGCCGCTGCGCCACCGCATTCCGATGATCTGGACGGGCGGGGCCGTCGCGCGGCCGCGCGTGGTGGAGGACTACGCCTCGCAGATCGACATCGCCGCGACGCTGCTCGCCCAGCTGGGCGTTGCGCACGGCGACTTCGATTACAGCAAGGACATTTTCGCCCCGGTGCCTCCGCGCAAGTTCGCCTACTACGCCTTCAACGACGGCTTCGGCGTGGTCGACGCTTCGGGCGAGGCGGTGTGGGACGTGACGGGCGGCCGGGCTGTGACGGAGACGAATCCCGAACTGCTCGACGTGGGGCGCACGATGTTGCAAACGACTTACGTGGATATCGGCCGCCGCTGAAGAATCCCCCTTTTTAGGTATTGCGGCATGGCGCTTGTCCGCATATCTTTGTGCACGGAAAATAATACCTATGTTTATGTATAAGAATGGTGGATATACGGGCGACGATCGGATGTGCGATCTGGTCTGCGACCGCTATGCCGTGTTGCAGGTGATGAGCCGTTTCGGCATTGCGCTGGGATTCGGCGACAAGACCATCGCCGAGGTGTGCGCCGAGAACAAGGTGGACGCCGCGACGTTCCTTGCCGTGGTGAACATGCTGATGAACTTCGGCAACGGCGCGGAGCTGGCCGGCGAAGTCTCGGTCCGTTCGCTGACTGACTACCTGCACAACTCCCACGGTTATTTCCTGGACTTCCGGCTTCCGGCCATCCGGCGGAAGCTGATCGAGGCGGTCGACTGCGCCCAGAGCGACGTTTCGTTCGCCATCATGCGCTTTTTTGACGAGTATGCCGCCGAGGTTCAGCGCCACATGTCCTACGAGGAGCAGACCGTTTTCCCGTACGTCGAGTCGCTGCTCTCTGGCGAGAAGAACACGGCCTATTCGATCGACATTTTCCGCCGCCAGCACGACCAGGTCGAGATCAAGCTGCGCGAGCTGAAGAACATCATCATCAAATACTATCCTTCGGGCAGCACGAACGAACTCAACGGCGTGCTGTTCGACATCTTCAACTGCGAGCACGAACTCGCCTCGCACAACGCCGTGGAGGACGAACTCTTCATTCCGGCTGTCGAGCGGCTGGCGGCGACGGGTCCCCGCCCGGTGAAGCCCGAGCCGCTGAGCGTCCGTGAAAAGGAGATCATCGTCTGCGTGGTGAAGGGCATGACCAACAAACAGATCGCCGAGGCGCTCTGCATCTCGGCCCATACCGTGATCACCCACCGCCGCAACATCGCTGCGAAATTGCAGATACACTCCGCGGCGGGGCTTACGATCTATGCCATCGTCAACAAACTGGTGGAACTCTCTGAAATCAAGGATACCATAATCGATCCGTAGCCATGACACACGAACACCATCACCACGAACACGCGGTCACGTCGCTCAACAAGGCCTTCATCCTGGGCATTGCGCTCAACGTGGCTTTCGTCGCCGTCGAATTCGCCGTCGGCCTCTACTACGGCTCGATGGGCCTGCTGTCCGACGCCGGGCACAACCTCTCCGACGTGGCCAGCCTGCTGCTGGCCATGCTGGCCTTCCGGCTGGCGCAGGCGCAGGCTACGCCCCGCTACACCTACGGCTATAAGAAAAGCACGGTGCTGATCTCGCTGCTGAACTCGGTGATCCTGCTGATCGCCGTGGGGGTCATCGTCGCCGAAAGCATCGGCCGCATGCTGCATCCCGCGCCGGTCGAGGGCGGCGCCATCGCCTGGACGGCGGGTGTCGGGGTGGTGATCAACGGCTTCACGGCGTGGCTCTTCATGAAGGACAAGGACCGCGACCTGAACGTCAAGGGCGCTTACCTGCACATGGCCGCCGATGCGCTGGTGTCGGTCGGGGTGCTTGTTTCGGGACTCGTGATTTCGTGGACGGGGTGGACGATCGTCGACCCTGTCGTGGGGCTGGTCGTCGCCGCGGTGATAGTGGCGTCGGTCTGGTCGCTGACGCGCGACAGCCTGCGCCTCTCGCTCGACGGGGTTCCCGGGGAGATCGACATAGCCGGGATCGAACGGAAGATGACCGCCGTTCCGGGCGTGAAGGCCGTTCACCACATCCACGTTTGGGCCATCAGTACGACCGAAAACGCCCTGACGGCCCATGTCGTGCTCGAAACCCTGTCCCGGATGGAGACGGTGAAACGCGACCTGAAAGACCTCCTGGGCCATGCCGGGATCTCCCATGCGACGCTCGAATTCGAATCTGCGGCCGAGCGATGCGACGATTTGCACGACTGATTCGTGTACTTGGACGAAATCGTTCTGTTTAAAGGCGGAATCCCGACCCTAATCGTCAGGGTCGGGATTGTTTTTCCCTGAAAAGGGTATGATCTTTGTTTTCAGGAGGAAAGATGGGTTTAAAAGTAAACAGTGACGCAGCTCTTCGGAGGGAGGGGACGGTCGGCCGGTTGGCCGGCCGTTTTTTTGCACCTACGGCACGGGATCGTAGCCGCTTCCGCCCCACGGATGGCATTTCGACAGCCGCCGCAGGGTGAGCCACAGCCCCTTGACGGGTCCGTGCCTGCGCAGCGCTTCGAGCGCATACTGAGAGCAGGTGGGGGTGAACCGGCACGACGGGGGCGTGAAGGGCGAGATGCAGAGCTGGTAGAACCTCACCAGTCCGATCAGCGGCAGGGCGCAGGCCCGTTTAAAGATGCTCCACGACCGACTCCAGAATCCTGCGGACTGCATTTGCGACGGTTTTATAGGGCAGCGCCTCCTTCGACGAGTAGATCAGCGCCAGGTCCAGGTTGACCGGCCGGCCGTCGTGCAGGATCTGCTTTTGCAGGCGGTAGGCCTCCTTCGTGCGGCGGCGCAGCAGGTTGCGTCTGTTGGCCCGTTTGTGGAACTTTTTGGGGACGGAAAAGAGTACTTCGACCGATTGTTCGGTGTCGGGTTCCGCGAACCACACGTAGCGGAACGGAAAGACGAAGCCGCTTTCGCCGCTCTCGAACAGACGGCGCACGGCCCCGAGCGAACGGAGCCTTTCGGTGCGGGGTAGCGAGTGTGCGGGCATGGCGGCAGGGGGCTTGCGGCCCTTATTTGCGGGATTCCGTGGCCGGGCGGCGCGTGCGGCCCTTCTTGGCCAGCTTGTGCTGCTGGCTGCGGATGAACTCCTCCTTGCGGGCGTCGGTCACCAGCTCCACCGGCTCGATCTCCTCGCCTTTCTGCACCTTTTGCAGGTAGAGGTCGATGGCCTTGACCATCGAGGGGGCTTCGGGCGTCGGGGCGTTGGCCAGCACGGTGATTCCGGCCCCGAGGGCGGCGCGCAGCGTACCTTCGCCGAATACCGCCACGGCGGGCAGGTCGTCGGTTCCGAACTTCTCGATGAGGGTTTTCACGTCCGAGGGCGAATAGAGCGCCAGCAGGTCGTAGTCGGCCATTTTAACGTCGTCCAGATCCCCGGCGACCGTGCGGGCCAGGATGACGGGATCGAACGAGAGTTTGAGCTTGGCGAGCGTTTCCGGCAGCTCGGGTTTGTGGGGTTCGCTCAGCGCCAGCAGGAATTTCTCCTCCTTGTGTTTGATGATCAGCTCGACGAGCGACGTGAACGAGCCGTCGGCAAACGAAATCTTGCGTTTGCGGTAGACGATGTATTTCTGCAGGTAGAGCGCCACGGCCTCCGTCTGGCAGATGTATTTCATGGTTTCGGGCACGGTGATGCGTGCCTCTTCGCAGATATGGAAAAAACTGTCGACTGTCGTGCGCGATGTGAATATGACGGCCGTGTGCGTGAGTATTTCGACCCTTTGGGCGCGGAACTCCTTCAGGGAGACGCCTTCTACGCGGATGAAGGGCCGGTAGGCGATTTCCACGTGGTGTTTCTGGGACAATTCGTAGAACGGGGACTTTTCGATGACAGCGGGCCTCGGCTGCGAAACTAATACACTCTTTACTTTCAATGTTGCGAATTGATTTAGGTTTGTCTTTGCCGTTTCATCTTACCGCAAGCAGCCATAATAGGCTGATTGGGAAGACTTCCACGGTGCAAAGGTACAAAAACCAATGCAAAATCGAAACTTTTTTGGAAAGAAACAGGTTTAATGTCTCCTTGAGGTATAAGACGGCCGCTGCGGTCAATTCGATGGCGACGATGCAGAACCAGACGCCGCCCGTGCCTTGCGGGCAGAGCGCGAAAAGCAGCAGCGGGGGTGAAATGAGGACCACCCCGAGGGCGAAATAGGTGCGTTTGAGCAGCATGAGCTGTGCGATGAAGGGCTGCGAGAGGGTCAAGGTCCCGGCCAGCCGCACTGCGATTGCCTGATAGGCGGCTACGCCCAGCGCAGCGAGCGAGGCCAGGAGGCTCAAAATCAGGACTGCGCCCTGCGGAATGGCCTCCGCCAGCCGGCCGGGCATCAGCGTGTCGCCGTATTTGACCGCCGCGACGCCCAGAAAGAGCAGCCCGATGGCGGTGGCGATGTTCAGGAAACGGGAGTAGCCGCTTCCGCCCGGGTCCTCGGAGAGGCGTTCCCCCGTGGCCGTGTCGCGCGAAATACGTCCCAGCAGTGTGCGCACGTCGCCCAGGTTGCGGTAGAGCAGCATGGCGTAGGTCGCGGCGAGCAGCAGCACGAAACTTTGGAAAACGGCGTTCTCCGTGAGCGACGGAGGCGGTGCGAGCGGAATGCGCGCGGGTTCCGCAAGGGTGGACTGCGCTCCGAAGATTGCGGCGGAGGTCGTGTCGCGCCATTCGGAAGGAGCCGCGCCGGTCGCCGCAAAGGGGAACAGTGCGGAACCGCTTTCGCCCGATGCCGTTTCCGTCCGGAGCGTATCCGGCCCGGGGACGTGCTCCGTCAGGACCGGCGCTCCCGGAGTCCCGGACGCCGAATCCGCCGCAGACACTGCGATTCGCGTATGTGCCGCCGATGGGGTCATCAGGCGAAGTGGCGTTTGAGTGTGATACGGATGGTGGTTCCCTTGCCGATTTCGGAGTCGATGACGGCGATCTTGCCCTGGTGGTACTCCTCGACGATGCGGCGCGAGAGCGACAGCCCGAGGCCCCAGCCGCGGGTCTTGGTCGTGAATCCCGGTTCGAAGATGCGTTTCCAGTTGCTCTTGGGAATGCCCTTGCCCGTATCCTTCACGTCGATCATGACGCTCTTGTCGTCCGACGAAATCCGCACGTCGATGGCCCCGTGCCCTTGCAGGGCGTCGAGCGAGTTCTTCATCAGGTTCTCCACGACCCATTCGAACAACGCGGCGTTGATGTTGGCCTGCACGGGGGCGATGGCCAGCCCGTTGTAGTCGAGCGTCACGTTGCGGGGGATGCGTTTACGGAAGTACATGACCGATTCGCCCACCACTTCGTTGATGTTCGCCGGGGTGAGGGGCGTCTCGGAACCGATTTTCGAAAAACGGTCCACGATCTTCATCAGGTGCGTGAGGTCCTTGTTCATCTCTTCGACGGCCGTCTGGTCCACGTCTTGCGAACGCAGGTATTCGATCCATCCCAGCAGCGAGGAGGTCGGGGTTCCCAACTGGTGGGCGGTCTCCTTGGCCAGTCCGATCCAGACGCGGTTCTGCTCGTCGTGTTTCGACGAGCGGAAGGCGATGAACCCCAGCGCGATGAAGGCTGTGATGACGAGAATCTGCACGTAGGGGAAGTAGTAGAGCGACTTGAGCAGCGCCGACTTGCCGTAGAAGATGATGTGGTAGTGCTGCGACGACCAGAAGAACTTCACCGGGATCGGCGGGTTCTCGACCGAAAATTTGTCGATCTGCTTCCGGAGCCGTCCGGGGTGGTTGATGATCTTCTCGGGGATGAGGTGCGAGTTGATGACTTCGAGGTTCTCGTTGGTGATGATGAACGGGATGTTGTTGCCGTTGGACATGATGTCGGCCACGAACGGGTCCTGGATCGTGCCGCCCAGCACGTCGCGCGTGACGCGCTCCATGGCGTGGGCCCACAGCGCCACGTCGTGCTGCTCCTTCTCCTTGAGCCGCTGGGCCATGTTGTTGGTGTAGAGCAGCGACACGGCGCCGAGCGTCACCCCGACGACGATCACCACCACCCGGTTGCGGAACGAGAAGAATTCGCTGCGGAGTTTCATGGCTCTATTTGCGCTTGGTGTCCTGCTCGCGGGTGATGCGCCCATACGTTGCGGGGTTGTTCAGCACTCTGACGGCCTCGGCCACCTCCCTGTCGCCCGGCAGCGAATGCTCGATCACGCCCGCCTGGTAGCCGTGGCGCATGACGATGTCGTTGTTGATCGCCTCGACGACCTGCGTGCGGTAGGTTTCGAGGTTGGTCTGCGTGTCGTCCTTCAGCTCGGCCTCCACCTGCTCGAACTTGTCCTTCAGCTGGGCGAAGCGGTCGTCCTCGGCGGCCTTTTTCAGCGCCTTGAGCGCCCGCCGGGTGTCCGATTCGTAGGGGACCTTCTTGCCTTTCATGAACTCCGCGAAGTCGGCGTAGTCCTTGTCCGTGATCGAGAAGGTGCGGATGTCGATCTGCCGGCCGGGGTTGCGGCGCGTGTATTCGTCGCCGAAATCCTCGATGAATCCCAGCGCATAGAGCGTCAGGGCGAAGCGTGAAATGTACTCCGGGTCGGTTGCGATGTCGGGCATCACGCCGCCGCCGTCGTAGACCTTGCGGCCCGCGCGGGTCGTGAACTCCGAGATCAGCGAGTCGGGCACGGTCCGCACCGAACCCTCCTGCGAGTGGGAGTAGTCGATGGCCTGGATGCAGCGGCCCGAGGGGATGTAGTATTTGGCCGTGGTGAGTTTGAGCATGGCGTTGTAGCCCAGCGGGCGGGTCGACTGCACGAGTCCCTTGCCGAAGCTGCGCTGGCCGATCAGCACCGCGCGGTCGAGGTCCTGCAACGCCCCGGCGACGATCTCGGCCGCCGACGCCGAGTTGCCGTTGATCAGCACCGCCAGCGGCAGGTCTGCGAGGATCGGCTCCGCGTCGGTGCGGAACACCTGTTTCGAATCTTCCGAACGCCCCTTGGTGCTGACCACCTCGGTTCCTTTGGGGACGAACATTCCCAGGATTTTGACCGCCTCCTGCATGATGCCGCCGCCGTTGGAGCGGTAGTCGAGCACCAGCCCTTTCAGCGGCTTCTCGGCGCGCAGCCGTTCGATGGCAGCGCGCATCTCCTCGTAGCATCCTTCGGTGAAGTCGCCGTGGCGGATGTAGCCGATGCCGTCGGCGACCCATCCGGCATAGGGCACGCCCGGGATCGCGATCCGCTCGCGGCGGATCGTCGCCGTCTGCTGCGTGCCGTCGAGGTGTTCGACGGTCACGCGGACCTTGCTGCCCGGCTCGCCCTTGAGGCGCGAGGAGACCTGCTCGGTGGTGAAGCCTTTGGCGTCCTTGCCGTCGATCGAGAGGATCTTGTCGCCGATCTTCAGCCCGGCCTTGTCGGCGGGCGATCCCTGGTAGGGCTGCGCGATGCGGACGTAGTCGTCCTTCTGGCGGATGAGCGACCCGATGCCGCCGTACTTGCCCGTGGTGAGCAGTTCGAAATCCTGCATCCCCTCCTCGGGGATATACTCCGTGTAGGGGTCGAGGTCGCTGACCATGCCGGCGGCGGCCCCTTCCATCAGGCGGTCGGGGTCCACGGGGTCGACGTACCCCAGCGAGAGTTCGCGCATCATGTTGACGGTGATCTCCATGTTGCGGCCCAGCCCGAAGTCGTTGCGGGCGGCGAATGTCAAGAGGCCCGCGGCGCCGACAGCGGCCGCCGCAGTGAGCAGGTAACGGTATTTTCTAATCATTGCGTGTCATGTGTATGTACGAATCGAGCCGGTACTGCACCCGGGCGACGCCGCGGCGGATGCCGTCGAGCACGATCCATTGTCCGTACTGTGAAACTTTTATCTCGTCTTCGCCCAGCAGCATCAGCTTCTGGCCGAAATTGTCGGCGCGGAAAGTCATCGCCCCGTCCTCTTCCGAGCGCAGCGAAAAGCCTGCCGAGCGGAATGCGTTCAGGATCTGTTCCCGGTTCTCCTCGATGTCGCCCTCCACCCGGCGCACCACGAACCCGAATCTGGGGTAGACGGCGGCCAGCACCACGATCGCCGCGAAGAGCATCAGGTAGCGGTCGGTGTGCAGCATGACGTAGAGCGTGTCGTCGAGCGACAGCGCCGAAGTCCCGGTCATCAGCATCAGCCCCATCAGGGCTATACAGAGAACGCACAGGGCGAAGAAATATTTTAACGAGCGGACGAAGTATTTCATAAGTTGAAAGTGGAGAGTTGAAAGTTATCAGTTTAAAGTCGGGAACCGGGTTATTGTAGGTTTTTGGGGGAAAGCAGAAAGAAACGAAGCGAATTTTTAACTTTACACTTTCATCTTTCCATTTTCGATGTGGTCGGCCACCTCCTGCATCAGCCATTTGGGCGTCGACGTGGCGCCGCAGATGCCCACCGTTGCGGCCCCCTCGAACCATGCGGGATCGATCTCCGAGGCCTCTTCGACGACATACGTGCGCGGGTTGGCCCGGCGGCACACTTCGGAGAGCACCTTGCCGTTCGACGACTTGCGCCCGCAGACGAACACCACGGCGTCGAACCGTCCGGAGAACTCCGTGAGGTGCTGTTCGCGGTTCGATACTTGCCGGCAGATCGTGTCGTCGATGCAGACCTGCCCCGCATCGGCGGCCCGGCGGCGCATTTCGGCGCCCAGCCGTTCGAACAGCCCGATGCTCTGCGTGGTCTGCGAAAGGAAATAGACCGGACGCGAGAAGTCGATCAGGGCCAGGTCCTCCTCCCTTTCGATCACGATCGTCGGGTCCGCGACCTGCCCCGTGAGGCCCACCACTTCGGCGTGGCCCCGTTTGCCGAGGATCACGACCTGCCCGCCGATGGGACGCATCCGTTCGTGGGCCTCCTTCACCCGGCGTTGCAGCCGTGCGACCACCGGGCAGGTGGCGTCGATGATCCCGATGTCCATCGCCCTTGCGGCGGCGTAGGTCGTAGGGGGTTCCCCGTGGGCGCGGATGAAAAGGCGGCAGCCCGCCAGGTGCGGCATGTCGGCGTGGGTCACGGTCCGCAGTCCCAGCCGTTCGAGGCGCTGGACCTCGATGCGGTTGTGAACGATGTCGCCGAGCGAGTAGACCGTGCCGCCCTCCGCGAGGGCGCGTTCGGCCTCCGTGATTGCGCGGACAACGCCGAAGCAGAAGCCCGATTTATCGTCGATCTCGACTATCATAGCCCTTTGCGGTGCGCCCGGCGGCGCTTTATCGGTTATCGGTTGATTTTAGCGAATTGCTCCATAAACCACGCCATCTGTTCGTCGACGGTCATGTGGCTGTTGTCGAGTACAATGGCGTCGTCGGCCCGGCGCAGCGGCGATACGGCGCGGCTCATGTCGGCCTTGTCGCGCTCGCGGATGTTGCGCTCGACCTCCTCCATCGTCACCGACATGCCCTTGCCTGTCAGCTCCTTGTAGCGGCGGCAGGCGCGCACGGCGGTGTCGGCCGTCATGAACAGCTTCAGTTCGGCATCGGGGAATACCACCGTGCCGATGTCGCGGCCGTCCATCACCACGCCCCGGCGGCGGCCCATCTCCTGCTGCATGGCCACCAGCTTGCGTCGCACCTCGGGGATGGCGCTCACGCGGCTCACGCAGTTCGAAACCTCGATGGTGCGGATCTTGCCCTCGACCCGATCGCCGTTGACGTAGATGTCGCTGGCTCCGCGTTCGGGGTTGAAACGGAAGGTGATTGAAATATCGTCCAGCAGTTTCACGACGGACTCTTCGTCGACGATGCCCGACCGGATAGCCCCGTGTTCGAGGGCGTAGAGCGTCACGGCGCGGTACATGGCGCCCGTGTCGATGAAGATATAGCCCAGGCGGGCCGCGATGGCTTTGGCGAAGGTGCTCTTTCCGCACGACGAAAAGCCGTCGACGGCAATGATGATCCTGTGTTTAGTGTCCGACATTGGGGAATATATCAAAGAAGGTCGATAATATGGTGTAAATGCCTAATATGCCGATCAGAAGACCCGCGACGTGGTTGATCGTGAGCATGTGCCGCGGACGGAAGCGCCGGCGGAAGAGGTTGATGACGAAGGCCAGCAGGGTCCACCACGCCACCGCGCCGCCGAAGAACCCGGCGATGACGAACAGCGAACGCATGAAGCCCCCGAAGGTGTGGTCGGCTATGTCGCCGCCCGAAATCTTGAACACCGCGAAGAAGGCCAGGATATAGGGGATGACCATGATGAAATTGGCGATCGTAAGTCCGAAAATCGAAGCGAAATCCTGCCACAGCGAGGTTTTTCCGGCACGGTTGCGGCGGATCTGCGGCACGGGATTCTGCGCGAAGATGAAAACGCCGACGATCACCACGAAGATGCCGCCGATCACCCGCAGCAGCGTGTCGTACTGTTCGATCTGTGCCTGTAGCATCGAGTAGAAGAACAGTGCGGCCATGGCCATGAACGTATCGGCGCAGGCGACGCCGATGCCTGAAACGATGCCCGAGCGGCGGCTTTTCGACAGCGTGCGCTGGATGCAGAGCACTGCCACGGGGCCTACCGTGATCGAAGCGGCGATGCCTACGCAGATGCCGCGGAACAGGGTCTCGACGATTTCAAATGCCATTTTCTCGGTTTGCTGCGCGTCACGAACGCGCCTGTTACTTATATTGCCCCTGCGCGGAAGACGGCCCGGAAAAAGGCGTTGTCTCCGGCTCTGCGGCGGGTTTCCGTATTTGCGAAGCAAAGATACAAAAAAGCTCCGACATCCGCCTATGAAAAGGCAAAAAAAGGGCGCGGCGGATTATTCCGCAGGTCGGATATGTTGATAAAATATCGAAAACTTTGGCCCCGTGCTTGCATATCGTCCGTTGAAAATGAATAAATTTGCAGAAACAGTACTCCACAATGGCAGAGATGAAACAATTCGGCATCGACCTCGAACTGGACGACGCCGTGGCCCAGGGCCACTATTCGAACCTGGCGATCATATCGCACTCCACTTCGGAGTTCATCATCGACTTTGCGACGGTGCTGCCCGGTGTGCAGAAAGCGCGCGTCAAGAGCCGTATCATCCTCACGCCCGAGCATGCCAAGCGGTTGCTGCGTTCGCTGCAGGAGAACATCGTGCGCTACGAGAGCAACGTGGGCAAGATCGAGATTCCCTCGCCCCAGCCCACGCCCGACGCGGGGCCCAAGATGGGTCAGGCCTGAAAACCTGCGGCGCTGCACGGCAGCGCCTTTTTTGCGCCCGGCGCGCCGTGTCACGTTTTTGTCACGGCCGAAAATTTTGCGGCATGGAAAAAAACGTTACTTTTGTGGCAAAAGCCCAGATTCTGCCATGTCCACACCCTCGCCGTCAGACCAGCGGTTATTCGAAGGCATCCGATTCGGCAACGAGGCCGATTTCGAGTGCTTCTTCCGGCGTTACTATCCCCGATTGGTGAACTACGCCGCCCGGTTCGTCGCCGGGCACGAGACGGCGCGCGACCTGGTGCAGGACAGTTTTGCGCGCCTGTGGGAGCGGCGGCGCGAGCTGCGCGAACTGGATCTGGCGTCGCTGCTGTTCACGATGGTGCGCAATGCATGTCTCAATTACCTGAAACACAACGGCGTCGTGGCGCGTCACGAACTCGAGTACACGGCCCGCATGCGGGGTGAGGAGCGGATTTACAGCTACGATTTTTTGAGCGGCGCCGAGCAGCCGTGCCTCTACGAGGAGTTGCAGCGCGAGGTGCAGAAGGCTGTCGACGCGCTGCCCGACCGCTGCCGCGAGGTTTTCCGGATGAGCCGCTTCGAAGGGCTGAAGAACCGCGAAATCGCCGCGCGGCTGGGCATCTCCGAGACGGCTGTCGAGAAACACCTGGCCCGTGCCGTCGGCCGGTTGGGCGAGCACCTGCGGCGAAGCTGTTCGTTCGAACTTTCGGTGGCCGTGCTTTCGTGCCTGCTGGCGAATTACCTCTAAAATCAGATAGACGATCATTGACCCGACGGCGGAGATTTCCCTCTCCGCTGTTGCTGTTTTTCTTTCTTTTTGCGACTTTTTTCGATTTTTTGTGATTGGGAAGGTTGGGGAAAAGTAAATTCGGTTGTTTTAAAATATGTAACGGAAATGGAAGAGATGAAATTCGATCAGGAAGAGATGCGGCATCTGGCCGGACGCTATTTTGCGGGAGAGATCGCCGCCGAGGAGGAGCGCGAGCTGTTCCGCTTCGTCACCTCCGACGCCGCATGCCGCAGGCAGTTCGCCGCCTGGCGGCTCGAATGGGAGGCGATGCCGGCGTCGGACCCCGCGACCGACCGCGACTGGCACCGCCTGCGGTCGCGTATCCGCCTGCAAGGTCCCGGACGGAGCGCCCGGCTGGGGCGGATCGCCGTGGCATGGCGCGTCGCGGCCGCCGTGGCGGTGGTGTGCGCGGCCTTCTTCGGTGCGCGGCTCTACGACCGCCTGCTGCTGGAGCGCGCCACGGAGTGCTACACCGTGACCACGAAGAGCGGCGACCGCAGCACGGTCTGCCTGCCCGACGGAACGCAGGTGCGGCTCAACGGGTCGTCGACGCTGACCTATCCGGCCAATTTCAACGCCACGAACCGCTCGGTCGAGCTTTCGGGTGCCGCCTACTTCGACGTTTCGCCCGACGAAAAGCACCGCTTCGAAGTGAAGGTCGGAAACTGTTCGGTGGTGGTCAAGGGCACGAAATTCGACGTGACGGCCTATCCCGACGACTCGCTCATCACCACCACGCTGCTCGAAGGCGCCGTCGGCTTCACCGCGCCGCGCGGGGAGACCGCGCTTCGACCGGGCGAGTCGCTCACCTACGACCGCTTCGCCGAGACCACGGCTATCACGCACGTCAACACGGCGCAGTACCTGGCCTGGATCGAGGGGCGCATCGAGTTCATCGACGTGACGATCGTGCAGCTGTGCGAGAGTTTGAGCAGTCTTTACGGCGTCGAAATCACGCTCGACGACCGCCTGCGCGCCGACGGGACTTTCATCACCATCCGCCTGAGCAACCAGGAGTCGCTCGACAGCGTCCTGAAGGCGCTCGACCTGATCGTTCCGGTCTCGGTCCACCGGCAGGGTCCTTCGGTGCGTCTCTCGGCCAAGTGACGCCCGCATTCCGAAACACCTTTAAAACAACCAATACCTTAAACAAATGAAGCAATTCTCCAATCTGAAACGGGCGTTTCTGCCGTGTCTGTTCGTGTTGCTGACGCTCCCGGCGTGGGGGCAGATGCAGCCCGTCACGAAGAACTTCCGGAAAACGCCTCTCAAAAACGTGCTCAAGGAGGTGGAGGCACAGACCGGGCTGTCGATCATGTACGACACCCGGGAGCTGAACCTCGAACGTCCGGTCACGGCTTCGTTCGACCGCACGCCCGTGTCGCAGGTGCTGCGCGAGGTGCTCGACCGCACCGTCCAGTATTCGATCAAGGACAAGATGATCGTGATCTACAAGGCGTCGGCAACTCCCCCCCCCGCAGCCGGGAAGGGTAAGACCCTGACGGGTACGGTGCTGGACGAAACGGGCGCGCCGATGGTCGGCGCCGCGGTCACCACGCCCGACGGCCGCCGCGGCACGGTCACCGACAGCAACGGCCGCTATTCGCTGACGCTCGGTGCCGGGGACGCCCTGATTTCGGTCTCCTACCTGGGCTATGTCACCCGGCAGATCGTCATCGGCGACCGTACGGAAGTCGACGTCAACCTGGTTCCCGACGCCAAGAACACCATCAACGAGGTGGTGGTCATCGGTTACGGCGCGGTGAAGAAATCCGACCTGACGGGTTCGGTTTCCAACGTGAAGATGTCCGACATCCGCGACGTGCCCAACACATCGGTCGACCAGGCCCTGCAGGGCCGCATCGCCGGTGTGGACATCATGTCGACTTCGGGTGCGCCGGGGGCCACGACCTCGATCCGAGTGCGCGGCACGCGTTCGATCTCGGCGTCGAACGAACCGCTGATCGTCGTCGACGGCGTGATCGACGCCGTGAGCGACCTGAACGACATCAACTCGGCCGACATCGAGCAGATTTCGGTACTCAAGGACGCCTCGTCGACGGCCATCTACGGCTCGCGCGGCGCCAACGGCGTGATCATCGTCACCACGCGGCAGGGAGTCACCTCGAAGCCGTCGGTCACGGCCAAGGCCGAATTCGGCGTCTCGAAACTCGCCCGCGACCTCGACCTGATGGATGCGCAGGAGTTCGTCCGCTATCTCAACGACCGGAACTATTTCTCCTCGCGCGACCCGCAGCGTCCGCCGCGCTTCGACCCTTCGGAGTACGGGCGCGGGACCGACTGGATCGACGAGATCACCCGCACGGCCCTCTACCAGAACTATAACCTTTCGGTCAGCGGCCGCAGCCAGAAGTCGAGCTACTTCGCGGCCCTCGGCGGCAACGACACGCAGGGTATCGTCGACGGCAGCGGGTTCCGCCGCATCACGGCCCGTCTGAATCTCTCGTACGACTTCGCCAAGTGGCTGACCGTCGGTTTCAAGGGCAGCTACACCTTCCGCGACGAGAATCCCAACCGGGCGACCATCGGCGGCGCGAACATTTGGGACGGCGCCGTCTACCTGGCCCCGACGATGGGTCCCAAAGACTATATCAACCCCCTCTACGAGAACGGCGTGCGCATCGATACGCCCCGCGCCAAGATCGACTGCAACGAGAACGAGAGCGAGCGCATGACCAATACCGACGTGCTGGAGTTCACGATCAGGCCCGTGCGCGGGCTGATCATTAAGAGCCAGAACTCCTACATGGTCTACCAGCGCCACGACTATCAGTTCTGGCCCAGCTACCTGCCGAAGCGTACCGAGGGCGAAGGCTCCGACGCCTACCGTTACGAGGGCGATGCCCGGCGGCTGACCTCGGAAAATACGGTCTCCTACTCGAAGAAATTCGCCTCGGGGCACTATTTCGATGCGATGGCGGGCTTTTCGGCTACGCACGAAACGGTGAACTCCTTTTCGCTGAAGGCCGAGGGGCTGCTCACCGACGATCTGAAGTGGAACAACATGAACACCATCGGCAGCAAGGAGAACTACAACGCCGGGACCAATGCGAACAAGGTCGTGCGCGAGTCGGTGCTCATGCGCCTGAACTACAACTACAAGAGCCGTTACTACTTCACCTTCACGGGCCGTTACGACGGGTCGTCGAACTTCGCCGAGAACAACAAATGGGGCTTTTTCCCCTCGGCGGCCGTCAAGTGGAACGCCAAGAACGAGAATTTCCTCAAGCAGGTGCGCTGGCTCGACGAGCTGTCGCTGCGCCTGAGCGCCGGACGCACGGGTAACGACGCCATCTCGACCTACCGTTCGCTCGAAGCCTACGGCACGACCACCAACGGCTATCTGTTCGGCGGCACGCAGTCGGCGTCGTTCTTCCCCTCGCGTGTGGCCAACCCCGACCTGACGTGGGAGAAAACCACGCTCTACAATGCGGGACTCGACTTCTCGGCCTTCGATGGCCGCCTGAACGTCACCGTCGACGGCTACTATTCGACCACCCGCGACCTGCTGCTTTCCTTGCAGACGATCCACACCACGGGCTACACGAGCCGCTTCACGAATCTGGGCAAGACGTCGAACCGCGGCGTCGAGGTATCGGTCGAGAGCCGTAACATCGTGAAGCCGAAATTCGGCTGGACGACGAGTTTCACCCTCTCGCACAACAAGCAGATGGTCGACGACATCGGCCACGAAGAGTATGTCTCGTGCCTCGAAAGCGGCGGCAATACCAACTACATGATGTACGGCTACAAGACGGGCTATCCCCTCAATGCGCTCTGGGGATTCCAGTACGCCGGGGTCTGGAAGACGACCGACCAGTTCGAGCGCAACCGCTTTACCAAGAGTTACATCTCCTCGTCGACGGGCAGCGACGCCCAGCTGATGCTGGGGTATCCCAAGTACGTCGACCAGAACCGCGACGGCATTCTTTCGGAAGAGGACCTGATCTATCTGGGCAACTCCGACCCCGTGCTTTACGGCGGTTTGCAGAACACCTTCAATATCGGCAACCTGCGCATCGGATTCTACTTCTCCTACTCGCTGGGCGGCAAGATCTACAACTACTCCGAACTGGCGATGGCCGGCGGTTACGCCACCAACCAGTACCGCTACATGCTCGACGCGTGGCATCCCGTGCGTAACCCGGATTCCGACCTGCCCCGTGCGGGGACCGACGACCGGCTGGTTCCCAGTTCGTTGCAGGTGCACGACGCCTCGTACCTGCGTCTGAAGAACGCCACGGTCTCCTACACGTTCGACCTGCGGAAGAAGACCCGCCTGCTGCGCGACATCACGCTGGCCGTCACGGGCGAGAATCTCTGGCTCTGGACCAAGTACAACGGTTTCGACCCCGACGTTTCGAGCGAGGGGACCAGTTCGACCCTGCGCCGCGTCGACATGGGCGCCTATCCCCGTTCGCGGATGTTCGTGTTCAGCATCCAGCTGCGTTATTAAATCCACCCGACAATTTCCGAAGAAGATGAAAAACTTCAATCAATTCATACTGACGCTCCTCGCGGCGGGACTGCTCGCCTCCTGTTCGCTGACGGAGGAGCCGACCTCGTTCGTCAACCGCAAGTCGTTCTACAAGAACGAGTCGCAGTGCATTGCGGCGCTCAATTCGTGCTACATGCCCGCGAATGCGATCTATACGGCCAACTTCATGCTGGTCACCGAGGCCTGCACCGACATCTGGTACTCCTCCTCGACGACCGTCGACGCCTGCCTCGACGTGACCCCCGCCAAGCCGCAGTACGGCAAAACGGTCTGGACGCAGGGTTACAAGGGCGTCATGTACTGCAACGAGTGCATCGAGTGCATCTCGACGGCCGACCTGGCCGACGGGGTGAAGATGCCCCTGGCGGCCGAAGCCCGCGTGATGCGCGCGCTTTACTACTATATCCTGACCTGCATGTTCGGCGACGTGCCGTTCTACACCACGATGGTCGACACCGACCAGCGGCTGGCCGAAATCCGCCGCCTGCCCCGCACCCCGGCCCACGAAATCCGCCAGGAGCTGTACGACGACCTGGAGCAGAACGCCCTGCCGTGGTTCACCGTCGAGAACGGCCGCAAGTGCCGTGCCTCGGAGGCCGTCGACAACCGTTCGGGCTATGCGCTGGCGCTGATGCTGATGGCCAAGTTCGCCCTGTGGAACGAGGACTGGAACGGGGCGCTGATCCCCCTGCAGGCTCTTGAGGAGTTGTACGGCGACTTCAACGAAGGCAACTACCCGCTGGCCGAGACCCAGTGGCGCTACAAGAACCCCGCGGAGACCATTTTCGAGATCCAGCACGCCTGGTCGCTCACCGGCACGCAGTACAACGGCAACGTGGCGGCGATCATGATGCCCACGCACAACGGCGACGGGGTCTTCGACGGCGTACCTCTGAAGGGTTACGGCACGTCGATGCCCGGCTGGTCGTCGCTGCGGGCCAACAACCGCTATGCGATCTTCCGCCCCGCGACGGGCAACACGCAGACCGAGCATACGGCCTACATCGACGCGCTGTTCAACCCCCTGCCCCTGACCTACGACACCTACGACGCGACGCTGAACCGCTATACGGTGAAGATCGACCGCGAGGCGCTGGCCGCCGGGGAGATCCGCGGGCAGAAGATCGACCGCCGCGTGCAGTACTTCCTCGGCCTGGGCGACCTGGAGGCGGGCGAGACCTTCAAGATCACGCGCAACTACGGTGTGCCCTGGCCCGGTCCGAAATTCTGGTGTCCGGACATCGAGCAGAACTACGACTCGAACAACTACCGCATTTTCCGTTATGCCGACGCCATTCTGATGATGGCCGAATGTTACTGCAACCTGGAGAACGCAGAGGAGACGATGCGTTACCTGAACATGGTCCGCCAGCGTGCGGGCGTCGATCCCGTCACCAATTTCACGGGCTTCGAAGACCTCACGCTGGCCATCCGCTGCGAGCGCGCCCGGGAGTTGGGCGGCGAGTTCCAGCGCAAGTTCGACCTCGTGCGCTGGGGCATTTGGTACGATCAGACCTACGCCTACACCAACAACGCGACGCTCAAGGGCAAGATGCGTCCCTGCCACCGCTATTATCCCATTCCCGACGCGCAGTGCGCCCTCTCGGGCTATGTGCTGACCAACGACGAGTACCTTGCCGACGGATTATAAAAACCAGAACCGATGAAACGAATCAACAACCTGATACTGGCGCTGGCGGGACTCTTCGCGGCCGCGTGCGCCGACACCTTCGAGGAACGTTACGACCTGGCTGTCAACACGGACCGCTATTCGGTCACGGCCGAGGCCGGCAAACTTCCCGTCACGGTCTACTGTTCGGGAGCGTGGACCGCGCAGCTCACCGCCGAATCGGCGTGGGCGACGCTCGACCGCACGGCCGGCAGCGGCATCACGACCATCCGCCTCAATTATGCCGACAACCCCGGACTGGCCCGCTCGGTCGGGGTCGTGCTGCGCGGCTCGGGACTTGAAAAGACCGTCACCGTGGTCCAGAAGGCGGGAATCACCGCCCCCGAACTGATCTTCCTCTCGAAGGACCTCGCCTTCGCCAACGGCGCCTACAAGGGTACGGCGGCCTTCGAAACCAACCTGCCCGACGAGCTTCTCCGCGATGTCGTGCCGGCGGTGACCTACGCCGCGGAGGGCGACGCGTGGATTTCCGACGTCGCCTACCACGCCGACGACACGGAGGCGGGCGAGACCGAAATCCCGCTGGCCCGCCGGGGGCTGATCACCTTCTCCACGGCCGCCAACGCCACGGGAGAACCCCGCACGGCAACGGTCGGATTCTCGGTCGAGGATGCCGACGGCAATGTCTTCGGCGACTCGTTCACCGTGACGCAGAGCGCCGACGAGGGCCGCATCACGCTCGCCGACGACGTGGTCCCCATCGAGGGCGGCCGACGCGCCGTGGCCTTCTCGACCAACCTCGGGGCGCTGCTTGCGGAGATGAAGGTCGAAGTCACCTATGCCGATCCGGCCGTCGCGGGCTTTATCTCCGATGTCGAACTCGGCGCCGGGGAGCTGACCTATGCGATTGCGGCGAACGAGGGCGTGGAGAAACGTTATGCAACGATCACGGTCTCCTGCACCGACCTTGCGGGCGGTGTGGTTTCGGCCTCTTCGAACATCACCCAGCGGGTGACGGCCCAGCCGCGCGAACTTCCGTTCGCCGACCTGCGGGCGCTCTTCACGGCCGAGGACAAACCCTACGCCAGCGACGAAGACCATATCGATTACCTGCTGTGCCGTGTCATCGGCGATGCAGGAAACCCGAACATGGATCAGAACCTCAATACGGGTCCCAACAGCATCACCACCGACGAAAACGACCGCACGAACTACGTGCAGAGCATGGACGGCCGCTACGGCTTCCGCCTGAAGTTCGCCACGGCCGCCGACAACGTCTGCCTGCGCGGCGAACAGGTGAAAATCCTGCTCGACGGCGTGACCCTCTCGCGCGAAAGCGATCCGATGCGCTACACGCTGCGCGGCGTGAAGGCCGAAAACATCGGGAAGGTGGCCGAAGCCTCCGCCCTGGAACCCAAGGCGCGGACCATCGCGACGCTCACCGACGACGACATCTACACCTATTGCGCGCTTTCGGGACTGGAATTCTCCGTCAAGGAGGGTGCCTACACCAATGTCCGCGAGTACGACGCCATCGGCAATCCCTGCAACGAAGGCATCGCCTTCCCCGGCAGCGCACAGGCCCAGAAGGCCAAGGACGGCGCGGCCAACCTGCTCTACGACGGGGACAACGACGCGATCTACATGCTCGTGAACATGAACTGCGGCTGGCGCCGCACCGGGCAGAGCGTGCCGCAGGGCGTCGGCACGGTCAGCGGCATCGTGGTCCACACGCCGATGGAGCGCTGGGGCGGTAACGTGGGACGTTATTCGATCCGGCCTTTCGACGAAGGGGACATCGCCATCCCGCGCGCCGCGGTGTCGGCCTATGCGACGCTCGTCGAATGGCGGCTGGACAAGGCCGTGATTTCGGTCGGAGCCTACAAGTGGAACGACAACGGGACCTACACGGTCGGCTCGGCGGCCAATTCGGCCACGCAGCTCGTCCAGAACCGGATGCACGCCACGACCGACAACACAGGCGGCGGAGCGCGGCTTTACAGCGAGAACCGCATGCTCAACCAGACGGTTACCGCCGACCGTTCGTACCCCATCGCCATCGTCCACGGCTACCGCGGGCTGAATGTCTCGAACTATGTCTCGGGCGACGGCACGACGATGGGCATGTCGAAATACACGATGCTGGGCTTCCTCGGCAACGTCGCCGGCTGGTACGAGTGGAACGGCGATACGTGGACGGGCCGGACCAACGGCATCGTGATGGAGTTCTCGACGGCGGGCGTCGGCGGCTCGGCCGCTGCGGTCAGCTTCTCGACCGCCGCGGGCAAGCACAGCACCAACGAGGCCGCCTGCTCGTGGACCAACGCCAGCTCGTATCCCGTCTACTGGAAGGTGGAGTACGCCACCTCGGCCGACGGGGTGACGTGGAGCGACTACACCGAAGCCGTCAACGCCGCCACCGGGAAGCGCGGTTTCGAAATGCGCTCGCTGCCGTGGTGCATCAACAACGGCGCCTCGCGCACGTCGATCTACGATACGGCCAACCAGACGGGCCTTTACACCCAGTCCGACTTCGGATTCGGCCTCGTGCCCTACCGCTTCGTGCTGCCCGCCGAGGTGCTCGGCAAAGCGAAGGTGCGGGTGCGCATCAGCCCGTCGTCCGACGTCATCGCGACATGGAACACCGGCATCGGCAGCTACGCCCTGGGCCAGACGCACCGTAACCTGCGCATAGCGCGGACCTATCCGTTCGACATCGCCAACGGCGTCTATGTCGAAGACCTTTCGATCCAATACAAATAGTCCCGAACCATGAAACACCTGCTGAAATACCTGCTCGCCGCCGCGGTCCTTCCCCTTTGGGGGCAGGCTGCGGCCGACGGGCCGTTCGGACAGCTCCGCGGGCTGTGCGAACCCGGGAAGTCGGTCTTGCTGACCGCTCCGACGGTGGTCGAAGGCATCGTCGTCAGCGACTACCGCAGCCCCAACACGGAGCTGAATCCCAACCTGAACTACTTTTCCGTCGATCTCGAAGAGAACGACCGCACGGCCTACGTCGAGGCCGCCGACGGCAGTGCGGGCATCCGTCTGCGCTTCGACGAGGCGAGTGAAAACCGGCTCGCCCGCTACGACCGCGTGCGTCTCGATCTCAACGGCTGCCGTCTTACGCGCACGGCTTCGCCCGACTGCATGACGCTGACGGGCGTGCAGGCGCTCAACGTACTCTCGGTCGCGCCCGGCACGGCCGCGGACCTTCCCCTAAAGGAGCGGACCGTCGCGACGCTCACCGACGACGACCTCTATACCTTCGTGACGCTGCGCGATGCGGAGTTCGTCTTCAAGGAGGGTTCCTACACCAACATCTGGGAGCCTTACGCCCAATCCTGCGGTGAACTCCACCACTACAAATACGACATCAACAACCGCATGGACGGCTGGGCGTCGCTGGTCCGCGACGCCGAAGGCGGCACGATCTACATGCTGGTCAATACCCTCTGCGCGTGGCGCCGTGCCGGCAAACCCCTGCCGCAGGGCATGGGTCCGCTTTCGGGCGTGGTGGTCCACACGCCGATGCGCCGTTACGGCGGCGACATGGGCCGCTATTCGATCCGCCCGCTCGACGAGGGCGACATCGCCGTCGGCCGCAAGCGCAACTCCCCGTGGAAACGTCTCACGGGGTGGCTGCTCGACGGTTCGGCGGGCGCGTCGCTCGAATTCGAACTGCTCGGCTACCAGAACCTCGGAACCGAGGGCCGGAAGGGCGATCGGGTGCTCAGCGACGCCGGAAGTTCGCGCGGTTATCTTTGGACCGACTGCGGCGCTTTCGTGCACGTCGACGGCGACTACAACGCCCTCGGGACGCAGAACAAGGGATGGGTCGGCAACGGCGCGGTGGTCTTCAAGGCCCCGACGCCCGACTGGTACAAGTGGGACAACATGGGGCGCATGGTCGGCTCAAACGCCTTCTACATCGCTTTTCCGACCAAAAAAGCCCGCGGCACGGCTCTGCAACTCGCCTTCGAGTGGGGCGCAGGTAACCAGGACGGCAATTTCTCGTGGAACTTCCCGCTGGAGTGGAAGGCCGAATATGCGGTCGACGGCGGCGAGTTCCAGCCTCTCCGGGACGCCGCCACGGGACGCGGGACCTTCGTGCTGCGCTCGCTGCCCTGGTGGGACAAGGTGATCGAAGGCTCGGGCCATACCGACCGTCTGCGCACGCCCTACGACTGCGGCATGGGCCTTCAGCAGCGCGTTTTCCGCCTGCCCGCCGAGGCCCTCGGCCGCGACGAGGTCGTCGTGCGCCTCTCGCCCGCCTCGGGTCTGTTGTCGCAGATCCGCGGCAACCCCTCCGCCGACGTGATGATCCCGACTTCGGTGGTCCGTAAAAACTGCAAACAAACCACCGTCATCCGCTTCGGCACGATCACGGTCGATTACAAATAACCCCAAAACAGAATCTGAACATGAAATCCTGCAAGATATTACGCTACGGCGCGGTGTGCGGCCTGGCGGCCCTCGTGGCCGTCGGCTGCTCGGTCGACGACGCCGAGACCATCCGCGTGCGCGAACTCACGGCCGCCGAGCACGAACTTTTCGTCCCGGCGTCGGGCGGAACCGCCGAAATACAGCTTTATTCCAACGGACGGGTCCGGGTCGAGGCGCTCAACGACATCGGCGGCTGGGCCTCGGTCGACCGGACGGAGTTCGACGGCGACCGGATGGTTTCGGTCACCTTTACGGAGAACGGTTCGTTCCGCCGCATGGCCAAACTGCGCTTCGTGCTCGACGGCGGCACACGGGCCGACACGGTCTGCATCAAGCAGTACGGCGTGGTTCCGTCGCTCGAATGCCCGGCTCCCTACAAGTCGATCCGCGGCAGCGTCGAGACCTTCACCCAGTTCGAAATCGATACCAACGTTCCGCTCGGGGACTTCGCCGTCACGACTACCTATGTCGGCGCGACCGGAGACTGGATACGCAGCGTGCAGCCCGAGCAGGGCATGCTGGTCGTCGACACGAAACCCAATCCGGGCGACGACGTCTGCAAGGCGGTCGTCAACCTGAGCTACGTCGACGGCTGGGAAGAGACCTTCTCGGTCAACCTCTACATCACGCAGGCCGACAAGGACGACGAATTCGGCCGCGAGGTGTCGTTCGCCGGCGTGCGGGCGCTGGCGACGGCCGAAGGCACGGCCGTCGACGAGGACATCCTGATCGAAGGCATCGTCGTCAGCGACTTCCACAGCAAGAACATGGAGGCCAACCCCAGCGTTTCGTACGACAAGGTCGACGTGACGGTCAACGACTGCACGGCCTACCTCGAAAGCCCCGACGGCCGCTACGGCTTCCGCCTGCGCTTCGACACGCCCGGGGACAACGTGCTGGCGCGCGGTACGCGCTTGTCGCTCTCGCTCAACGGCACGGTCCTCACGCGCGAAGAGAATCCCGAACGCTACACGATCAGCAGCCTGGTCGGCGAAAACATGGTCGAAAGCGCTGCCGGAGAGGCGATTCCCGCCAAGCAGCGCCGGATTTCGGAGCTGACCGACGACGACGTATACACCTTCGTCTCGCTCGAAAACACCGAATTCCTGTTCAAGGAGGGCAGCTATGCCAACGTCTACGAAAATTACAGTCTTTCGTCCGAGGTCAACGCCTCGCAGACGGGCAACAACAACCGCATGGACGGCTGGGCGTCGCTGCTGATGGACGACGCGGGGAACTCGATCTACGCCCCGGTCAACATGCTCTGCCTCTGGCGCCGCTCGGGCCAGGGCGTCCCGCAGGGGACGGGTACGACCCACGGCATCGTGGTGCACAACGAATTGCCGCGCTACGGCAACGTGGGGCGCTACCAGATCCGCGTGCTCGACGAGTCGGGCTTCGGCATGGAGTGGGCCGGGGAATCGACCTATACGGAGTTTGCCGAATGGGACGGCAACCCTCACAAATACTCGTTCGGGACCTATGCCAAGCTCAACGGCCGGTATGCCTATAACCGGCTGGAATCGATCACGCCGTCGGACGACATTTCGTCGGACAAGACCGTGCCGAACGCCGAGCTGTTCTGCGAAAACCACGTCGAAACCACGACGACAGAGGCCTGGCCCATTGCAGGAACAGGCAATTACAACAATCCGGAGGTCGGCTCGCTCGGAACGTCGCTCACCTGCAAAGCCTATTTCGTCAAGGCCGGCGTGAAGGGCTGGTATCGCTGGGAAGGGAACGAAGTGGTAGGCTACAACGGCCTGCGTCTGGAGTTCTCGACCGCCTCGATCAGCGGTTCGCACATGCTTCTCGGCTTCTCGTTCGCCGCGGGGACCATTTCGGCCAACACCTCGAAGACCTATCCGGCGCACTGGTGCGTGGAGTATTCCGTCGACGGGGGACAAAGCTATACGCTCTGCCCGAGCGCCGCCACGGGCGCCGACTACGTGCACATGCGTTCGCTGCCGTGGTGGGACGCTTCGCTGGCCGGAAACCGCTACAACACCTGCTCTTCGGCGGGTATCGGGCTGACCGACCACCTCTTCCGCCTCCCTGCGGAGGTCTTCGGCAGGGAGCGGGTGGCGGTCCGCATCCGCCCCTACGACAAGGTGATGACCGTGCTGCCGCTCGTCTGGAACGGCGATACGGAGACCGCCGAGATCAGCGCCGCCACGACCTACGACAACCAATTGCGGTGGGGTATCATCACCCTGCGTTACCGGTAGCGCCATGCTTGCGATCCGTCATACGGTATGGGGCCTGCTCGTCCTGCCGCTGCTCTTCGGGGGCTGCGGCGGGGACGGTGCGGACGACGGGGACAAACCCCGTCCGCCCGCGGGCGGCGGGGTGACCCTGCGGCTGAAGGTGGCTGCCGGGGAGTCCGGCCTGCGTTGGGACTGGTCCGGGGAGCCGCGCGCACTGGTCAACGGCGTGGTCCGCACGGTGAGAATCGACGCCGGGGGCGTGCCGGTCGTGGACGCCGATGTCTCTGCGGACGGTCTCTATACGGTTCATTTCCCGGCCGACGCTTACAGCCGCGCGAAGCAGGCCTTCGTGCTGCCTCCAGCGCAGTTCCCGGCTTCGGGCGGCAGCCTGCAGGCCGCCGCATGCCCGATGTACGGCACGGTCCGGACCACGGACGATGCGGCCGAGGTGACGCTCTCGCCGCTGTGCGGCGTCGTGCGGATTCCGTTAGCGGGCGATGCGCACATCGCTTCGGTCCGCGTCGGGGATCGCTCGGGCGGGGCTGTCTCGGGCCTGTTTTCGTTCGACCCGGCGACGCCGGGGATTGTCCGGAACGGCGGTTCCGGGAATCTGTCGTGGGTGGTGCTCGACTGTGCCGGGACGGGCGGCGGGGTTCGGCCCGCGGCTTCCGGCACGGAGTTCTGCGTGGCGGTTCCCGCAGGCGATTACGCCTCGGGCCTCTCCGTCCGCGTCACCGACTGCGCCCACCGTTCGGCGACCTGGGACATTCCCGGTCCGTGTGCCGTCGCGGCGGGCGGGGTGACGGCCCTTGCACCGCTGAATTACGCTCCCGACCAAGGCCTGCTCTTCGCCGAGCATTTCGACAACTGCGTCTGGGGGTGCGATTACGCCGCGGAAACGGGCGGTTACGGCGTCGGGGCAGGCAGTTCCGTGCCGTCGCCCGCCACATCGGCGGGGACCGAGGCGGCCTATGTCGCCAAGGGGACCGGGACGCCCGGCAGCGCGCTTTTCGAGACCTCGGACTACAACTCCGCGCCTGCCGCGAGCACGACGCTCGCCGTGCGCCGCGACTACCTGCGCAACCGCGGGCTTTACGACTGGCAGCGGCTCTTCTACGCCGCGGAATACCGCGGCTGTCTGTGCGGCGGCGACGTCGGCGGCTACGGCAACCGGGGCATCCTCGTGACTCCCCGCATGGCCAACGCCGGCGAACCGTGCTATGCCGAGCTGTCGTTCCGCATCTGCACCGAACGCGGCATGGCGAGCGACGTGGCCTGCATGGCCGAGTCGGGCGTGCTGCTGGGGTGCGAGGTCGACGGTGTGCCGGTCGATGTCGATGTCGCGACGGGGGCCGACATTTCGCAGTCGGTGCAGGGTGTCACCCGTACGGCCGTCCTGCTGCGTGCCGCGAAGCTGACGCCCGGCATGTGGCACCAGGTGCGGATGTCGTTCGGGGCCGTGGCCGCCGGAAGCGCGTTCCGCTTCATGCCCACGGTGATCCGCAACGCCAAAAACTGCTTTTGGATCGACGACGTCGAGGTACGCCGCACGGGCCGCTACGCCCATACGGGCGATTGCGTCACGGTCGAACCCACGACCGAGCGCGCCGCCGCGGGCGGGGATGTCTCGCGCCTGCGCCTGCGTCCGAGCGCCGTGCTGTCGATGGCCAACGAGACGACCTACACCGTCACGCCGGGTTACGGCATGACGTGGATCTGTCTCAGCCTCTCGTCCGACGAGTCGGTCTGGACGCAGGACGTCGCCTTCGCCGAAAAGCAGCTCGCCGCCAACGGCTGCAAGGTGTGGTGCATCCACCTGCCCTACGGCTCGACGACCGCCGTGCGCAACCGCGACCTCTGCGCCGCGGGCGCCGACCGTACCGCCTCGGTGGCCTTCTTCACCCGGGCGATCCGCGCCGTCGCGCCCCTGAAGCCGAAAAACGTGCTGGTCCACTGCAACCAGACCCTCGCCTTCGGCGACGGCAGCTCGGCCGCGAGCCTCGCGCTGTCGCTGCACGAGTTGCAGACGGTCGCCGACGAGATCGGGGCGCATGTCTGCGTCGAGAACATGTCCTACGGCGTGGGCGCCGATGCCGCGGTGCTTGCCGCGGCTGTCGACGAGGCCAATGCGATGGGCAGCCACCGCCACGAGGTCCGCATCGCCTTCGACACGGGTCACGCCAACCTCTACCTTACGCGCGAACAGCCCGGGAAGACCGTCCTCGACTGGCTCCGTACTGCCGGTGCACGCATCGGACAGCTGCACATTCACGGCAACCGCGGCTGGGACGGGCGGATCAACGACGACCACCTGATGCCGGGCTACGCCGGGCGGCTGGGCTATGCCGACGCTATCGGCCGGGCGGGGCTGTGGGGCGAGTTCTACCATGCGCTGCTTGCCGAATGCCGCTACCGGGGTCCCTTCACCTACGAAATCGCGAGCCGCACGTTCGGCACGGTCGCAGGGGAGGAGCGCAGCGACAACGTTTCGGCCCCGTGGACCGTTGCGCATAACTACGACACTTACCTGTATCCCGCCTTCCGGGAGTACGCCAACCGAAAATGAACGCCATGAAAAAACTGATTTGTCTGCTGCTGATGCTCTGTGCGGGCACGGCGGCCTTCGCGTGGGGCGGGCGTGAACACCGCCTGATCGCTTACATCGCCGAGGCGCACCTCACGCCCCGCACCCGGCAGGTGCTCGACCGTTACCTCGACCAGTCGATCGTCGAGTATTCGACCTGGATGGACCGCTACCGCACGGCCCCCGGTTACGAGATAACGACCTACTGGCACATGGTCACCATCGACGAGGACGGCAACGTGCCGCCCGAACCCCTGCGTCCCAACGGTGACGGCGACGCCGTGCGCCAGCTCACGCGCGCCATCGAACGGCTGCGCAACTACCGCGAACTCTCCGATTCGACGGTCAATGTCAACCTCAAATACGTCATCCACCTCGTCGGTGAGATGCACTGCCCGGGGCACATCTATTTCGCCGACCTGCCGGGCGGCATGGACACTCCGCGGCACTACGACTTCTTCCACCTGAAATACAAGGGTAAGGAGGTGACCTACCACTGGGTCTGGGACGGCTCGGTTTCGCGCCAGTATCCCGACTGGACCGAGGAGGATTTCCGCCGCGAACTGGACAGGTGGCCCGCCGAAAAACAGCGTGCCGTTAGCGAGGGCACGCCGACGGACTGGGCGCTGGAGTGCGCCCGCAGCTGCCGCGTGATTTACGACTGGGCCAAACCCGGCGACGACATCGACGAGGGGTTTCTGCGGGAACACGGCGCCCTGCCCGTCGACCAGGCCCTGCGCGGGGCCTACCGGCTGGCGCGCGTACTCAACGATTTGTTCGACAACTAAAACCTACCGACCATGAAACATACGATCCGAACGGCAATGGCCGCTCTGCTCTGCCTTGCCGCCGTCGCGGGCGTGCGGGCCGGCGATTTCGGGGCGCTGCGTGCCCAGGCCGCGGGCCGCACCGTGCGGCTGGCTCCCGGCACGCAGCTCGAAGCCCTCGTCGTCAGCGACTACCGCTCTCAGAACATGGAACTCAATCCCAACAGCTCTTACGAGAAAGTGGACCTGGGTGAAAACCTCCGCACGGCCTATGTCGAAAGTCCGGACGGCCGTTACGGCTTCCGGCTGCGTTTCGCCGGCATCTACGAAAACCGCCTCGAACGGGGCGACCGCGTGCGGCTCGACCTGGGCGGCTGTTCGCTGACCGGGGAGGCGGATCCCGAACGCTACACGGTCGACGGCCTGCGCGCCGCGAATGTCGAGGTGCTCGAGCGCGGCGTCGCACTGCCCGGGAAGGAGCGGCGTATCGCCGACCTGAAGGACGAGGACCTCTATACTTATGTGACGCTTACCGGGACGGAGTTTTTGAGCAAGCAGGGATGCTATGCGAACGTATTCGAATCGTGCGTCCAGCGGTCGCGGCTCAACGCCTTCGACCAGCCGTCGCGCCGCACCGACGGGTGGGCGTCGCTGCTCAAGGATGCCGACAACGGTTCGATTTACATGCTCGTCAATACCAAATGCGCGTGGCGGCGCGACGGCCGCGGCGTTCCCCACGGCGTCGGAGCCGTCTCGGGCATCGTGGTCCATACCCCGATGCGCCGTTACGGCGGCGACATGGGACGCTATGCGATTCGTCCGCTCGACGAGCGCGACATCGCCATCCCCCGCGACACGGCCTCCTCCTATGCCGTCGTCGCCGAGTGGAACTGGGACCGCAATTACGACGCCGCCATCCGCTTCGAGAAGCAGGGCTACACGCCCCGCGTCCCGAAGTCGGGCGTCGCGGGCGACCGTGTCCTTCCCGACGCGGGCGAGGGATTTCTCTCGACGACCTCCGGAGCCAGGATGCGGCTCGACACGGAGTACGACACGCGCTATGCGCAGGATGGCGACGGCAAGGCCATGCGCGTTAACGCCGCCTTGCGGCTCGATTCCGACACCCACGACTGGTTCCGGTTCGACAGCCGCGGCCGCATGAGCGGTGCGGAAGCCGTCGTCGTCGAGACTTCGACCGAAGGGATCGAAGGGCGGGGGTTGTCGTTCGACTTTTCGTTTCTCGCGGGCAACCACGACATCAACCGTTCGTGGGGCTATCCCGTGGAGTGGAAGGTCGAATATTCGGCCGACGGACTGCCGTTCATCGACGCGGGGCGCGTTTTCGTACTGCGTCCGGTCGTTTACAACGACGCCGTGATCAAAGACCTCGGCCTGCGCAGGCTCTCGTACGACGCAGCGCCGGGATTCACCGAATACAGCGTGCCGCTTCCGGCTTCGCTGCTCGGGCACAAGCGGCTCACCGTGCGGTTGACGCCCGCTTCGGCCGTCATGGCCACGATCCCCGAGAATCCGGCCGACGACTCGGCCGGCAGTGTCGTCACGGCCGATTTCCGCCAGCCCTTCGTGCTGCGGCTGGGGCGGGTGGCCGTCCGGGTGCTCCGATGACGAAGAAGCCCGCTGCGGGAGCAGCGGGCTTCTTTTATGCACGGGGCGTTTACAGCGCTTCGGCGACGACGTAGGTGCTGCCGCCGATAAAGATCATGTCCTCGGGGGCGGCCAGCTCTTTGGCCCGGGCCACGGCCGCCGTCACCTCTTCCACCGCTTCGCCGCGGAGCCCGTAGATCGCGGCTTTCGCGGTCAGCTCGGCGGCCGGGAGGGCGCGTTCGGAGCGGGCCTGCGTGAAGATGTAGTGGGCGTCGTGCGGCAGCAGGGGCAGGATGTGCGCCAGGTCCTTGTCGCGCACGAAGCCGATCACGCAGTAGAGTTCCCGGTGGGGTGTGGCTTTCAGCTGGTCGGCGACGTAGGCGATGCCGTGGGCGTTGTGGCCCGTGTCGCAGATCGTGAGCGGCGATTCCGCGAGCGTCTGCCAGCGTCCCAGCAGGGCCGTGTTGGCCGCGGCGCAGCGCATGCCTTCGAGGTAGGCGCGGCGTGAAATGGTGAGCGGCGTCTCCTCGTGCAGGAAGTCGACCGCCGCCGAGGCGGTCACGATGTTGCGGCTCTGGTAGCCGCCCTGCAGGTCGAGCGACACGTCGAACGTCCTCCCGTCGCGCGAGCGGTGGAGGCGGAAACTCTGGCCCGTGCCCTCCATGTGGTGTTCTTCGCACGAGAATTCCTGCTCGGCGTAGATCACCCGCGACTTGTTGGCCGCGGCGACCTGTTCGAAAACCCCGTTGTAACGGACGTCGGCCTCGCCGATGATCACCGGGATGCTTTTTTTGATGATTCCGGCCTTTTCCGTCGCGATCTTCGGCAGCGTGTCGCCCAGCAGGGAGGTGTGCTCCAGCCCGATGTTGGTGATGACGCTCAATATCGGTACGATGATGTTCGTGGCGTCGAGTCGTCCCCCGAGCCCCGTTTCGATCACCGCCACCTCGACGTCGCTCTGGGCGAAGTAGTCGAAGGCCATTGCGGCGGTCATCTCGAAGAACGACAGTTCCAGTTCGACCATCTTGTCGTGGTGCTTGTCCACGAAGTTTACCACCTTCTGCTTGGGGATCATCTCGCCGTCGACGCGGATGCGTTCGCGGAAGTCCTGCAGGTGGGGCGAGGTGAACAGTCCCGTGCGGTATCCGGCCTGCTGGAGCACCGAGGCGATGATGTGCGCCACGGAGCCTTTGCCGTTGGTTCCGGCGACGTGGATCGTGAAGAAGTTGCGCTGGGGATTTCCGATGTGGCGGCAGAATGCGGTGATGCGCTCCAATCCCGGTTTGTAGGCCGTCGCGCCCTGGGTTTCGAAGACGGGAAGCGACTGAAAGAGGAATTCGAGTGTCTGGGTGTAATTCATATCAGCAAGGGGTTTATTTGACGAGGTGGTTCCTGCGTTTGTAGCGGTAGGCCACGTAGTAGAGCACCGACAGCAGCAGGACGTATTCGGAGATGCGGGCCAGGTAGTCGCCGTAGCGGGTGTAGAAGGTGAGTTCCGAGTTGAGCGGGACTTCGGCGGTGATCACGCCGCGCTGTTCCCAGCCGAGCGTCTCGCCCACGTCGCCGCGGGCCGAGATGAAGCCCGATTTCCCGGTGTTGGCCGAGCGGGCGATGGCGCGGCGGTGCTCGACGGCCCGCAGGCGCGAGATCGAGAACAGGTGCTTGTAACCGGGCGTGTCGCCCCACCAGCCGTCGTTCGAAATGATGGCCATGAACTGCGCGCCGCGGCGTACGAATCCGCCGTAGAAGTCGCCGTAAAGCCCTTCGTAGCAGATCGCCGGGCCGGCTTTGACACCGTTGTGCTCGAAGGCCGTGCCGTGCAGGCCCTTGCCGATCTGTCCGACCGTGCCACCCAGGTCGATGACGAGGAATTTCAACACGTCGAAGACCCATGTCGGGGTGTTTTCGACGCCGATCACCAGCCGGCCTTTGTGGTGCAGCTGCGTGCGGCCCGCGGAGTCGAGTCCCACGGCCGTGTTGAAGCGGTCGAAATAGCCGTTGCCGAAACGCTCCGGGCGGGCCGTCTCGGTCTGCGCCCCGGCCGGGTAGCGGCGGATGGTGCCGGCTCCGGTGATGAGCAGGGCTTCGGGATGCCGGCTGCGGAGCGAGTCGGTCAGCTCCTGCCAGAATGCGCCCGGTTCGCCCGCCGAATAGAAGTCGCTCAATCCGGGTTCCAGGTAGTCGCCCGGCACGGCGGTCTCGGGCAGCAGGATGAACTGCGCGCCGGCGGGAACCTCCGCCAGGAGGTCCGCGATGTTGCGCTCCTGCCGCTGGACGTCGCCGTGGAATTTGTCGTAACAGTCCACGTTGGGCTGGATGACGCTCACTGCGACGGCTCCTTCGTCGGGCTGTTTCCAGCTTCCCCGGATGGCCAGCGAGACGGCCATCGGCACGATGACGATGCAGGCTGCTGCGATCCACCGCCGTGCGGAGCGCGTCCGGAGGGCTTCGAAGATCAGGATGTTGGAGAGCAGCACCCACAGCGTGCCGCCGAAGACGCCCGTGTATTCGTACCACTGCACGGCCCAGACCTCGTGCGAAAAGCCGTTGCCCAGGATGAGCCACGGCCACGAGAAGTCGCCCACGGTGTACCAGTATTCCGTCGTGATCCACGCCGTGACGAGTGTGACGTAGGCCAGCGCCTTGGGGGCTTTTTTCGAAACGGTGTGGAAGAGCATGAAGGCGATCATGTTCATCGTCGTCGAGGCGAGCGTGGCGGCCGGGGGACCTACGGGCGTGGCGTACCAGATCCACCAGATCGTCATCGCGTTCCACAGCACGAACGCGAGTGCCGCCCAGCCGAACATGCCCCACCACGAGCGGCGCGTGTCGTCGTACGACGCGCTGATCCACAGCAGCGGAACGAATCCGACAAGGAGCGTCATGCCCGTCGCTCCGAGCCATCCCGGCGAGAGCAGGATGGCCGATAGGATTACCGCCGCGAATCTACGAAACATGAAATGAGATTTTTACGACGGCAAAAGTAGTCAAATGAGTGCAGATTTCAAAATATTTCATACTTTTGTAACGAAACCAACCAATCTGCTATACTAATGAAGAAATTGTTCGTTTTATTGTCTTTTTGCGCTCTTGCGGGAATCTTATGTTCGGCTTTTCGCGATTCGAAAGGCTGGAAGACGGTCGACGGCGTGATCGTCTTCGATACGCCCGCGCGCGAACCGGGCCAGAAATCGGTACTGGGGCTCAAAACCGCGCCGATGGAGACGGTTCGTGTGGGCTTCATCGGGCTGGGTATGCGCGGCCCCGGGGCCGTGGAACGCTTCACGCACCTCGACGGCGTCGAGATCAAAGCCCTCTGCGACCTTTATCCCGAGCGCGTGGACAGCGCGCAGGCGATCCTCGTGCGCCGCGGGCTTCCCCGGGCGGCGTTCTATTGCGGCGAGGAGGGCTGGAAACAGCTTTGCGAGCGCGATGACATCGACCTGGTGTACATCGTGACCCCGTGGCAGCAGCACGTCCCGATGGCCGTTTACGCCATGGAACACGGCAAACACGTCGCTGTCGAAGTTCCCGCCGCCACGTCGCTCGAAGAGTGCTGGCAGCTGGTGAACACCGCCGAGAAGACGCAGCGGCACTGCATGATGCTCGAAAACTGCGTTTACGACTTCTTCGAACTGACGACGCTCAACATGGCCCGGCAGGGGCTGTTCGGGGACATCCTCCATGTCGAGGGTTCGTACATCCACGACCTCGACGCCTTCTGGGACTACTATCAGGACAGCTGGCGTCTGAAGTTCAACCAGAAACACCGTGGTGACGTCTACGCCACGCACGGCCTCGGCCCCGCCTGTCAACTGCTCGACATCCACCGCGGCGACAAGATGAACTACCTGGTGTCGATGGATACCAAATCGGTCAATGGCCTGAAGCTCGCCGAAGAGAAGCTGGGCGCCACGGAGTTCGCCAATGCCGACCATACGACGACGCTGATCAAGACCGAGAAGGGCCGCACGATCCTGCTCGAACACAATGTCTACACGCCCCGTCCTTACAGCCGCATGTACCAGCTGACCGGCACGAAGGGCTTCGCCAACAAATACCCCATCCAGGGCTATGCTTTCAACCCCGACCAGCTTGCGGATTCGGGCGTGCCCGACCACGAGAACCTGAACGCCCACCGCTTCGTGTCGAAGGAGGTGCGCGAGGCGCTGATGGCGCGGTACAAGGATCCGATCGTCCTCGACATCGAGGCCAAGGCCCGCGAGGTCGGCGGCCACGGCGGCATGGACTTCATCATGGACTACCGGCTGATCTACTGCCTGCAGCACGGTCTGCCGCTGGATCAGGACGTCTACGACGCGGCCGAGTGGTCGTGCATCGGCGCCCTTACGGCGATGTCGCTCGAACACAACAGCGCCCCGGTGGCCGTTCCCGACTTCACGCGCGGCGACTGGAACAAGACCGACGGTTACCGGCATGCGATGCTGGTGCAGTGATCCGGAGACCGTATGAACGAAAATGAGCGCAGCCCGCGGGCTGCGCTCATTTTTTGTTCCGGGGCGTCGTTCAGATGCTCCCGAACAGTTTGCTGCGCGCGATCAGACTGGCGCCGATGACACCTGCGTCGGTTCCCAGCGCGGAGGTGACGACCGGGACGTTCTGGCTCATCAGCTTGAGCGAGTATTTGCGTATGGCCAGTTCGACGGGCTGGAGGAAATGGTAAGGCTCGGCCTGCGCCAGGTTGCCGCCGATGATGATGATTTCGGGGTTGAACAGGTTGATCAGCCCTGCCAGCTGATGGCCCAGTTCCGTGCCGGTCTGGCTGATCAGTTCGATGCAGAGCGGATCTTCGCGTTCGGCCGCTTCGATGATGTCGTTCGTCGTGATGACGGCCCCCTTCCTTACCTTGCGCGAGAGGACCGACGATTCGCCGTTGTTGATACGTTCGATCAGTTTGCGGTGGATGGCGCGGCCCGAAACCTCGGTTTCGATGCAACCCTTTTTGCCGCAGTGGCACAGGATGTTGTTGTTGTACATGTGGACGTGGCCGAACTCGCCCGAATAGCCGTCCTTGCCGTAGTAGACCTTGCCGTCGATGACGATGCCCAGCCCGAGACCCCAGCCGATGTTGACATAGAGCAGGTTTTCATACCGTTTGTTCTCCCCGGACATGTATTCGCCGTAGGCCATCGCCTTGGTGTCGTTCTCGATGAAGATTTTCAGCCCCAGCTTTTCTTTCAGAATGTCCGCGAGCGGCGTGTCGTGGGTCTCCTCGAAGTTGAAGACGCTGGCGCTCGTGCCGGTGCGGCTGTCCACGCGGCCCGAGAGGTTGAGGTTTGCGCCCGCGATCTTTTCCGGGTCGATGCCCTCCAGCGTGTCGATGAACCGCTGCACGCGGTTGCAGAGTTCGTCCAGCGCGTCGTGCGTGTTCTCGAACCGGAAATCGGTGTGCCGCTCGATGCGCACGACCTCGCCGATGAAGTTGATCAGCGCGATGTTCAGCTCGAAGGTTTTCATGTCGATACCCAGGAAGTAGTAGGAGTCGGGGTTGACGCCGTAGCGGATCGCCTTGCGGCCTTTCGTGTGCAGGTTCACCCGCTCCAGTTCGGCGATCATGCCGTCCGACTGGAGTTCGGCGACGTATTTGGCAATGGTTGTGAGGCTGTAGCCCGTCGCTTCGGCGATCTCGGTCACCATGAAATTTCCGTTGCGCATCACATGGCGCAGGATGCTGCTGCGAGTGGTTCCTCCGACGCTGCGGCCGGCGGTCTCCGTTCTGAATTTCTCCAACATAATAGGGTCTGTTTGCAAGAGCAAATATAAGACAAAAACCCATATAAACAAATGAAAATGTTTTTATATGCCGACTTTTATGCAAGAAGTTTTGTTTTTAGGCCCGATTATGGGTTTATATATCAAAAATATGGAATAATTAATGTTGGTTTCTCGGGGCTGCAAAATTGGAAATATTGCATTGTAAATCAATTATATAATTGCATATACAGAATGTGTTTTTCTATGTGAATTTAAAAATTTAGTTTTTTAATTTCATTTGATTAAAAAATATTTTGTGTTAATAAAAACATTCCATAGATTTGTGATGAAACGGGTCTGAAATACCTATAAAATATACATAAAACTACTATGGAAAAGATCAAAGGACTTATCGACGCTCCCTTTACCCCGATGCTGGCCAACGGGGACATCAATCTGGAACCCATTCCGGCCTATGCCGCCATGCTGGCCGAAAACGGATTGAAGGGCGTGTTCATCAACGGTTCGTCGGGCGAGGGTTACATGCTCACTGCCGAGGAGCGGATGGCGTTGGCCGAGAAGTGGATCGCCGCGGCGCCCGCCGGATTCAAGGTGATCGTGCACGTGGGCAGCTGCTGCCTGCGGGAGAGCGCGAAACTCGCCGCCCATGCCGCCGGAATCAGGGCCTGGGGCATCGGCGCCATGGCGCCCCCGTTCCCGAAGATCGGCCGTATCGAGGAGCTGGTCAAATACTGCGAGGTCATCGCTTCGGCCGCACCCGGACTGCCGTTCTATTATTACCACATCCCCGCCTTCAACGGCGCGTTCCTGCCGATGCTCGACCTGCTCAAGGCTGTCGACGGGCGTATTTCGAACTTCGCGGGCATCAAATACACCTTCGAAAGCCTCTATGAGTACAACCAGTGCCGCCTCTACGGGAACGGCCGGTTCGACATGCTGCACGGGCAGGACGAAACGATCCTTCCGAGCCTGGCGCAGGGCGGTGCGCAGGGCGGTATCGGCGGCACGACGAACTACAACGGCCGCGAGCTGGTCGGCATCATCGAAGCCTGGGAGCGGGGCGATCTGGAGACCGCCCGTGAAAAGCAGAACTTCTCGCAGGCGGTGATCAACGTCATCTGCAACTACCGCGGCAACATCGTCGGCGGCAAGCGCATCATGAAACTCATCGGGCTGGACCTCGGACCCAACCGTGTCCCGTTCCGCAACATGACCGACGACGAGGAGCGGTCGATGAAGGCCGAACTGGAGGCCATCGGCTTCTTCGCGCGCTGCAACCGGTTCTGACCGCGGCGCGCTTCCCGAACCCGAATAACCTAAAAACTGACGATATGAAAAAAATCTCCCTCTTTGCGACGGGATTGCTGTGTGCGATGGCCGGGGGCACGTCCTGCAGCGACGACTACGCGGTGCCCGACTATTCGCGTCCCGCATCGAATACCATCGCTTTCAGCTGCCAGTCGGCCTGGGGCGAAGACAACCGGACGCTTTGGACGGAAGAGAGCCGCATCGGTTTCTTCTGCGGACAGACCAATTCGTCCAATGTGGCGCTGGGCGCCGCCGCCATCTCGGTCGGCGAACCCCTGGGGCTGTTCTACACCAAGCTGCCCTGGGCCGCGGGCGAGCACACCTTTTATCTCTATATGCCTTATGACGAAGCCAACGCTTCGACCCGGCTCACGGGTTCGCTCGGCGCGACGCAGTTTCAGAACGGCGTTTCAGCGGCACATATCGCGCAGAGCAGCCTCGCCTATGCGGCGGTGACCTCCGTTGAGACGGAAAACCCCGTCGCCGTGACGCTCCGTCATGTTTTCGGCTACCTCGACCTGGCGGTGACGACTGCGAAATGGCAGGGCTGGTCGGTGGAGTCCGTCGTCGTGACGAGCAAGTCCGGAACGACCCTGGCGGGCGACTATACGTTCGATATGCCCACCGCGAAACTCGCCTTCACGGGCAATGAATCCCCGTCCGTGACGCTGAAAGTCAGCGGTGCGACGCTCGGCGAGGGGACGTTCCACGGCTATGCCGCCGTGGCCGCTCCCGTCGGCGCCGGGACCTACGAAGTCGCCGTGCAGGTGGCGAAGGACGGCGAACAGAGCATCGTTCTCAAGGGTGAAGCCTCGCTCGCCGAAGGCATTGCGCCCGAAGCGGTCACCACGATGGCGCTTGCTGTCGACTCGTTCGACGAAGAGATCGCCGAGGACGATTCGATCGATTTGAGCGATCCCGACGGCGACGGCGTGAAGGAGACGGCCAACTGCTATGTGGCCGGAGCTGCGGGCCGGACCTACCGCTTCCCCGCAACGGTGATGGGCAATGGCTACACGACCCCTGCGACTGCCGATTATGCCGGTGCGGGCACTGCTCCGGGAATCACTCCGGAGGCCCTCGCTCCCAAGTCGGCGCAGCTGCTCTGGCAGACCGAGCCGAACCTGATCGCCGACGTCAAACTGCGCAGCAACCAGGTCTACTTCACGCTCAACGGCGAGGCCGGCGGTGCGCTGAAGGAGGGCAATGCCGTGATTGCGGTCTTCAGCGAGGCCGACGGCGGCGGCGACATCCTCTGGAGCTGGCATATCTGGGTGACGGCGGCCGATCTCGACGCTGCGGTGCAGACCTATACGCTCTACGACAACTTCGCGGCCGCAGGTCCTACCGTCCTGATGGATCGCAATCTGGGCGCGCTCAAAGCGGGCATGTGGGGTACGAACGGCGACAACCTCGCCCTGGGGCTGCTCTACCAGTGGGGCCGCAAGGACCCGTTCCAGAATATCGACGACACCGACATCGGCGGCACGGGAGCCTTGGCCATCGGTCGTCTGCGCAAGACCTACGATGCCGCAGGCAACGCCCTTTCGGTCGACAATGCGGCTGCCGAATACGATGCGACGAACTGGCGTTACTTCACCGCCAAGACGATTCCCGCCGACCGCATCGCCCGCTATCCGATGAATTTCGGCTACCTCAGCACCAGCAACAACTGGCTCGACGAGGCCCGTGACGACCTCTGGGGCAATCCGTTCAGCGGCGAGGTCGGCGAGACCGGCCACAAGTCGGTTTACGACCCGTGTCCTCCCGGATACCGCGTGCCGCACCGTTACATCGGTACGATGTTCACGACCGACGGAAAGAACGCGTCGAACAAGAACGCCGCCGACCTGGCCCGCTGGAAGGGACAGTACACGACGCAGGCCGAGATTCAGGGTGCAGGCGGCAACATCTACCCCTATGGCGGCGGAAGCGCCTCCTATCCCCTCGGCGGCATGCTCTTCGTCAGCGGCGGCAAGATCGTGCCCTTCCGTACGGGCAAATATGTGGGCGCCTACCACGTGAGCATGCCCGCCAACAACGTCAAAACCTCCTACCGGTTCTATTTCGACTACGGAAATATCAAACCCGAGGACAGCAATGCCCGCTACGTCGGCGCCAGCATCCGCTGCATGAAAGAGCAATAGATACATAGATACCTTCCGTCCGCTTCCGCGGCGCATCCCGCACGGGGTGCGCCGGGAGGCAGGACCCCAAACCCGAATTCATACCATGACAACCGAACAACAAAAATACCTGGACGACTGCCGGAAACGCTATGCGGCCGATCTGACGGACGACATCCTGCCGTTCTGGATGAAGCACGGCCTCGACCGCGAACACGGCGGGATCTACACCTGCGTCGACCGCGACGGAACGCGGATGGACACCACCAAATCGGTCTGGTTCCAGGGCCGTTTCGGATACGTCTGCGCGGCGGCCTACCGCCATGCCGGGCGGAATCCCGAGTGGCTCGCGGCATCGAAGAGCGCGCTGGACTTCCTCGAACGCCACTGCATCGACACCGACGGACACCTGTTTTTCACGGTGACCGCCGAGGGCGCACCCGTCCAGAAGCGGCGTTACGTCTTCTCGGAGTGCTTCGCCGCCATCGCCATGGCCGAATACGCCGCGGCTTCGGGCGATTGCTCCTATGCTGCAAAGGCCCTCGACATGTTCCGCAATACGCTGCGGATGCTCTCCACGCCGGGTTTTCTGGAACCCAAAACGCTGGTCCCTTCGCGCGGGCATTCGATCACGATGATGCTGATCAACGTGGCGCAGGTGGTCAGGCAGGTGGCCCCCGATCCGGTGCTCGACGCACAGATCGACAGGTCGGTCGACGAGCTGCGGCGTTATTTCATGCACCCCGAGTTCGGGTCCATCCTCGAGACGGTGGGTCCGGACGGGGAGTTCATCGACACCTGCGCCGGCCGCACGATCAATCCCGGGCATTGCATGGAGACCGCGTGGTTCCTGCTCGACGTGGCCCGCACGCGCGGCTGGGACGCACAGCTGGTCGAAATGGCCGTCACGATCATCGACTGGGCCTGGAAATGGGGCTGGGACGAGCCTTACGGCGGTATGATCAATTTCCGCGACTGCCGCAACTTCCCGCCGCAGGACTATTCGCAGGACATGAAATTCTGGTGGCCCCAGTGCGAAACGATCCTCGCGGCGCTCTATGCCTATGTGGCTACGGGCGACGGAAAATACCTCGAAATGCACCGCAGGGTCAACGACTACGCCTACCGGGTCTTCCCCGACGCCGAATACGGCGAATGGTACGGCTACCTGCACCGGGACGGTACGGTGGCGCAGCCGGCCAAGGGCAACCTGTTCAAGGGGCCTTTCCACATCCCGCGCATGATGCTCAAGGCGACGCAGCTGTGTGACGAAATCCTGAATGAATAACCTTAAAAACGATACCTGTAATGAAATCTGAAATCAACTATTGCCTGCGCGTTCTGCTGATGGCGGGATGTCTGGTGACTCCGCCCCTTGCGTTGTCCGCCTGTGCAGACGATGAAATCAAGCGTCCGGCGGTGACTGACCCCGTGATGCCCGATCTCGGGCCGGAGGCTGCCGAAGGGACGATCAGCCTTTCGCAGATGGAGACCTATACTCCCTTCACGGCCGGAACGGGCGCCCATTCGTACCGTATTCCCGCGATGGTGACCGCTGCCGACGGCTCGCTGCTGGTGTTCTGCGAGGCGCGCTACAATTCGTGGATGGACAAGAGCTACACGGACATCGTGGTCCGGCGCAGCACCGACAACGGCAAAACGTGGTCCGAGCAGACCAACCTGACCGGGTCGGCCAACGGCGGCGGCTACGCTTTCATGGACCCCACGCCCGTGGCCGACCGGACGACGGGCAGGATCTTCGTGTTCTGCTGCCGTTGGGTCAAGTCGGACGCCGACGCGACCAAGACGCGCGCCTATATGATCTCCTCGTCGGACAACGGCGCCACGTGGAGCGATCCGGCGGATGTCACCGACCAGGTGATCGTGCCGGGCTGCTTCAGCTCGGGATTCGGTCCCGGCTCGGGCATTCAGATCTCGCGCGGGCGCCGCGCGGGACGCCTCATCCTCCCTTCGAGGCAGTATAACGGTTCGGCCAGCAAGGGTTTCGCCGTCTATTCCGACGACCACGGCACCACCTGGAAGGTAAGTTCCGAGGTGCTGGGCGGCGAGAGCCAGATTGCCGAGTGCGGCGAGGACCGGCTGACCGTCAACATCCGCAAGGGCACCGACCGCTACTCCTCCTTCTCGAAGGACGGCGGCCAGACGTGGACCGCGGCCGCAAAGGACGGCGGGCTGCCTTCGTTCGAGAGCGGCTGCCATGCGAGCGTTTGCAGCGGCGGCGGGAATATGGTCTTCTACTGCGGTCCGAAGGGCGGCGCGAAGTCCTCGACGCACGACAACCGCTACGAACTGATGCTTTACCGCAGTCCCACGGGCGCCCAGGGGTGGACGCGCAGCCAGTTGCTCTACGACCTGGCGGCCGGTTATCCCGACATGACGCTGCTCGGCGACGGACGCCTGGCCATCGTCTTCGAGGCCGGTCCCGAGAAGGGCTTCATCACCCGGAGCAGCCGTCCGGCGGGCTGGATGCGTCTCGATGTGCTGATTTTGCCCCGGGAGGTGGCCGACTACGGCTATTGGTTCGAATAATACTAACGCTTAACCTGGAAAACCATGAGACAAAATTCCAAACTCAATAGATGCCGGATGCTGTTGGTGTCGGCGCTGATGCTGTTCACGATCGGCGTGGCGGCCGCGCAGCCCCGCCATACGGTGACGGGAAAGGTGACCGATGCGTCCGGCGCTCCGATGGTCGGGGTGACGGTGATCGAGCAGGGGACGACCAACGGCACGACGACCGGTGTCGACGGGAGCTATTCCCTGACGGTGAAGGGCGAAAAGGGCGTGTTGACATTCAGTTCGCTGGGATATACCTCGCAAAACATTCCCGTGGGCGGGAAGGCCACGGTCGATGTGAAACTCGACGAGGATGCCATCAACATGAGCGAGGTGGTGGTGACCGGATACGGCCGCACCGTCACGAAAGATAAACTGACGGCCGCGATTTCGAAGGTTTCGGGCGACATCCTCGAAAGGGGCGTGCGTTCGAATCCCTTGCAGGCGCTGGCCGGTACGGTGACGGGCGTGCGTGTCGCCACGACGTCGGGACAGCCCGGTGCGGCGCCCTCGATCGTCATTCGCGGCGGCGCGGCCCTCGACGGCACGGGTACGCCCCTCTATGTGATCGACGGCGTGCAGAAGGAGGATATGAACGACATCAACTCGAACGACATCGAGTCGATCGAAATCCTGAAGGATGCCGCGGCGACGGCCCTTTACGGCGCCAAGGCCAATGCGGGCGTGGTGCTCGTGACGACCAAGCGCGGCCGTGCGGGCAAAGCCGAAATCTCGTTCAAGGCCAACGTCGGACTGAACTACCTGCGCAAGACCAACGAGTTTCTCGCGGCCGACGACTACCTTTACTACCTGCGTCTGGCGGCTTACCGTTCGGGCAACGTCGCGGCGCTCTCGGCTGCCGGCCCCTACGGGACGGGCAACCTTTACGAAGCCGACGGCAACAAGGCGCAGGAGGGCGTTTACAGTACGATGTTCCTCACCGACGACAATGCCTTCCTGCTCAAGAAGGGTTACAAACAGATGATCGATCCGATTACGGGCAAGACCATCATTTACAGCGAATTTACGCCGAGCGACGCTTCGGTGCGCGACATGGCGCTGACGCAGGACTACAACATCTCGGCGTCGGGCGGCAACGACCGCGGGCGTTACTATGCCAGCCTGGGTTACTACGACGAGTCGGGTTTCCCGGTGATCTCCTATTACAAGCGGTTGTCGTTCACGACCAACGCCTCGTACAAGATCACCCCGTGGCTTGAATCGAACAGCCAGTTCAACTTCTCGCGTTCGGACAGCCGCCAGGTGAGCGATTACATCGGCGGCGGCGAGTCCAACTTCTTCGGCATCATGTTCTCGGCGCCCCCGACGATGCGCCGGTTCAACCCCGACGGCGATCCGGTCGTCTGTTCGACCAACTGGGAGAACGGCAACTGGGATGCCGCCCAGAGCAGTTTCTACCGCCGCAACACCAACTACCGCTTCACGATGAACCAGGGCCTGAAATTCAATATCACGGACCATATTTCGCTGAAGGTTAACGGTATGTGGTACTTCAACATGTATGAAAAGGAGAAGTTCAACCGGACCTATATCGTCAAGCCGGGTTCCCCGAACAGCGACCATGCGGCTTCGGCGAGCTATTCGCGCATGCTGTCGCAGACCTACAACGCCATCGCGGGGTACGAAAATTCGTGGAACGACCACAATTTGAGCGTCATCGTCGGTTACGAGTTCTACGACAAGTTCAATTTCGGCCTCTCGGCCGGCGGGCAGGGCGCCGACTCCGACGATTTCATCAGCCTGGGGTATATCGACAAGACCCTCGATAAGAACATCTCGAAGATCAGCATGAATTCGACCCACCTGAACGAGCGCAGCATGTCGGTCTTCGGCAACGCCAGCTACGACTACAAGGGCAAGTACCTCTTCTCGTTCTCGGCGCGCTACGACGGTTATTCGAAGCTGGTGAACAACAAGTGGGGCTTCTTCCCGGGCGTCAGCGCCGCGTGGAACATCCACAAGGAGAAGTTCATGGAGGGCACGCAGGGCTGGCTGTCGAGCCTGAAGATCCGTGCCGGATACGGCCAGAACGGAAATGTGAACATCCTGGCCGGACCTTACGATTTGCAGGGCAATTATGGCAAGACCGGCAGCTACGACGACGAATACGGCATCCTGATCAACAAACTGCCCTATCCCGACCTGCGCTGGGAGAAAACGACCTCGGTGGACTTCGCCGTCGAGGCCAGCTTCCTGAACCGCTTCCGGGTGTCGGTGGGAGCCTATAACAAACTTACCTCCGACCTGCTGGCCGAGGTTCCCTTCCCCAGCTCGGCGGGCGTCGGCAACCAGTACACCAACAACGGCAGCGTCCGTAACTGCGGCCTGGAGTTCGAGTTCGACGCCACCGTCTTCCAGAACAAGGACTGGAAGGTGCAGGTGGGCGGAAATGCGACCTACATGCGCTCGAAGATCATGCGGCTGCCCGATAACGGCAACCTGAACAACCGCCAGGGCGGACAGCAGGTCTACAATGCGGCCGGCGACCTGATCTGGGTCGGCGGCAAGCAGGAGGGACAGGAGTACGGCGTGGCCTATGCCTACCGGATGGTCGACGTCGTTCGCAGCGAGGCCGACCTGCAGAAATATGCCTGGTATGTGGACACGACCCCTTCGGCCGGCACGATCTACGGTCCCGGCGCCTGGGCGACGCTGACTGCCGCCGAGCAGGAGAAGGGGCAGCTGCTGCAACCCGGCGACGCCATCTTCTACGATGTCAACGGAGACAACACGATCGACCAGTACGACCAGGTGAAGATGGGCAACACGATTCCCCGCTGGGTCGGCGGCGTGAACCTCTCGGTGGCCTGGAAGGGGCTTTCGCTCTACGCGCGTTTCGACTACGCCACGGGTTATGTGGCCAAAAACAGCCGCAAACAGTATTACATGGGGCTTTCGCAGGGTACGTTCAACACTCTCAAGGAGAGCAAGGACACCTGGTCGGAGGAGCGTCCCGACGCCAAATACCCGATCCTGATGTACGCCGACACGAAGTTCCGCAACAACTACCGCATGAGCAATATCTTCTACGACGATTCGAGTTACCTCTGCGCCCGCGAAATCGCGTTGAGCTACTCGCTGCCCGAGAAGTGGGCGCGTGTGGTCCGCATGAAGAACCTCACGGTGTCGGTAACGGGCCAGAATCTTTTCTACTGGACCGGTTCGTCGCTCTACAACCCCGAGTACGGCGTCAACGGAAACGGCGGCTACGGCATTCCCCGGACGGTGCTTTTCGGCGTCAAGGCCACTTTCTAAATCTTTAAAACACGACGGTTATGAAACGAATGAAGATATGTCTCCTCCTGTTGATCGGATCGCTGACGGCATCCTGCAACGCCCTCGACCTGGGTCCGGAGGACATCTACTCGATCAACAACTACTGGAACTCGGCCGAGCAGTGCGAACGCTTTATGATCGGGCTGCACTACCGGGTGCGGGAGCGTGCCGAGAACATGCTGCTGATGGGCGAAATGCGCGGCGGCATGCTCAACACGGCCTCCGTGACCTCCACGGGCGAGGGAGCCTACAATGTCGAGGCGGTGAACAACAACCTCTCGGAGGCCAATCCGGGCCTGACCAACTGGGGCAATTTCTACATGGACATCTACCAGATCAACCACGCCATCGACAAAATCTCGACTGCGTGCGAGTTTCTCGACGACAAGACCCGCCACACCTATCTGGGACAGCTCTACGGACTGCGCGCCTTCTACTACTTCCACATGTTGCGCACGTGGGGCGGAGTGCCCCTCTGCGACAAGCCCGACGTGCTGATGACCAGCGAGATCGCCAAACTCAACAAGGAGCGTGCGACCGAGCAGGAGACCTGGCAGTTCGTCCGCGACGACGTGGAGCGTTCGTGCCGGATGTACGAGGAGCTGGGATTCGGGAATTTCAAGAGCAAGAACTGCTACTGGAACAAAGCGGCTTCCTACTGTCTGAAGGCCGAGGTGTGCCTCTGGGGTGCGAAGGTGAAGCCGCTGAAAGGTTCGGCGGTCCTCTCTCCGTCGCCCGAGGACGACCTGACGGACGCCAAAAATGCGTTGGAGGCCGTCGAGCCGCTCTACGCATACAATGCGAAGTTCGCCGACGCCTTCTCGCCGACGGGCAAGGACTCGAACCGGGAGACGATCTTCGCCCTCCGCTACAAACTGGGCGAAAAGTCGAACCACTACATCAATTTCACCTATAACGTGGCTACTTTCACGAAATATCTCGACAAGGACGGCAACAAGATCGGCAACGTCTTCAACATCGGCAGCGGCGCCATGCGCTACGAATATTCGCAGGCGTGCTACGACGCTTTCGACGAGGACGATTCGCGCCGGGACGCGACCTTCATGCAGTTCTACCTGAAGGACAACGACGAAAAGGTATATCCTGCCGGCCGTGCGCTGTGCAAGTTCCTGGGCGAGGTCGACAACGGCAAGAAGCAGTTCACCAACGACGTGCCCGTCTACCGCTACATGGACGTGGCGCTGATGCTCGCCGAGGTGAACAACTGCCTGAACGTCCCGGCCGAGGTGAAGAAGTGGATCGAGGCGGTCCGCACCCGGGCCTACGGCGCGGCGAAGCGGCCTGCGTTCACCTATACGACCCCGGAGGCTGCCGAGGAGGCGATCCTTGCCGAACGCACCAGGGAGTTCGTGGCCGAAGGCAAGCGGTGGTACGACGTACGCCGCATGCTGGGCGGCAGGTATGCTCTGGAGCTGGTGCGCGGCAACGAGCTGAAACTCGTGTGGCCGATCGACGCGGGCGTCCTCTCGAAGGACAGCAAGGTGAAACAGAACGAAGGATATGTGACGGAATGACCGGGGGACTTGTAAATATCCGGACTGCGGCGCTGCTGCTGGCGGGATGCCTCGGCATCCTGCCGGCGGCGGCACGCGAAATGCGGGTACAGGTGCACAACGCCTGCATTCCCGTGATGACCGACCGGCCGTTCAACGTCGTGGCCGAAATCTGCATCGAGAACCGGGACGCGGAGCCGGTCGTTTTCGACGGGGTTTCGGTCGCGCTCGGGGACGGGCCTGCTGCCGGGGCTGTCCGTTCGCTGCGGCTGGTCTATACCGGCACGATGTCGGCCCTCTGGTCGCGCACAACGTCGTGGGCCATGAAGGACCAGTTCAAACGCCTCGGAGGCTGTCAGACGATCTACTGCGATCCGGGCTATGCCCTTCCGCAGCCCGAGGTGCGGCCCGTCGCAGGTGGTTCCGTATGGCTTCCTGCGGGCGTCCGGCTTCCGAAGGGGCGTCACTATTTCTACGTCAGCGCCGCCGTCGGTCCTGTCGCGGCGGATGCCTTGTCCGATGCCTTCGGGCTTGCCGTGACACGGGTCGGGATCGGCGGTTCCGACGCCGCTTTCACCCAGGACCGCAACCTTCCCCGCCGGTTGGGCGTCGCCGTCCGCCGGCACGGTGACGACGGCGTGTATGCCTATCGCATTCCGGGTCTGGTGACGACGAACGAGGGCACGCTGCTGGGGGTCTACGACGTGCGCCGACGCACGAGCCTCGATCTGCAGGACGACATCGACGTGGGTTTGAGCCGCAGTACCGACGGCGGGCGCACGTGGGAGCCGATGCGTATTATCATGGACATGGGTACATGGGGCGGACTGCCCGAGGCGCAGAACGGCATCGGCGATCCGGCGATCCTGGTCGACGAACGGACGGGCGAGATTTTCGTCGTCGCCGTCTGGGTCCACGGCATCGGCAACGACCGCGCCTGGACGGGCGTGGGGCAGGGCATGGCTCCCGAGGAGACCTCGCAGCTGATGATCGTCAGCAGCCGCGACGACGGCCGCACGTGGTCTGCGCCGCGCAACATCACCCCGCAGGTCAAGGACCCTTCGTGGTCGCTGACTCTGCAAGGCCCCGGGCGCGGGATCACGATGCGCGACGGCACGCTCGTCTTCCCGATTCAGTATATCGACTCGACGCGGGTTCCCAACGCGGGCGTGATGTACAGCCCCGACCACGGGCGGACGTGGCGGACGCACCGCTTCGCCAAGTCCAATACCACCGAATCGCAGGTGGCCGAGCCGGCGCCGGGCGTGCTGATGCTCAACATGCGCGACAACCGCAGGACGGGGCGTGCGGTCTTCACGACGCGCGATCTGGGGCGCACCTGGACCGAGCACGTCTCGTCGGGGGCTTTGCGCGAACCGGTCTGCATGGCCAGTTTGCTTCATGTTCCGGCGGAACGGAACGTTCTCGGGCGTGACGTGCTGCTGTTCTCGAACCCCGATACGACCAAGGGCCGCAACCATATGACCGTCAAGGCGAGCCTCGACGGGGGTTATACGTGGCTTCCCGGAAATCAGCTCCTGCTCGACGAGGAGGAGAACTGGGGCTATTCGTGCCTGACGATGGTCGACCCCGGGACGGTCGGCATCCTCTACGAGGGAAGCACCGCGCAGCTGGTCTTCCAGACCGTGAAACTGCGTGACATCGTGCGCAGTGCGGACGACGGGCTTTCCTGGCGTTCCCTGCCTGAAACGGCTCCTGCGGAAGCCGGATATGCGGCCGGGGTTTCGGCCATGTACGCCGGCGCTGCGGGGGATGCGCTGATCGCTGCGGGAGGCGCGAACTTTCCGGACGTCCCGGCCGCCGAAGGCGGTGAAAAAACCTTCTACGACGGTGTCTTCCTGCTGCGCGGCGGGGTTTGGAACCGGGCCGGGCGGCTGCCTGCTCCGGCGGCTTACGGCGTGACCTTCCCGGTCGGGGACGGACTCGTGCTCGCCGGGGGCGCCAATGCCTCGGGAGCGCTGCGCAGCGTCGTGAAACTTCGCCCGAAAGGGAAAAAGGTCGTTGCCGCGGAGCTGCCCGCCCTGCCGTGTGCCGTCGAGCAGGCGGCGGGAGCGGCCGTCGGCGGAAAACTCTACCTGGCGGGCGGCATCGCCGACGGGACCCCCTCGGCGGCGCTGTACATGCTCGACACGCGTGCCGCAAAGCCGTGCTGGCGGTCATTGGCTCCGGTTCCCGAGGCCTTCGTCCAGCCCGTTATGGCGGCTTCGGCGGGCCGTCTCTACCTCTGGGGCGGATTCGATCCGCGGGACGGGTCGGTTTCGGGCAATGGCTACTGCTACGATCCCGCCGCCGACGCATGGCGTGAAATCCCCGGCGTCCCCGACGGCGGAACGTTTGTCGGAGGCTGTGCCGCGACGCTTGCTGACGGCCGCATCCTCTGCACCGGGGGCGTCGACCGCGCCGTTTTCGCCGCGGCGCTGCGGCTGCCGTCCGCCGAACTCGGATCTTACCTTTCACAACCGCCCGCGGCCTACCGTTTCCGTGCTGCGGCGTGGATTTTCGATCCTGCGTCCGGGCAGTGGAGCCGGGCCGGGGTGTCGGGCCGCACGGCCCGTGCAGGCGCGTCGCTCGTGCCCTGTGCCGGAGGCGTCTGCCTGCTCGGCGGAGAGATCAAACCCGGGGTCCGCACTCCGGACGTATGCCGCACCGACGGCTTGGAATAACTTCAAACCCTGTTAACGATGAATCGGATTCAAACGAGTAAAATTTATCCCTGGGTGGTCGTGGCCCTGCTGTGGGTCGTGGCCCTGCTCAACTACATGGACCGCCAGATGCTCTCGACGATGCGCGATGCCATGCAGTTCGACATCACGGAGCTTGAATCGGCCGTCAACTTCGGCCGGCTGATGGCCATTTTCCTCTGGATTTACGGCTTCATGAGTCCCGTGGCGGGGGCCGTCGCCGACCGTATCAGCCGCAAATGGCTCATCGTCGTCTCGTTGGGCGTCTGGTCCACCGTGACGCTGCTGATGGGCTATTCGACGACCTTCACCCAGATCTACTGGCTGCGGGCGCTGATGGGTGTCAGCGAGGCGCTCTATATTCCGGCCGGGCTGTCGCTGATCGCCGACTACTTCACCGGGTCGAGGCGCAGCCTGGCCATCGGCATCCACATGACCGGGCTTTATGTCGGCCAGGCCGTCGGCGGTTTCGGTGCGACGGTGGCCGCGGCCTTCTCGTGGCAGACGACCTTCCACTGGTTCGGCATCGTCGGCATCGTCTATGCCCTGGTGCTGATCCTGCTGCTGCACGAAAAACGCCGCGAGAGGCCCGAACCGAAGGTCGACGCGCCCAAGCCCGCCGGGGAGACCGTCTGGCGGAGCTTCGCGCTGCTCTTCTCGAATATCGCCTTCTGGACGATCCTCTTCTACTTCGCCTCGTCGTCGCTGCCGGGCTGGGCGACCAAGAACTGGCTCCCGACGCTCTTCTCCGAGAGCCTCCGCATCCCGATGTCGCAGGCCGGACCGCTCTCGACCATCACCATCGCCTTTTCGTCGTTCCTAGGCGTGATGATCGGCGGACCGGTGTCCGACCGCTGGGTGCGGCGCAACCTGCGCGGGCGCATCTACACCAGCGCCATCGGGCTGGCCCTGATGATCCCGGCGCTGGTGCTGCTGGGACTGGGCAGCGGCATGTTCGCAGCCGTGGCCGCGGGGCTTTGCTTCGGTGTGGGCTACGGCATGTTCGACGCCAACAACATGCCCATCCTCTGCCAGTTCGTGCCGGCGCGCCAGCGCGCTTCGGCCTACGGGGTGATGAACATGACGGGCGTCTTCGCCGGGGCCGTCGTTACGAAGGTCCTTGGCGGCTGGGCCGACGGCGGTAACCTCGGACTGGGATTCGCCCTGATGGCGGCCGTTCTCGCGCTGGCACTTTTCATGCAGCTGACCGTCCTGCGTCCGAAAACCGATAACATGGAGTGATGAACCGGGAAATAGACCTTTCGGAAACCTGCTACGGCCGGGTCCGCGACCTGCAATACGACCTGGCCGTGCTGCCGTGGGGTGCGACGGAGCCTCACAACCTGCATCTGCCTTACCTGACGGACTGCATCCTTGCGCACGACATTGCCGTGGATGCCGCGCGGAAGGCCCTCGAAACCTGCGGTGTGTGCTGCATGGTGCTGCCGCCCGTGAGCATGGGTTCGCAGAACCCCGGGCAGCGCGAACTGCCGTTCTGCATCCATGCCCGTTACGAAACGCAGAAGGCGATCCTCACCGACATCGCGTCGTCGCTCCGGGCGCAGGGCATGCGGCGGCTGGTGATCGTCAACGGTCACGGCGGTAACTGTTTCAAAAACATGATCCGCGATCTGGCGGTGGAGATGCCCGATCTGCTGATCGCCGCGGGCGACTGGTATGCGGCGTGCCCGGCGCAGGACTTTTTCGACGAACCGGGCGACCATGCCGACGAACTCGAGACCTCGGTGATGATGCACTATCATCCCGAGCTGGTGAACCTCGCCGAGGCGGGACCGGGGACTTCGAAACCTTTTGCAGCGCGCATGCTGAACGAAAAGGTGGCCTGGGTGCCCCGCGACTGGCGGCGGGTGTCGCAGGATACGGGCATCGGCAATCCGGCGAAAGCCACGGCCGGGAAGGGCCGCCGCTTCGCCGAAGCCGTCGCCGGCCGTTTCGCGGAGTTGTTCTGCGAACTGGCCCGCGGCCCGGTTTACCGGGATTGACGGCGCGGGTCGCCGGGGTGTGAATAAAGCGGCAGACCTCATGGTCTGCCGCTTTTTCTTATAAACTGTGGCCGTGTTTTTGCACGTGCCGATCGAGCCTCACCGCCGGATTCCTCCCCGCGAAAGTACCTCCTCGAAGTAGGCAATGGTCTTTAAGAGACCGTCTCGCAGCTGGATTTTCGGTTCCCAGCCGTTGAGCATGTTGCGGGCGAGGGAGATGTCGGGCTGCCGCTGCTGGGGGTCGTCGGCGGGCAGGGGCAGGTGGACGATTTTCGATTTCGAACCCGTCAGGGAGATCACCTCCCGGGCCAGTTCGGCGATGGTGAATTCGTTCGGGTTGCCGATGTTCACCGGGCCGGTGAAATCGTCGGGCGTGTCGTTCATCATGCGCACCATGCCTTCGATCAGGTCGTCGATGTACTGGAACGAACGGCTCTGCTCGCCGTCGCCGTAGATCGTGATATTGTCGCCCCGCAGCGCCTGGACGATGAAATTCGAGACCACGCGGCCGTCGTTGATGTCCATTTTCGGACCGTAGGTGTTGAATATGCGGATGATCTTCACGGGGATGCCGTGTTCGCGGTAGTAGCTCATGAAGAGCGATTCGGCGCAGCGCTTGCCCTCGTCGTAGCATGAGCGGACGCCCAGCGGGTTGACGTGTCCCCAGTAATCCTCCCGCTGGGGGTGGATCAGCGGGTCGCCGTAGACCTCCGAGGTCGAGGCCTGGAGGATCTTGGCCCGGTTGTATTTGGCCATGCCCAGCATGTTGATCGAGCCGATCACCGACGTTTGGGTGGTTTTGATCGGATCGTGCTGGTAGTAGATCGGCGAAGCGGGGCAGGCGAGGTTGTAGATCTCCTCGACCTCGGCCATATAGGGATAGACGATGTCGTGGCGGATGACCTCGAAATTGGGGTGCGGCAGCAGATGCCGGATATTGCTTTTGTGGCCGGTGAAATAGTTGTCGATGCAGATGATGTCGTTGCCTTCCGCAAGCAGCCTTTCGCATAGGTGGGAACCGATGAATCCGGCGCCGCCTGATATTAGTATTCGCTTCATTCCCAAGAGGAGAAGATTGATTCAGAAACACAAAGGTAGAATTTATATTTAAAATGAACTATCTTTGCAGATGAAATAAACAAATTGGGTCGAAAAAACATGCCTTATGGGCCGAAAAGCCGTATCCTGCCTGTTGAAAATTCTGGGCGTCGCCTTTACCGCATTGCTGCTGGCGGCAGCCGTCGTGAGCTGGCGCTCGTCGTTCATCTCTCCTGAAGCCGGAAACTTCTGGGCTTCCGTCGCATTGCTGATGCCCGTCATCCTGGCGCTGAACCTCGCGGCGCTCGTCTGGTGGCTTTTCCGCCGCAAGTGGGGCGTTGCGCTGATGCCCGCCGCGGCGCTGGCGCTCAATCTGGGGTATATTTCGGCGATGGTCCAGCTGCCCGATTTCGACAGCAAGGGTCCCCATGACATCCGCATCGCCACGCTCAACTCCTTCGGGTTCCGCCGTCTCGGCCCCACGCCCGTCACGGCCTACGGCATCGCTACGGTGATGAAGCGCGAGCAGGTCGACGTGCTCTGTCTCCAGGAGTTTCCCGAGGACCGCGCGTTTCCGGCCGACAGCATCGCCCGGTTTTTCGCCGCGCGGATGCCCTACTACGTCGCCCAAAGCGGGCAGGCCATCCTGAGCCGTTTTCCGATCCTCGACCACCGCTACGTCCGGTTTCCCGACTCGGGCAACGACTACCTGGAGGCGGACCTCCGGGTGGGCGACGACACCGTGCGTGTCTTTTCGGTGCACCTCCAGACCTCCGGCATTTCGAGCCTGCGCCACCGGTTCCGCAAGGATTACAACAGCAACGCCCCGGTCGAACGGGTGATCGGCGAACTGGAGCGCAACAGCCGTATCCGGGCGCAGCAGGTGCGCGAAATCCGTGCGGTGATCGACTCCACGCATTATCCGGTCATCCTTGCCGGGGATTTCAACGACACGCCCTCCTCCTATACCTACCGCCGGCTCAGGGGCGACATGACGGACGGCTTCCGGGCCGTCGGCAATGGCTTCGGCGGCACGTTCCGCTATCTGGGCGGCGTGCTGCGCATCGACTACGTCTTCTACGACGACAATTTCACGGGGGTGGGTTACTACATGCCCGACGACGATTTGAGCGACCACAAGGCCGTCATCGCAGAGCTTAAGCTCCGGCGGTAGCCTCGGCGGCCTTTTCCTGTTCGGGCTGTTCCTTGGCGATGGTGAACGTGAAGGTCGAGCCTTCGCCCTCCTTCGATTCGATGGTCACCTCGCCGCCGTTGCGGCGCGTGAGGTCCTGCACCAGCTGCAATCCCAGTCCCGATCCCTCTTCGTTCTTCGTTCCGTAGGTGGTGTGGTGGATTTCGGGGTTGAGCAGTTTGGGAATGTCCTCCTCCTTGATGCCGATGCCGAAGTCGCGGACGGCGATCACGGCATGCGAAGGTGTGTCGCGGACCGAAATGATGATGCGTCCGCCCTCTTTGGTATACTTGATGGCGTTGGACATCAGGTTGCGCATGATCGTCTTGACCATGTCCACGTCGCAGTGGACCGTGATCGGGCCGGGAATGTCGTATTCGACCTCGATGTTCTTGACCTGCGCCACCGTGTCGGACATCTTGCTGGCGAAAAGCACCACCTCCGAAATGTCCACCTCCTGGAAAACCGTGTTCATGCGTCCGATCTGGCTCTTGGTCCATTTCAGGAGGTTGTCCAGCAGCATGAAGGTGCTTTCGGTGATGTTGTTGCCCATCGAGAGCATCTCGAAGTTGTCCTCGCCGATCTGTTCGGCCGTGAGGTTGATCGAAAGCATGTTGAAGACCATCTTGAGCGTGCCGATCGGCGATCGGAGGTCGTGGGCGATCACCGAATACATCTTGTCGCGCGCCTCGACGGTCTCCTGCAGTTCGTCCCGCTGCTGGAGGATGGTGCGCTGCGCCGCTGCCAGGTAGATGTGGTGGGCCACACGGGTGATCAGCTCCTCGTGGTTGAACGGCTTGGAAATGTAGTCGCTGGCTCCGAACTTGAATCCCTTCACGATGTCCTCGGGGTTGTGCAGCGCCGTGAGGAAAATTACGGGGATGTCCTCGTGCGCGGGGTCCGCCTTCAGCCGTTTCAGCACTTCGTAGCCGTCCAGGTCGGGCATCATGATGTCCAGCAGGATCAGGTCGGGGTTCACCTCCGCGACTTTTTGCAGCGCTTCGAAACCGCTCGACGCCGTGACGATCTTGTATTTCGCCCGGCTCAACACGGCTTTGAGCAGCATGATGTTCGTGGCGATGTCGTCGACCGCGAGGATGGTGTAATCCTCGGGCTTGATGGCAATGTTTTTCATGGCAGTCAGCAGTTTATAACCAACAAATCTAATAAAAAAATCGGGCTTGTGCAAAAAATCATGCGCGGCGGGCCTTTTCCCACGTCCCGCGGCCCCGGTGGGTCGCCAGATACCAGGCTCCGCGGAAGACGTTGAGGTTCATGAAGAGGAAATAGTAGGGAACCGAGAGCATGCCGCCGCGGTTTCCGCGGCGTTCGCGCACCCATCCGGCGGCCGCCGCGAGGTAAAAGACCGCCTGCAGGGCGAGCAGCACGGCGTAAAGTGCCGGATGTCCGGACCAGAGCAGCGCCACGTTGAGGGGCACCAGGGCCGCGAGAGCCACGGGGGTGACGGTCCACCGCAGCACGCGGTGCGAGACGTACTGGAACCACAGCACCCCGTAGCGGAATGGATTCAACAACTTGCGCAGGCGCCATACCGACTGTAATCCTCCCGCTGCGATACGGCGTTTGCGCTTGCCCTCCTCGCCCATGTCGGCCGACGGGGTCTCGAGGGCGCAGGCCTCCTTGCAGTAGGCGATCCGGTAGCCGTCGGCGGCGATGAGCATCGAACAGACGAAGTCGTCCAGCAGCGTGTCTTCGGGCATCGTACGCCATAGGTCGCGCCGCACGGCGAACAGCTCCCCGGCGGCTCCCACGGCCGAATGAAGGCGGCAGTCCCACTCCTTGAGTTTCGATTCGTATTTCCAGTAGACCCCTTCGGTCGCGGCGGCGCCGGACCCTTCCGCGGCCGCCACGCGCTTCTCGCCGGCGACGCACCCCACCTGCGGGTCGTCGAAACGGCGCACGATTTCGGTCACGGCTTCGGGGTTGAGCATCGTGTTGGCGTCGGTGAAGACGACGATCGGGGTATGGATATGCTCCAGCGCACGGTTCAGCGCTGCGGTTTTGCCGCCGCGCCGGGCGTCGTGGAGCACCGTGACCCCAGGATAGGCGGCCAGCAATTCGGGCGTGCGGTCGGTCGATCCGTCCGTCACCCAGGCGATGTGCAGCCGCCCTTCGGGGTAGACCAGCGTCCGGCAGTTTTCCATTTTGGCGGCGACGATCTCCTGCTCGTTGTAAGCGGCGATCAGCAGCGTCACTTCGGGTGCTTCGGCCGGAGCGGCGTGTTTCGCGGCGGGGCACACCGCCTCGCGGAGTTTCACCAGCACGGCGAGCAGGGCGCCGTACCCGACGTAGGTGTAGACGACGAGCAGGGCGCAGGCCCAGAAAACGATGGCTGTGGCAGTCATGGCGTCGGTCGGTTTATTTGCGGCGGAGCAGCCGTTCGGCTCTCCGGACGAACTTGTATCCGAAGAGGTTGATCAGGAGAGTCCGGGTGCGGTAGTAGGCGAAGGCCTTGGGCGAGAACCACGAATTCTGGTAGTGGTGGATGGCGTAGGTGTCGGGCGTGAGCATCACCCTGCGCGAGTCGAAGACCTTCGGCGAGAAGTAATCCGGCGGCAGGATATAGACCGCTTCGGAGAGGTCCTTCCGTTTCAGGGCTTCGAGGCCTCCCTCGGCCTTCACGATGGGTTTCAGCTGCGGAATCCGCTCCTGCATGATCTCGGGCAGCATCCGGATGTCGTACGTCCCGTCCTCGCGGACGAATTTGCGCCCTTCGTAGTAGTCGAGGCACTGCTTGACCCAGTCGCAGCCCTTCTCGGCGCCCAGCACGGCGGCTTCGATCGTCCCGGCGGTCTCGGCCCCCGCGAAATAGGGCAGGTCGAGCAGCGGGTCGAAGCTCCGCAACACCTCGACGTCCGAGTCGAGGTAGATGCCTCCGTAGTTGTAGAGGGCGTAGAAACGGATGTAGTCGGCTGCGAAGGCGTATTTCTTCGCCTCGAAGGCCTGCTTCACCCAGGGCACGGACTCCAGGTCGAAGCGTTCGGTATCCCAGAGGACGACTTCGTAGTCGGGCAGGTGTTTTTTCCAGCTGGCGAGACACTTTTCGATCTTCGCGGGATAGGGATCTCCGCTCAGCCAGCAGAGGTGGATTTGCTTGGGTATCATGGTGTCTGGAATTTCATTTCGGTCATTACCTTTTGCATCTGCCGCTCCCACGAGAGCCGTCCCTCGATGGTCGTGCGGATGTGCGCCGGGGTGCGGTCCGCCGTGTCGAGCCAGCCGAGGAGGGCGGTGATGTCGAGCGGCGTGTCGTCGGCCGGAGCCTTCAGAACGTAGGGCATGCCGTCGAAGTCGCTGTCCCGCTCGGAGTAGACGAACGGGATGCCCCGCGCGGCGTATTCGCGGTTTTTGAGGCTTTTGAGGCTCTCGATGCCGTTGCGGTGGCGGGCGAGACTCGCCACGCCCATGTCGCACCACGCGAACAGGGAGTCGAGCGCCGCGCCCGAGCGGGGTCCCGTGATTTCGACATACTCGCCGAGGCCGTATGCCTCGATGCTGCGGGCGTAGCCGCCGATCAGGCCGGGCATGCCGTCGCCCACGATGCGGAGTCTCACCACACGGTCGTGCGGCCCGGCATAGTAGTCTTTCAGCCCTTCGATCACGCGGTCGAAGCCGTGCCACGGGTGGATGTTGGCCAGCGCCAGCAGCCGCACCTCGCGCGTGATGTCGTGCAGTTCGGTTTTGAGCGGAACGGCGTCGAAGTCGATGCCGTTGGAGATGCGGATGGTCTTCTGTCCGAAGATCTCCTCGTTGTCGGAGAAGGTGACGATGCGGTCGACCTCGCGGGCCAGGCTGCGGCGGAACAGCCGGTCGACCTGCAACTGGCATTGCTCCTTGAGACCTGTTTCGCGGAACTCGGCGTCGTAGGGATAGGTAGGGATTTCGAGGGCAATGCGCACTCCGAGCCGATGCACGCGGCGCAGCCATGCGACGAGCAGCGGATTGGCGTTCAGGTCGTGGCGGATGTAGAGAAACTCCACCCCTTCGCGGCGGATGTAACCGGTGATGTCGGCGTAGGAGACGCGTTTGAGCACCTTGGCGCAAAACCCGCTCCCGAAGGTGCGGATCACCTCGTCGCCCGCCAGCCGCCGCTGCGTGCCGTCCGGACCGATCTCCAGGTGGCACAGCGCGATCTTTGCGCCGCTTCGGCGGAGAGCCTCGCACTGGGCGAAAATCTTCTTCGAGATGCCGCTGTGGGCCGAGAATCCGTGGAATACGATGAACAGTCCTTTCATGGCGGTTTATTTTCCGGGCCGCAGGTGCGCCGCGAGTTCTTTGAGGTCATACACGCCGCCCAGCTGGACGTAGGCCAGCCAGAAAACCGCTGCCGCCGCGCTTTTGGCCGCCAATGCCGCCGGCAGGGGCGTTCCGGCCGGGAGCAGGTGGGTCAGGCCCGCGAGCGCGAGCGCGAGGATCGCCGTGAGCAGCAGCGGCGAAAGGAGACTTTTCCAGAAGGGTCCCCATTTCATCCGCAGGGTCAGGCAGAAGAGTGCGTGATAGCACTGCACGAAGTTGACGGCGAACGAGAGGCAGATGGCCCAGGCCACGGCTTCGAGCGTCCCGAAGGCGAAGATGCCGGTGCAGATGGCCGTGACGTTGAGCGTGGCCGAAAACAAGCCGCAGATAAAGAGCATCCGCGTGGCGTTTGCGGCCTGGAAGATCGAACCCGAGGTCGACATCACGATCTGGATGCCGACCGAGAGGGCCAGGATGCGGAACGCCGCTACCGACGGCATCCACTGTCCGCCGAAGATGATCAGCACCAGCTCCTCGGCCGTGAACCACAGCACGGCCGACAGCGGCAGTCCGATGAAGGCCAGCAGGCGGATCACCTTCAGATAGGATTCGCCCAGCTTTTTCAGGTCGTCCTGCATGTGGGCGAAGACCGGGTGCATGACGGGCGAGATGACGAAGGCGATGTTCTGCAGCGGCATCATCATCAGACGGTACGACTTGTCGTAATAGCCCAGGTCCGAGAGGCTCATGTAGCGTCCCATGAGCAGTTTGTCGAGGTTGCGGCTGAAGAAGTTGAGCAGCTGGAACGAGAACTGGTAGGCCGAGAACGAGAAGACCTTCCGGATCGCTCCGCGCGAAGGCCGCAGGCGGATGCGGAGCGGGTACTCGCGGTAGTTGATCGCGAAGAGCATCAGGCTCGAAAAGACGGGGTTGATCGTCAGGGCGTAGATGCCTGCCCCGGCGTAGGCCGCGGCGATGCCCGCGGCGCCTCCGACGACCTGCACGGCCAGTGAGCGCACGGCGGCGAAGCGGAAACGCTTGTCGCGCATCACCAGCGCGTTGGGGACGATGTTCGCCGTGGCGAAGAAGAGGTTCAGCGCGAGGATGCGGCAGATGTCGCGCAGTTGCGCCGAGTCGTCGTAGAACGAGGCGATCAGCCCCGAGGCGGCGAAGAAGAGCAGGGCGATCACGGCTGCCGACCAGAGCGTGAGCGAGAAGATGCCGCCCAGGTCGCGGCGCGAGAGGTTCCGGTGCTGGATCACGGCCGGGCCGATGCCCAGGTCGCTGAAAATGGCGAAGAAGGCGATGATCACCGTGGCGATGTTCACCACGCCGAACTCTTCGGGGGTGAACAGGCGCGCGAGCACCGCCGTCACGAGGATCGTCACCACGACCCCCGCATACTTGGCGACGGAGGTGTAGAAGACGCCCGAGGCAAGCTCCCGGCCCACCGAATGCGGCTGTTTATCGTCGTTGTGCGTCATGCAATCGTTGGTAAATTCGTCCGTATGCCGCGGCGATCTGCGGCAGGCGGAGGTGTTCGCGGGCGTATTCGAGGTTCTCGCCGCCGTGTCCGGCATCGGCGAGTCGGGCCGCTTCGGCCAGCGCGCGGTCCACCGAAGCGGGATCCGCGGGGTCGAAGACCGGATTCCCGGTCGCGGCCAGCATTTCGCCGATGTTTCCCGAATCCGGGCCTGCGACCACGCGTCCGAAAGCGAAAGCCTGGGGCACGTTGCCCGAGTTGAGGATGTCGGTGCGCTGGATGAAAACCACGTCGGCGGCCGTGAAGTAGGCCGGCAGGTCGGCGTCGGGAATCAGTCCTTCGGCCGAGGTGATGCGCATGCGGAACCGGTTTTCGGCCGCGTGTGCCGCATGGTACAACGTTTTCACGGCGAGGCGTTTCACTCCCCGGTGGTACGAGCCGTTGAGCGTGTAGGGCCACAGCCGGGGTGCGAGCAGGAATTTTCCGGCAAGAGGCAGCCGGCGGAACGCACGCCAGACCAGTTTCCGTTCCGAGGCGTGACGGAATGCCCCGAAGGCCAGCATCACGAAGGCATCGGCCGGAATCCCCAGTTTCCGCCGGGCCTCGCCGCGGTCGATGGGGGCGTACAGTCCTTCGTAGATGTGGTGCGGGATCACGGCGTGCAGCTGCTGCGAGGCGGGGTAGGCCGCAAGGAACTCCCGGCGGCTGTAATTGCCCAGATGCACCACGGCGTCGGCGTTCTCCTCGGTCAGCCGGTAGGCTTCGGCCAGCTGCGCGTCGCCCTTGTGGGGACGGGTGTTGTGGCGGGTGTAGACGACGGGGATGCCCTTTTCGTGCAGCGTCCGGAACTGCTGGCGGAGCGCCGCGACCTGTTCCGCCGTCGGATAGCTCCATCCGAACAGCTCCTCGGGCCATTGGAGGTGGATGACGTCGTAGGCTTCCGCATTGTTCCAGAACTCCCCGGCCGAGCACACGACTTCGAACCCGCAGGCGCGGATGCCCTCTGCGAGCAGGCGCACGAACGGGTTGTCGCTCAATCCCGAGGCTTTATAGACGATCAGTATTTTCATGGCCTGCTTCAAACCCGGACCCACTCTTTTTTATCGGAATCGTAGCGTTTCACGACCCGGGCCGGATTGCCCACGGCCACGCTGTACGGCGGGATGTCCTTGGTGACGACCGATCCGGCGCCGATCTGGCAGCGCTGGCCGATGGTGACGCCGGCCAGGATCGTCGAGTTGGTCCCCAGGTGGGTGTAGTCGCCGACCTTCACGGGCCGGAGCATCAGCGGCTGGAGGTTGGGGTCCGTCGTGACGTCCTCGTAGCCGTGGATGAGACCCTGCACCGAGACGTGCTGGCCCAGGAAGACGTGGCGGCCGATGTCGACCGGTCCGACCACCACCGAACCGATGCCCACGCGCGAACCTTCGCCGATCCGCACGTCGCCTGCGCCGTTGTTGACCACGGCGAAATCCTCGATCTGGGCGTTCTGCTCCAGCGTGAAGCGGTGCCAGGGGAAGACGTCGGCGCGGGCGTGCCGGCTGATTTTCGACCCCCGTCCCGCCGGGTGCAGCAGGGGGCGCAGTATCCTCACCCACCAACGCGGCCGCGGCCGCTTGGGCGATGAGAGCATCCACAGCGCGAGGCGCCGCAGGCGGGGATTTCGTTTTATTGTTCCGATCATTGTTTCTTCAGGTTACGGTTTACGGGACCAGTTCGCGGTAGAGCGACAGCAGTTTCTGCGCGGTCTGCTCCCAGGAGAACAGTTTCGCCCGGTCGAGTCCGTAGGCGATCTTTTCGGCCCGGAACGCCGCGTCGGATTCGAGCCGCAGGAGGGCGTCGGCGATCTCCGCGGGCGAGGTCGGGTCGACGAGGATGGCCCCCTGGCCCGCGATCTCGGGGATGGCCGAGGTGTTCGACGTGACGACGGGCGTCCCGCACGCCATCGCTTCGAGCTGCGGAATGCCGAAACTCTCGCGCAGCGAGGTGTAGAGAAACGCCGCCGCACCGTTGTAGACGGCCGCCAGGTCGCCGTTGGGGATATACCCCGGCAGACGGAGCATGTTTTCCAGATCGGGCGCTCCGATCTGTTGCAGGATGGATTTTGCCGCCTCGGGCGTGAGGTCGGCGATGAGCAGCGGCAGCGGATGCGCCGAACGGCGCACGTATTCGGCGTAGGCGCGCAGCGTTCCCGGGGTGTTCTTCTTGGGGTCGGTGTTGCCCAGGAAAAAGAGATATTCCGGGTCGGGGAGGTAGCGTTTCGTGACTTCGGTCGTGTCGTCCATCGGCCGGAAGCGGGTGTTGTAGCCGTTGTGGATGGCCGTGATCCGTTCGGGGGCGAGACCGAGCGCCGTGCGGATGCGGTCGCACTCGAACTGCGACACGGTGATGATCTTGCGGCATTTGGGCAGGATGCGCGGCACTACGAGGCGGCGGTACTGCCGTCCGAGCGACTGGTAGAGCGATCGGTTGCGTGCGGCCTGCTTTTCGAGAAAAATGATGTCGTGGAGCGTCACTACGAGGGGCGTCGAACCCCATACCGGGGCGGTGTTGCTCGTGCAGTGCAGAAGGTCGGGCCGGATGCGCGCCACGGCCCGCGGCAAGGCCCACTGTTCCCACAGCGGGTACGACGGGCAGCGGAGTGTGAGGATATGCACGTTGGGCGTCTCCTCCAGGCAGCGGTCGGGACCGTCGCCGACGAGGATGAAGTATTCGTTTTCGGTGTCGAGCCGTTGCAGGCAGCGGATGGTTTCGAGCGCCACGAAGTCCATGCCGTGTTTGTTGGGGCGGAAGATGCGCTGTGCTTCGATGGCTATTTTCATGGGATCGAGTCGGTTTTTTCCGGGGCTGCGTCCGACGCTCCGGTGTGTCGGGTGTGGATGAACTTATCCCTGGTTCCGCCGAGGCGGAAGAGGTTTGCGGCGGTGAGCAGCACCAGTACGGGAACCCGGCGCAGGGCGTGGCCGAGTTTGGCGTCGGTCTGCTCGTCGGGCAGGGCCATGGCCATCGCGAAGAGCAGCAGCAGCCAGGCCGCCCACCATTTGACCGATCCCCACGGGTCGAGGAAGGTCATCGCGACGGCCCACAGCGGAACCAGCCCGATGAGCAGCATCCGCGGCGGCAGACACCATTGCACCAGCTTGTCCACATAGTCGTAGTTGCCCCGGAGCAGTGCGCCCGGGAGGTCCCGGAGGGCCGAGCCGAGGGCGTAGAACTGTGCCGCGATCCACCGCCGCCGCTGGTTGTAGTAAGCCCCTTCGCCCTGCACCTTCTCGTCCAGCACCATGAGGTCGTCGAGGTAGTCGATGTAGATGCGCTGCCGCAGGAGCAGGGCTTCCAGTTCCTTGTCCTCGCCCGAGGTGCGGCATTTGCGGATGTTGTCGCGGAACCAGTCGTAGGCGAAGGCCATTCCCGAGCCGATCAGCGCCGACGAAAGTCCCAGCGCCACGTGGCCGCGGCGGAAAATCGAGTTGTTGATCTCCTCGCTGGCGGCGTCCAGCACCGCCGTGTCGCTGTCGCGGTTCTTGGCCGTGCGGTGGGCCTGCACCGCCACCATGCCCGTGTCGAACACTTCGTTGAGGCGGGCGATGAAATCGGGTCCCACGAGGTTGTCGGCGTCGAGGATCGTGACGACATCGGCCGCGCCGGGTCCGAGTTGGTCCGTGGCTGCGGTCAGCGCCTTGGCCTTCGAGCTGTTCTCGAACATCACCACGATCACTGTCAGCGGCAGGCGGCGCAGTCCGGCGAGCGTTTCGGGCTTCAGCCGGTCGGCGATCACCGCCACGCGGTGCAGCCCTTCGGGATACTCTTGCGCCAGGGCCGCCTGTGCCGTGCGGAGGATCACCGCGTCGGCCTTGTAGGCGGGGATCAGCGTCACGAACCGCCGCTGTTTCCGCGCCGGGGAATAGTCGTCTGTGCGCCGCCGCATCGAGAACGCCGCGAAGAGGAAGAGGTAGAGCACCGGCAGCAGCAGTGTGAGAACGAGCAGCCAGTCTATGATGGTCAGCGCAGTCATTCTTTTCCGGTTTTATGGCGCAGAAAATCCCGGCCGCCGCGCAGGACGGCCGCCGCGAGGTCCCGGCGTCCGCGGAGCAGGGCCGCGGCGACGCTTTTGGGAAGGGCCACGCCCAGTTGGTAGAGTATCGAGAGCCGCCGTTCCGTCCCGCGGAGGTTGCGGCGGGCGAACAGCAGGCGGTTGCGCGTGAGGTAATAGCTCCGCAGGGGGCTTTGCCGGCCCGTGGTGGCGCTCTCCTTGTGAAAAACGGTCGCCCGCGGGTCGTAGACGATCCTGTAACCCGCCTCGCGGATGCGCTCCGACCAGTCCAGCTCCTCGTAGTAGAGGAAATACTCCTCGGGCATCGGTCCCGCTTTCTCGACCGCCTCGCGCCGCACCATCATCGCCGCGCCGTGGGCGTAGGGCGTCGTGTGCGGCGTGTCCCGGGAGCCGTCGTCGGGCTGTCCGAACCCGATGAGGGCGTTGCGCAGGGTAATGCGCGTCAGGGGTGTGTAGCCTGCGAACTGGATCGCCTGCGGGGGCGCCCAGAAGCGGATTTTGGGGCAGACGGCCCCGACCGAAGGATCGGCGTCGAGTGTCTCCGCGAGGTAATGCAGCGTGTCGTCCCCGACCTCCGTGTCGTTGTTGAGCAGCAGGAGGCGGTCGCCCGAGGCGGCCCGGATGCCGAGGTTGTTGCCGCCGGCGAAGCCGAGGTTCTCCGGACTTCGTATGGCTATTATTTCAGGATAGCGTTCTTGCAATTCCGTCGCTTCGTCGCGCTGCGATCCGTTGTCGACGACGACGATTTCGAGCGGCGTCGTGACGTGGCGGCGCAGCGAGTCGATCATCGCCGCGGTGAGCGCGAAGCCGTTGTAGTTGACCGATATGACCGATATGCGTGGTTTCATCTCCTTACTCTTTTGCCATTGCCGGCGGAAGCGCCGCCGCGCGGGGATTCACGGCCAGCAGGTTCTTCCGGGGAACCTTGTTCTGCGCCTTTTCGGCCTCCTCCAGCTCCTTGTCGAAATACGGCGAGAGGAAGATGAAGGCCATGCTCATATAGATGATCGCTCCCGTGGGAATCTGGCCCAGCACCTCGTTGCCGTAGGACATCACCACCACGCCCGAGATGCCTGCGACGAGCGCCGCGACGAGTCCCCGCAGCTGGGCATTGCGCAGGCGGAAGATCACCAGCCAGGCGCCCCGTCCCAGCACGTAGAGCAGGATGCCGATGTGCAGCAGCAGTCCGACGATGCCCGTCTCGACCCAGATCATCACGAACCACGAGTCGGTGGGAACCTGCGACAGCGGGGCGTCCGGGGCGAAGACCTTGGCTTTGCCGCCTCCGTGTCCGAGACCCGCTCCGAACGGTTTTCCGCGCATCAGTTCGCGCAGCCGGGCCTGGTTCTCCAGGCGCACCTGGAACGAGGCGTCCTGGGTGTTGAAGGCGCTGCGGGCGCGGCGTATGATGGGGTTTCCCTGCCCGATGGTCGTGAAATTGAGGAAGATGAATGCCGCGATGATCAGGAAGACACCCGCCAAGACCATCCGGAAGTTGCGCGAGAGCACCACGAATACGGCGTATCCGGCGAAAGGCACGGCCAGTGCGCTGCGCGTTCCCGAGATCAGCATGCCGTAGCACGCCGCGGCGGCCACCGCCAGCAGGTAGACCTTCATCCACGGGTTGCGGTAGTAGAGCGCGGAGATCGAGAAGACCACCATCGCCAGCCCCATGCCCGCGCCGAAGTTCGCGGCGTCGCTGTATACCGAGAAGTAGCGCACGCCGGTGTAGATGATGTGCGTGACGGCGCCGCCCTCGACGAACAGCCAGTAGTTCTCGGCGGCGTTGAAGCCGGCGTATTTCTGGACGAGGGCCTTCAGCACGGCGATCAGCGTCAGCACCGACCATACGGCCAGCATGGCCTTCAGGTATTTGTAGCGGGCCATCGTGAGCTGCGTGAGCGCTACGACCAGGAAGAAATAGAAGGCCAGCGAACGGATGGCCATGGTCCACCCTTTGGGCGATACGCTCTGGGGATTGAACAGTTCGAGTACGCAGTAGATCATCCAGATCGCCGCCGCGAGGGTCAGTCCCGTGCCGGCGCGCCGCCACTCGATCCGGTGGACGAGGGCCTGCAGCAGGAGTATCGCCAGGTTGAAGAACAGCGCGCCGTCGAGGATCAGCCCGACCGGCACGCCGTGGAGGAACTCCCGGCCGAGATACATGATGAAATAGTTGAGCACCAGCATCCCGAGCATCGAGACCGCCGGGTTGCGGAGCGAGAACCACAGTGCGCAAAGCCCGATGGGGAGCATCGACACGGCCGCGCCCGCCGGCAGCCCGTAATGGGTGAAGGCGTAGGCGACGACGGCCACGCCTCCGGCCGCAATCAGTCCCAGGGCGATCCGGGGGACGCTCAGCGAGGCGGTTATGTTGCCGTAAAGCTCCATTTTCGATTGTTTTGCAGGATTGCGGACGACGGGCTACTTGACGGCCGTGAAACCGAACTGGCTGATCTGGTAACCCAGTCTGCGCAGACGGGTGAAGGGCGGGAGCAGCCCCGTGAAGGTTTGCACGACGTCACGCCCCGCGTAGTTGAGGAAGAGCGCCGTGGGGGTCTCCCCGGCCATCTGTCCGCATTTCCCGAAGAGCAGCTGGTCGGTATCCTTCCAGGTGCGGTTGGCGGGGGCCACCACGATGTTGAGCTCCGCGCCTTGCAGCAGCTCCTTCGATACGGGGCTGTCGCTCAGGGGCGGGTATTCCACGATCACCACGTCGGCTTCCGCGAGCGGAATCTCGTCTCCGGCGTCGTGTACGAAGTCCCCGATCTGCCCGGCGAGCAGGTACTCTTTCTGGTGGGCGTCGAAATCCCGGTTCCACGACACGCTGCGCACCTTCATGCCCGTTTCGCGGAAATGGGCCGCGAGGTGCTCGGCGAGGGTCGATTTCCCGTCGCCCTGCTCCGTGGAGAGGATGTTGAGTACGTTGGGCCGCTTGCCGGGGTCGAAGTAGTTGAGCACGGCGTTGCCCATGAAGCGGGATGCGATCTGGCGGTACTGCTGGACGAAACGCCGCTCGCCGAACCGGCCCCGGCCCGGGAACGCCCCGATGACCTTGCCGCCGGTGATGCGCTCGGCGCGGATCTTGTCGCGCAGCGTGCGGTCGAGCAGTTCGAGCAGGATGAAGATGCCGAGGATGAAGACCAGCGTGCAGAAGAATGCCGCCGCGACCATCATCTTGCGCTTGGTCGGCTCGGCCGAAATGGGCAGCACCGGCGGGTTGATGATCTTGAGCGTCGCCGAGGTCATCTGCAGGTTCTTCTGCCGGAGGCGCGCCGTGTTGAGCGCCTGGAGCATCGAGAGGTACGACTGTTCGGTGAAGCTGATCAGACGGTTCTTGCGCTTGAGGGTCGAACCAACCGGAGCGTATTGCACGTAGCGGTCGTCGAGCGATTTCTTCCACTCGTTGACCACCTCCATCTCGGCCTGCGATTTGGTCGAGAGCAGCACGGCGTCGAGCCATTGCTGGATGAGCGATCCCGTGGAGATTCCCTCCTTGGTGTATTGCTGGCTGGCGATGGCCGACGTGATGCTGCGCAGACTGTCGGTCTCGATCTGCATCCGGGCCTGGAGGCGTCCCACGTCGATCGGCTGGGTCACCGGCTCCCGTCCCGATGCGGGGTCGGGGATAAAGGCTTCGGCGGCTGTGATCTGCGCCTGGAGGTCCCCGATCTTGTGGAGCTGTTCGATGAAGGCCGCGTTGTTGCGGAAAATCTGGAGGTCTTCGAGCTGCGCCTCGATCTTCTTCCGGAGCGACTCCGAACTGTTGAGGTTCAGGCGCGTCTCCTCGTAGCGCAGTTCGAAGTCGCGCGAGAGGATGGCGATGTGCTTGGTCTGTTCGTCGTAGTTGATGATCAGGTTCTCGACGCTGTAATCGCGCAGCGAGTCCTCCTGCTCGCGCAGTTCGCGGCCCACGCGGGCCAGCTCCTGCTCGAAGAACCTGATGACGTTGTTGGTCTCGCCGTAGCGCAGTTCCTTGTACTGTTTGACGAACTCGTCGTTGAGGAGTTCCAGCGTGTTGTAGACCACGCCGGGGTCGTCGTTTTCGTAGCTCACTTCGAGCATGTCGCTGTTGGCGATGCGCCGCACTTCGATCCGGCTCAGGGCCTGGTAGCTGTAATAGCGGTGGGTCCAGTGGAAAAGTCCGTAGACGTGGTTGCCGTGCTCGGCGACCTCGTAGCCGAGCAGGTTTTCGAGCGTCTGCTCCTCGCTGTCGCGGTCGATCAGCGAGAGCACGTCGGGCGGCGTGTGCGCCACCTCGCTGCGGTAGTTGCGGGCGTAGATATAGCTGTTGTCCTGATCGGGGTCGCCGTGGACCATGTTCCGGGCGTAGAGGCGCAGCGAGACGTTGTGGAGCGTCGACTGCGACTTGATGATGTTGATCAGGTTGTCCATCGCATTGTTGATGATGTTCCAGTCCTGACGCGACCCTTCGCCGTTTTCGAGGTCGTAGCCCGACACGATGCCGGTGTAGATGGTCGAGGTCGAACGGTAATAGCGGGCCTGGCGTCCCATGTAGAAATAGACCAGCAGGGCGACCGCTACCGGACAGATGATGAGCCACCACTTGATCCGGAAGAGGAATTTCAGTATGTATGCGATATACGTCGTCATGGGCGGGCGGTTTGTTTCGTCGGGTTGGGTTTGCTGATGATCGGTGTTTTGGAGAGCACTTCCAGTTGCAGCAACGCCTTGTTGAGCTGCGAACGGGTCTGTTCGTATTCGCGGATGGTCGAACTCTCGATGCTTTTCTGGCGGCTGAGCGTCTGCGCGTCGATCTTGCCGTTTACGAAATCGGCTTCGGCGGCGACGTACTGTGCCTTCGCGGCCACCATCGAACGGGCCGAGGTCTCCAGCAGCGAGAGGTTCTCGACGGCCGAAGTGTAGGCCTCGATGATCTTCAGGCAGATTTCGTCATACCAGCTGTTCATCTCGTACTCGATGCTTTCCAGCCGCTTGCGCTGCTGCTTGATGCGGTTGCGGCGGTTGAAAATCTCGTCGAGGGGCAGCGAAATGCCCGCTCCGACGGTCCACCACGCCTGTGTGGTTCCCGTGACGTTCTGCACTACGGGGAGGTTCTTGTCGTAGTACATGAGGCTGTTTACGTCGGTCGAGCCGTAGCTGTACTGGGCGTTGAGTTTGATGTTCTTGAGCCACGAGCGGCGCAGGGTCTTGATTTCGCGCTCCTCCTGCTCTTTCTTCGAGGCGAACTGGTTGACCTGCGGCGACTGCGCGCGGGCGTTTTCCAGCAGTTCGTACAGCGGCGGCAGGTGCAGGTTCATGTACGTTTCGGCCGACATCCGCGCCAGGTCGTTGTATTCCTCGCGGGCGGGAGCGGCCGCAAGGCTGCCGCCGGGCTGTTGCGCAGCCGGGGCCTGCGCCCGGAGCAGGGCCGGGAGACACATCAGGACGGGGAGAAGCAGGAACTTTTTCATGGTCTAAACGTTTTCTTTCTGGATGAACGCCGTAAACGTGCGCAGGATGATCTTCAGGTCAAACCAGGGCGACATCCGGCGGGCGTATTCGATGTCGAGCTGCTTGCGCTGTTCGGGGGAGAGCTTGCCGGCGCCGCCGCGCTTTTCGACCTGCCACAGTCCCGTGAGTCCCGAAGGGCACATGAAGCGTTCGATATATTCGTCGCTGGTGAGGCGCTCGGCCTCGTAGAGCGGCAGGGGACGGTTGCCCACGACCGACATGTCGCCGCGCAGGATGTTGAACAGCTGCGGCAGTTCGTCGATGCTGTATTTGCGCAGGAAGCGTCCCAGCCGCGTGATGCGGGGATCGTTTTCGATCTTTACGAAGGCGTTTTCCTGTTCGGTGTCCACGATCTGCTGGTGTTCCTCTTCGGGGATTGCGAAATCGTCGGCGAAAAGCATGCCGCTCTCCATGTCGGCGAGCAGTTTCTTCATCTCCTCGTCGTCGAGCGAGATTTTCGAAGTGCCGGAGTCTTTCCCCGCGTCTGCCGCATACTGATTCAGGCTGCTCAACTCCTTGAGCCGCTGGTCGGCGTCGGTGCGCATCGAACGGAATTTCAGGAAGTCGAAGACGCGGTAGTTGCTGCCCACGCGCTTCGAGCGGTAGATGACCGGTCCCGGGCTGTCGAGTTTGACCGCCACGGCCACGGCGAGCAGCAGCGGCGAGAGCGCGATGATCGCCCCGAGCGACGCGGCGATGTCGAAGGCCCGTTTCCAGAGCGGCATACGAAAAACCTGCACCTCCTCGTTCCTGTGTACGACGGGCCTGTGGGTGAATGTGTAGTCGGTCATGAACTGCAGTGTGCGCTTGAAATCCTCGTCGGACACGTCGCCCGCCATGGCGCTGTTGACCCCGGCGCGCAGGTAACTGCGGCGTTCCTCGTCGCGGAGATGGCCCGGCGTGATCAGGATGATACCCGTTTCGGGGAACCGCGAGCGCAGGAAACGGATGTTGCTGCAATCGGTTCCCGGGTTTCGCTGTTCGTAGAGGACACAGGCGTGTTCGGCGCGGAGGGCCGTGAGCGTCCTCATCGCGGCGGCGATGTCGCCGGCAACGTGTATCTGTCCGCCGGTGAGTCCTGTGAAACGGGCCGTGTGGTCGCCTTTGCCTTTGATATAGATGACGGGGTATTTCAATCGATGATCTTTTTGATGCGTATTTTCAGCTCCAGCGGGTTGAAGGGCTTGACGATGTAGTCCTCGGCGCCCTCTTCCAGCAGCCGGATGCGCTCCGAAGTGCTGTCCTCGCTCGAAAGCATGATGACCGGGATTCCCCGCAGCAGCTCGTTGCGCTTGAGGTAGGCGAGGAATTCGTCGCCGCGCATTTCGGGCATGCGGATATCCGAAATGATCAGGTCGGGTATGTTGCCTTCGAGGAGCCATTGGATAGCGGCGAGGGGGTTCGGCTTGTAATGACAGTCGTAGTCCCCCTGGAGGTATACGTAAAGGATTTTTGCGATCTGATCTTTATCGTCGACGATCAGTACCTTTTTCTTGCTCATTGTTACTTTGATTTATCCCGTTTCCCGGCCCGGCCGGAGATATTGCATATAATTGAACGTAAAGATAAGGATATTAATCCGAATCCCGCATGCAAATATCGGTAAAAAAAACGAAATGTATACTATTCGGGATAAATAACTTATCAAAAACGGCCGTTTTGACCCGCTTTTTGGGGTTCCGAAGTCCGATTTCCGGGACAAATTGTAATAGGTATTCAAAAAATTGTTAACTTTGTAGCTGATGCTGTTCCCGATACGATCCCGGGAATCTTAAATTTCCACAGTCTATGGTGTGTGAAAACAGCGGCGCCGCGTTGCGGTCCCGGGTCCTTGTCGCAGAGGACAATCCCAGTAACTATAAACTCGTCGAGGTACTGCTTCGACGGGATTATGACCTCGTCCATGCGGTGAACGGCGCGGAGGCCGTCGAGCTTTTCCGGACGCAGGGTGCGGACCTGGTGCTGATGGATATCAACATGCCCGTCATGGACGGTTACGAGGCGTTCCGGCAGATCCGGGAACTGTCGCCCGCCGTTCCCGTCATCGCGCTGACGGCCTATGCTTTCGAGACCGACCGGCGGCGGATGTTCGACGCCGGATTCGACGACTGTCTGGCAAAACCCCTCCGTGCGGACGAACTCCGCGCAAGGGTGGCCGCCATGTTGGCGGCAAAGGAGGATATATGAGAAAACAACACGCGATAAACCCAGGCCGGTCGCTGCTGCTCTGCTGCTGCATCCTGTTGCTGCCTGCATTCGTCCGGGCGCATGAGTCCGCGGGGCGCGAGAGCATTCTGATCATTTCGTCGTACAATCCCGACACGCGCCGCATGTCGAGTTTCATCACCGAATTCGAACAGCGCATCGTCGCTTCGGGCGTCCCGTGCGACATCTACGTCGAGACCCTCGAATGCAAGGGCATCGCCGACGCGCCGCAGTGGATTTCCCAGATCGACAACCTGATTTCCCGCTACGAGGGCCGCTCGCTGCGCGCCATCGTGCTGCTGGGGCAGGAGGCGTGGGCTTCTTTCGTGTCGCTGGGCCGCATCCCCGACGGGGTGCTGTGTTTCAGCTGCTTCGCCAGCGAGAACGGCGTCATGCTGCCCGCGCCGTCCGATTCGTTGCAGACGTGGAAACCCCGTGCGGTCGACTACCAGGCCATGGGCGACAGCCTGAACCGGGTGGGCGGGATGCTCAACCGCTACGACATCCGGCGCAACATCGAACTGATCCGTTCGCTCTATCCCCAGGTGGAGAACATCGCCCTGGTGACCGACAATACCTACGGCGGCATTTCGCTGCAGGCGCTCGTACGCGAGGAGTGGGAGAACTACCCCGACCTGAATCTCGTGCTGGTGGACAGCCGCGAGGGGGAGGAGACGGCGTTCCGGACCTTTGCGACGCTGCCGCCCCGTTCGGCCGTGATGCTGGGCACGTGGCGTGTGGGCAGCGACGGCGAATACTTCATGCAGCGGTCGCTGAACGACCTGGTGCAGAACAACCCCCGCGTTCCGGTCTTCTCGGTGACCGGTACGGGCATCGGCGACATGGCGATCGGCGGTTACGTGCCCGAATACGAGAACGGTGCGGAGATCATTGCCGGCCAGATCCGGAAATACTACGATACGGACAGCATCGAGGACGCCCATTTCCATACGAGCAAGAGTCTCTATCTGTTCGATTCGCGCAAGCTCAAGGAGTGGAAGATCGCCGAATACGCCCTGCCTAAGGGCAGCGTCATCGAGGATACGATGGCGGCCAAGCTGTCGAAATATTCCCACTACATCGAGCTGCTGGTGCTGGGCATCCTGCTGCTGGTGCTGCTGCTGTTCTTCGTGACGTGGCTGCTGCTGCGCATGCGGCGGCTCAAACTCACGCTTGAGGAGCGCGAGGGCCAGCTGGTCGTCGCCCGGGAGAAGGCCGAGGAGTCGGACATGCTCAAGTCGGCGTTCCTGGCCAACATGAGCCACGAAATCCGTACGCCGCTCAACGCCATCGTGGGTTTCTCGTCGCTGATGCAGAGCGAGGAACTTTCGCAGGAGGAGCGTGCCGAGTACTGCGCCATCGTGGTCAACAACTCCGAGATGCTGCTCACGCTGCTGAACGACATTCTCGATATTTCGTCGCTCGAATGCGGCAAGATCAAATTCAACTACGCTTCGGAGGACATCGTGCAGATCTGCCAGCATGTGATGATGACCACGGCCCATACGCGGCAGGAGGGGGTCGAGGGGCGCTTCGAATGTCCCGTCGGGTCGTTCATGCTCACCACCGACGCCCACCGTCTTTCGCAAATTCTGATCAACCTGCTGACCAACGCCGGCAAGTTCACCTTCGAGGGCAGCATCACGCTGGGGGTGGAGATCGACGAGGAGCGGGGCGAGGTGCTTTTCTCGGTGGCCGACACCGGCCCGGGCATCCCGCTCGACAAGCAGGAGATGGTCTTCAACCGTTTTGAGAAACTCGACGGCAACAAGAAGAAGGGTACGGGCCTGGGCCTTGCCATCTGCCGCCAGATCGCCATGATCGTGGGGGGACGTATCTGGGTCGATCCCGGTTACACGGCCGGTGCACGTTTCGTCTTCGCGCATCCCATCGGAATCGACTCCGGTGGAGAGAATCGCGAGGGGGGGGGGGATTTCTACCCTCTGAACAGCGCAAGCCCCTCTTTGTGAACGACGACGGACGGCTGGTTCCCGAAGGGAAATAAGATACTGAAAAAGGGTTCTCGAAATCGAGGACCCTTTTTTCGTATCGCGGGGCGGGACGGTTTTCCGGAACGGCGCTGTTTTCGCCGGGCGCCCTTTTCCGTTGCCCTGCTTCCGGATTTCGTTTCCGGGGCTTTGCCGTACTCGGACGGTCCGGCCGGCGGTTCCGGGAGGCATGCGCGACGGGTCACCTCTTTTTCATCCTCCATTTGGGCTTTATGCCGATGAAGAACTCGGCGTTCATGCGCGGCATGGGCCGGGAGAGCACCGAGAGGTACTCCTCGTTGAAAAGGTTGTTGACCGTGCCTTTGAGCGTCAGGTCCGCCCACCGGAACGAGAATCCCTTTTCCAGCGAGAGGTTGCTCATCAGATAGGGCGTAAGGCGTCCGGTGAGGGTGATGTCGTTGCTCGACATGGTGTAGCGTTCGCTGTAATAGCAGAACTGGTAGAGCAGGCCCCAGCTTCGCCAGGAGAGCCTTCCGGTCGCCGTGGCCGAATATTCCGGCTCGTAGGGCAGCTGTTTGCCGACCGACTGGTCGGCCGGGGACATCGGCTCCCCTTCGTTGACCGACGGCGCCCATGAGAACGTGCCGTCGAGGCTGATTTTCAGCTCTTTGGTGAGTGCAGCGGCCAGGTCGGCCCGGATCTCCACGCCGTAGGCGTGGACCTTTTTGATGTTCACCGGCGAGAAGAATCCCTTTGCCGTCGGCAGCCACAGAATCCAGTCGTCGATGTGCTGGTCGTACCACGACGCCGACCCCGAGAGCGTGTACGAGCCGTCCTTTCCCACGGCGAACGACAGTCCGGCTTCGTAAGCGATGCCCTTTTCGCTGTTCAGCCCGGGGTTGCCGCCCGGCAGGAAGTAGAGGTCGTTGAGCGTCGGGAAACGGTAGTTGCGCGAGACGGAGGCTTTCGCCACGACGCTGCCGCGCCTGGAGAGCAGGCAGTCGGCGAAGAAGGCCGGGATGACCGGCGACCAGGACGTTCCGTACATGACTTCGCGCAGGACGACCGACATTCCCAGCCGTTCCGTGGGGCGCCACTTGGCCGACAGGGAGCCGTCGAGTTCGATGCGGCCCTTGTCATAGCCGACGACGGCTTTGTCGCCCTGCTGGCGGATGATGTTCTTGTCGGCGCTTTCGACCAAGTGCTGGTGTGCGGAAACATTGGCCGTAAAGAGCCATTTCTCTCCGACGGTATATTCTCCCTCCGCCTGTCCGTAAAGGGTATTGATCCTGCTCCGCGAACGGGTCATGACCTCCAGAATGCCGTTGCCCTTGTCGCGCCGGTAGTCGTAGGCCATCCAGGTGTGGATATATCCCGCTTTTGCCGCGACTTTCCAGTCCCGCCGCAGATGATCCCACGAGAGGACGCTGCGCAGGGTGTGCTCGCGCTGGCGGTTTTCGAACTGCGTGTCGTCGGCGTAATCGGTCGTCAGCAGGGGCAGCTCCCGGTTGGAATTGATGTACCAGGCGTTCAGTCCGAAGCGGTCGCCGCGTCCGGTGTTGTAGTAGACCTCCTGCAGGACGTGCACGTCGTCGAACGCGCCGCTCTTGTTGCGCTCGGTGGGATAGTACGACCCGACGATGTTCATCTCCTCGTCGTAGATGTTCTCCTTCTTGTCGCGGTTGCGGTATTTGTAGTCGTTGGCCGAGGACTGGCAGACGGCGCGGGTCGATACTTGCCAGCGCTCGTCGCCCCACCCGAGACGCAGGAACTCGTCGAAGGTCCTGAACATGCCGATACCCTGGATATATTGCAGTCCGAATCCGTCGGCCGCGGCCGGTGTGGTCTCGAGTTTCACCAGTCCGCCCAGTCCGCCGCCCGTTTCGCTGACCGACGAGGTTCCGTGCAGCAGCGAGGCGTCGTCGATGAAATAGGAGGGGATCATCGAAAAGTCCGTCATGCCCAGCATCGGGTTGTTGATGCGCATGCCGTTCCACGTCACCTGCGTGTGCGACGGGCCTGTCCCGCGGAACGATACCGTCGAGAGGGTTGCGCGGCCGTACTGCTTGACGAAAACCGGCGCGTTGAACGTCAGTGCGTCGGCAATCGAGAGGGCGATGTTCTCCTTGAGGACCGCCGAGTCGAATTTCGTCTCCTCGATGCCGATGCTTTTCATCGGGCGCCGGCCCCAGACCGGAACTTCGCGGATGGCGATGGCGCCTTTCCCGCGCCACTCCCCCGCGCCGGCGTTCTGCGGGTTTTCCGGCGGTGCGGACGGCAGCGGTTGGCCATGCGCCCGCAGCAGCGCCGGGAACAGCAAAATCCAAAGAAACAAGGCGGTTGTTTTCATGCTCTCCCGTTATTTCCAGCAAAACGCTCCGGGCGCGATGCCCACGTAAAATTCGTCGACAGGCTCGCCCTTGGCCGTATAGCGGTAGACGATTCCCTGCTGCTGGTAGTCGACGGCGTCGGCGACGTACACGTCGCCGTTGGCCGGATCGACCGTCAGTCCGTAATATTTGGTCTCCCTGTATTCGAGGAACGGGCGCACCGGAAGCTGCTCTCCGGCGACGGGCATGCGCCAGACGTCGTCGTTGATCCAGTAGAGCGTGTCGCGCGTGCCGTTGAGCTGCACCTCCGACGGGGTGTCCCCCTTCCGGAACCGGAACTGCTTTTCCACGGAGAACGTTTCGGGGTCGATGCGGTACAGCGAGGGGGCTTCATATCCGTAGGGGCTGCCCTCGTAGCCGCCGTCGGTGATGGTCCACAGCTTGTTGTTCCGGTCCATCACCAGCGACGTGGGCTGGATGCCGACGGTCAGCTGACCGACGACCCGGTCCGTCTCGGTGTCGATTTTGAGGATGCGGTTCTGGTACGACCAGCAGTTCACGAAGACGTATTTGCCGTACTGCACCATCTGCTCCGTGGAGCCGGATTCCGCCGTCATGTCCGGGCATTCGATATGTCCCGTGATTTCGTAACGTTTGGGGTTGACGATGAAGATGCGGTTGTCCCAGATCTGCGTGACGTAGGCCTTTTCATCCGAAACGAAATGGATGTACCGCGGCGAGGTGAGGTTGGTGATGCGTCCCACCTCGCGGAAGGTGTCGGGGTCGATGGCGAACACGACGTGCGAGTTGTTCGCCACGACCCATCCCACGCCGTTGTGCAGGACCATCGACTGCGCCACGTCGCCCAGCTTGAAGGCGTTGGCCCGGTAGAAAACTTCGTTTTCGACGGTTTTCGTTTCCGGATCGTAATACGACAGCGTGGCGTTTCCGTACTGGAACATGCCCTCGTTGACGATGAACAGACCCCGTTCCGTCGCCGAGAAATCCTCCGTGCGGCCGTAGTCCCACTTCATGCAGCCGCCCAGGGCGGAGAGGCATAAGGCCGCTGTCAGAATCTGTCGTAAGAATCGTTTCATGCGTCGGGAGCGGGAGTGAGGCTATCGGTTGAGGTTCTCGTCGACGGCCATTCCGGCGACTTCGGTCGAGAGTTCGCCCAGTCCTCCGGCGCTGCCGTTGATGGCGCTCTGCACCTTGATGAAGTCGATGTAGCGCAATCCGGCCGGCTGTCCGTCGGGTGTCATGGCGTTGGCGATCTTGAAATAGGTCTTCCCGGTCTTACCCGAAGAATCCAGGTTGTCGCTGCCCGCGTTGTCGACATACCCCCATTCGAACGAGTTGTTCGACCAGTCTCCGCCGGGGTCCTGCGTGGTGTTCTGTCGCAGGCCCGTGCCGTAATAGGTATGGGACTCCTCTTCGAGCCACAGGGGGTAGTAGTAATCCTGCGGGTGGAACTGCTCCAAGTAGGCTACCTGCCCGTTCCGGTTCAGGTTGTCGGTCCATTTCACCCCCTGTCGGGGGCCGCCGGGTCTGTAATAGGTCACCGCATACTCTTGGGTGGTCCATTCGTTGCCCGTCTCGCTGCCCCGGAGTTCGTACCATTCGTCGTCGGGTTTGCCGTTGCCGTTGACGTCTTGCATCACCCACACGACGCCCGGCTCGTTGCTGCCTTCGAACTGGTTGCCGGGGATCGAAAAGTCGTATCCGCCCTTGTTCTCCACGCTGTGGTCGAAGGCGAGGATCACGTAGCCGCCGAAGTTGCCCAGCGAGACGAACTCTCCCTTTTTCAAGCGGTTTTCGGCGTAGAGGCGGGCCTCCTCGAAGGTTTTCTGGCCGGTATATCCGGCCATGTCCGTTTCGTTGACGAACTGTCCGGGCGCAGGCAGGAATTCGAGCACCCGGTCCGCCGCGGGCTGTCCCGTCGTCGTGATGACGCGCTCCGATTCGCGTTCGTAGCAGGTCACCCGGAGCGTTTCCTCGGTGATTCGCTTCGACGACGCGCGCGTGATATGGCGCGAGAGGGGCGCGAGAGGGCTTTCGTCCGTGTCCGTCACCCGGAAGGTGACCTCGTATTCGCCCTCTTTCTCCGGCGTGAAGGCGAACATGCGGTCGGTTGCGCCCTCCTGCAATGTGCCGTCCACGTACCACGTATATTCCGGTCCGACGGCGTCGGCCACCTGCGGCCGCAGGAACAGCGTCCGCCCGAGCGATACGCTCCGCACCAGCGGGTCGGCGGAGTAGGAAGAGGGGATAAATGCGATGCGGACCGGTATGACGTCCACGACGTGCACGGCGAGCGTTTTCTCGGCCGTGCCGTCTTCGTTGGCGGCCGTCAGCCGCAGGGTGCAGTCTCCCGGCCGGGTACGCATGAAGATGTAGTCCTTTTGGGTGGAGACCGGGACGGACGAGTCGTCCAGATACCATTCGTAACGGGCATTTTCGCCGTTCTGCACCTCCGGTGCGAACGTGTATTCCCGTCCCGTGAGCACGTATAGCCCCGTCGGCGGCACGATGAGCGAGATGATGGGAGGAGCGAGCCGGTTCACGTCGATACGCGCCTCCTTCTCGTCGTATCCCGCCCGGTTTTCGACCCGCAGGGTCACGTAGACGCGGCCCTCCTCGCTGAACGCGTGTTCGAACACGCGCTCCGTGGAAACGACCTCGTCGTCGATCGTCCAGCTGTATGCGGCATCCCCTTCGTTTTCCACGGTCGGCGTGATCGTCACCGTACGACCGATCTTGGCCGCGTAAACGCCAGTCTCGCTGTCGAGCGTGATCCGGGGTTTGCTGTCCGGCAGCGTGATCTCTCCGTCCTTGTTGCAGGCTGCGGCAGCCAGCAATACCGAAAGCAGAACCGGTATCGCCGTCCGTCCGGCGTGACTGAAAAAACAGCTCATATCCTCTTCGTTTAAATCGTTCAACCAATCTTTGCGGATCTCCGAAAGATCCGCATTCGTGCCGGGCGCACGGCATGCGTCCGGCCGGAATTTCGCAGTAACCTGATTTTACATTCGGGGATATGCCTGGAACCGTTTTTCCGGCCGATCACGATCCATTTCCCCCTGGATTGTAAAACCATTGCAGCGGCAGGTCTTCTGACTCGTTCCGGCCCCGGCGCCTTCCCGGTCGCGTGAAAACCAGTGGCAAGAGATTGTCGGGGTCTGATGTGCCGCTTCGGCGGCAGGAACTTACAGCAGAGGGAACTGTTGCCGATTTTCACGGCATTCCCTTTTAATCGCCCGGGGCCGGGGGCCTCGTTCGGCGAACCATTGCACGGCAAAGGTATGGAAAAAAGATGAAAAAGAAGACGCGGCGGCCGAATTTTATGCCGAAGGTCCCGCCGCCCGGGATTCATTTCCGGGCGTTTCCGGGGGCGTAACAGCCCGCCGGACGGGCGGCGGACGCCTGCCCCCCCCCTGGCGCCTGAAAACGAAAAAGTCTTACTTGTCAACGACAAATAAGACTTTTTGCAGTGGATGGCGTGCTTTCTCCCCTTTCTCACGCCTCCTGGAGCTGAATCCGAGATTTGAACTCGGGACCCCTTCATTACGAGTGAAGTGCTCTACCGCTGAGCTAATTCCTTAAATAATAGAAAATCAATGTTTTATGGAGGCTGCATTGTCTTGTCTTACTCGTTATGGGAAGTCTATGGGAAATTTTGTCACCACCTGCAAGTGAATAGAATATGTTATAAGTTTCTAAATCTCACTATGTTACCTTTTCGATTACCCATAGTTCAACATGTAATGTGCTTTCATAGTCGCGTAATGTGTTAATTGATAATTGTTTGGAATGATTTTAATGGGTTGGTAGACCCCTTCATCTGGTTAAAAAAAAGCGAGGACAAACTTTGCAAAGGGGACTATAAATATACCCCTTTCGCAAAGTCTGTCCTTGCTCTGCTAATAGAAAATCGGCGCAAAATTTTCCCCTCCTACCGCTTTCCCGTTTTTAGCAATTTTCAGTAGCTTTGATTTCTATAAATAAAAATCCCCGACCGCATGGCCGAGGATATATTTTTCAATTAGATTGAATTATTTGAGGTCTTTGGCTTTTACCCGCACAACCTTACCGTCACGCACGACCACCAATTCACCATCTTCTTTTTGGACTTTTTCAATCAGACGTTTCTGGGCAAGCAGAATCCCTGCGTCGATTTTCTCCTGCATCTCCTTTATTTCTTCTTTTGTCATTATGCTATAAATTGTTCCAAATATTTCTCCTTAAACCCCGCTAACGGGAATTTGAAATCTCTTTGCCCACCCTCTGTTGTCGTGTAGTTGAAAATAACCGTATCGTTTTTTATATGTAATTCGAATAGGTTTACTTGGTCATTTCTTCATTCAAGGATATTAGGCATTAGGAGCAATATTTCTGCGTTGGAATCTGTCAATACGCATTTTATCTGTGCCGTTATCTGTCCCCGTTTCTGAAAGGTTAGGGTTACGGGTGCATTTTTGTCCGTATCGTCAGGCATGATATACATAAAATCGCTGGGTGTAAATTCATCGGGATTGCGTGATACGGCTAAGCACATCCCGTAAAAGCTATCATAGGCAACGACTTTTCAAATCATCATGCGTTGTTCATCGCCGCCTTGTTTTCATTCTGTTTTTGGTATTTTATTCATTTTAGCTAAAATTTGTATTGTTATTAATCTCTGATTATGATATAAATATACGAAAAATTTATGAGATATGCAAGTAAAAAAGAAAGGACAAACTCGTGCAGAGGGTCTATAAGTTAACCCTTTTGCACAAGTCTGTCCCCTTTATTAATTTATTTTTTTGTAAGTATAAGTATCTTCTTCTGTAAATTCAGGGTCAATTCTGTGTTCAAATAATATAAGTTGAGAGGACGTGAGTTTTTTGATTTGAAATTCCTGTGTTTCTTCATAATCCCCATCCTTTTCTATGATTGTCAGAACATTATTAGACACTGTATATGTTCCATTTGTTGAATTATTGACGTTTTGATTCGTATAGCTCACCCGCTTCATTTTTCCATGCCCGTCAAAGGTATAAGTCCAATAATAATCGTCATCATCTATTGCTGGATATGAATCAGACCATTCATCTCGTGTCCCATCGTTATCGACACTCCACCCCTCAATGAGTGTAATCTGCCATGTTCCTGTAATTTGATTAGGGTCAATCTTTTTGTCATCATCATCGGAGCAAGCCGAGAAAGAAACTGCCGCAAACATAGCGGCCATAATAAGAAACAACTTTTTCATAATTGAATAAGTTTAGGTTGTCGCTCCAGCACCAATGCGACGGTTAATTTTTTTGATTTAAGTAAACAGAAAGCGTGGTGCTGAAAACTTACTCAATGATTGCAGGTCGTAGGAAACCTTGAAGATTAAATAAGCAACAGCCCCACGCCTATATCCACGAATGGATATGACGCGGCAAGATGTCTACCTATCCTCTCTTCTGTCGAATTTCCTACGTTCGCAATCAGAGAACAAGCAACACTTTCCGTGTTTGTCGTATGTGCCACAAAGATAGACAAGACAAACTAAAAAGCAAAACATCTTTCCGATTTCTCGGAACTGTTGCAGATTGAATTATAAAGAATAAGCCGACATATTCCCTCTAATGGTGAGTTGCAAATCATTCCAACCCTCAATTATCGGGAATACGCCGACTTAAAATCTGTTTTGACGGTTTGGTAATGGCTGTAAGGATTACAAGCAGCCGATAATCAGCCGACCGACCAACCGAGTATATAGAGTGTCCCGCACGTTATTCTGCGGCTATCTTTTGTATAACGCTGTCCATACAGATAGACTGTCCGCTGGCTAATCTTCCCCACCAACAACACCCGTATTCGTTGATAATAACCTCTCCCTCCCGTTTCAGACGTTCGGCCAGCCACGAATCAATCAACCACCATTCCATAATATCACCCAAGAACGGATAGATATATTCTTCGGGTAGCAAGTTCTTATTGAGCATTTCATCCACGACTGCGGTTTGATTTGTCAATACGCAGTTCTCTACTAATCGCTGTGCTGTCATTGGATTCCCTGTTGAGCGGCTATGTTGCGTAACCATTGGTTCGCGAATGTGGTGTGGTCTGCCTGCAAGCGACGGTTCAACAAAATACCCTCGTTCGTCCACCTTACACTGTACTGTTCGATACCGCAGTAGTCGTTGCGATAGTAGTACGGAATGAATTGCCGAGTGCCATTGTGCAGGGCAAAGAGCATTTCAGGATCACGCATTGCATCTCCGTTCTGCTGTCCGTAATGAGCCAGCGAGAAATGATGGTAGTTCTCGGTTTTGTCGATGAGTTCAACATGCACGGGCATATACGCTCCGTCCGTGTTGTCAATCACAGCGGTTTGCAGAGCCAGCAATGTCCGCAAGATTTCCGTTGCTTTTTTGTCGAGTGTTTTCATAGGTTCAATCTATTTTTCATTCTCGACAGGGGGAGGGGGCTTTTGTTTATGTATCTGCTTGTGTGGAGTATATAAAAAAGCCATCCTATTCAAGATGGCTCATTCTTAATAATATTATTTAAAATCGTCAAAATCTATATCTATCTCAGTATTCGTAGGGTATAGTGATGTAATTAAATATTGTCCATCCCGTTTAACAAGTCGCCAAAGTATCTTTTCATCAATCTTCACATATAACTTATCAGAATATTCAGGGAAGCCTTTTTTTTGTTGCGTGTTTTTGAATAGTTCTTTTGTACTTGTATCACGAACTGTGGACTTTATTAAAAAAATATATTCTTTATAGTAAACTATTCCCTTGAATGAGTTCCATCCATATTGAGCAAAGAAATTAATATTCACATCCGAATACGAAATGCTCCATATAGCGTCTGGATATCCTTCCTCCGATATTACAAAGATGCCTTGTGGAAATTTGATTAAATTTTGATGTCTAGAATCCAAAATTTTATCTAGAAAATATTTTCCTTCATCGGTTGGCTGATATATAGGTAGACGAACCGTGTCAATACATTTTTGAAAAAAATATACCGTATCATTTATTTTAGGAGGTGGCGTGCATAGGGCTTTCGTTCCCCCTAAATTTCCACAAAAACAAGAGAACATAACACAACCTAATATTGAGAATCTTATTTTTTTCATCGGAGCATTGGTCGTTTAATCATATATTGAAACTCGAGTTTCCCATTAACAACTTTTGGAATAGGGTGATAGACCGCCCCGCCAGAATTATAATATTGATATGCAGGGTTTCCATTTTCATAATTATTATATGTTGGTCTGTTACTTCTTCCCTATATTTCCATCGTTTGTCTTCCCATTCGGGAATAGTTTTCGAAGAGAGAGTGCGGTTTCCAAGTCCGTCATAATTAAGGCTTAGAAATTCCACTATGCTTTATCAGCCTTAACTCCCCATCATATCGAAATATCCATACACTGAACCTATCTTGCTCTATCCCATCTAATAATACAGTACCATCATCCATAGTTTTTGTTTGATTAACTGCAAAATCAAAAATCAACATCTTTCCAGTTGGTTTCAGAATGCTATTATTGAATTTACCATAGATAATAAAGGTGTGATTTTTATAGTTTAGGATTCCTTGTTCATTTCCAATCCTTAAAACCCGACGCCCAATCGCCTCTATTTGTACACAACTCTTACCATGCTGGTCTAAGAAAAAGGAGATACCATATCTGAAATTATTTTTATAGTATTTTTCCGTGTGTTCAACAACTAAAACACTGTCAAGTACATGCAAAAATGTACAGTCAGCGCGCATTTCAGGCAAGAGTACGTTGCTTGTTTTACTTATATTGTCTTGTGCTGCCACACCGCCGTAGGACAAGGCAAATAGAACAATAAGGGTAATGTGCTTCATGGCTGAATATTTCATTTTGTTTTTGTTCCCCAAATAGTTATAGATGGCAGACCGATGACTCTATATTCTGAATATTTATTATATGGCGTATATTGATTTGGATTTGTTGTGTAAATCCTTGTTGGCGCATTAGGAAACGAAGCATTAAGAATTACGACGTTAGTTATGTCACCCAACGAAGGGGTTGTGATTCCATTTGTGTGGCTGTGATTATTCTCCCTAATTGTATATCCCGTTTGCACTGCATATGCACCAACTCCAGTTGCTCCCTCTTGGTGCATATTGCCCACCATATTTTTTTGAGATGCTTCTGTCCCAATTTTAACATGAGACCACTCGACATTTGTTGTTATATTTGGATTTGCCATGAACTCAAAAAGTTGTGTCGCGTTGTCATCCCCTTTAACATGAAATATCGTTAATCGTTCTTTTGACACACTGCCATCCTCTTGCATTACATTTACTACAGGGCTGTTTACTCTTGTAATGGTACCATATTCAAAGGTCATAGACTGCCCTTCAATTCTCTGCCCGTTACTATTGATAATATGAAATGCATCTTGTGTTTTATCTTTAATCCGATTGACAATTTCTCCATTTTGATTGATCTCCCAGATATCCATTCCATTTGGGTCAATAAATCGCACGGGGTTATTCATTGCATACGCATACGGACTTACAGGATGATAGGCATATGCCAAATTTAAAGAAAATAGAGCAATCATGCAAATAATTGCAGCTCGGGTTAAAAGTTTTGTTGTCATAGTGATTGATTTTAATTGGTTGGCTATCTTTTATTTGACTCCGTTTCAAATATCACTTTTGCTTGTCTGTTCTGTTCCTCAAATTTTTTGTGCAGCTCTTCGCTAATAGGCTCCCATCCCAACGAGTATAAATACTCTTCAAGTTCTTTCAGTTTGTTGTCGTAGAAATTGGTGTAGCTATCCACCCAACCTCCATTACGTTTTAGATGTGCTGTGAGTTTAGCCTCATAACTTTTGGCAAGAATAATAATCGTATTGGCATATTGCGGAAAATATTCCATAGACTTCTTGGCACATTGCAACGTAAAATCATCATAGACTCCATATTTTTCACGATACCCCAACGCTAATCCAGAAAGTTGATACGCAACAGTTTCCAAATCGGAAAGATTATATAGATAAAGTTTGTTTTCGATTGATTTGTCGCTAATCTCGGCATTCTCTTTAATCCAGAATTCGGGTTGTATCTGTCTCGATGTCAGCTCAAGATTAACCCAAGGTTCAGGATATAGGTTATCATGGTCGGGATAACGAATCAGTACATGTAATTTCGAAAATGATATATACGCCTCGGCTCCGATGGCTTCTGCTAATATCTTGTAGTACATTGGCAGAGAGCGACACTGTCCCGAATGTGTTTTGATTACACGCGTCACAAATTGCGCCGTATGATCTTTGATGTTAAAATCATAGGCGAATGGTTTGTAGTTGTTGCCAGAATAAGGGTTAAAGAAGTACTCTTGCAAAACCATGTTTTTGCCTGTCTTATACTTATCGGCACCATTAATCAAATAAAACTTATTGAGAAAGACGACAACACTATCTATATGGTTGGAGTATTCATCATAATTAAGCTCTCCATCTAAATATGCCCATTCTGCCAAGAATACAGCTCTCTTGATCGAGAGTGGAGCCTTCCCATCGAGCATCGCCGTTATTTCATCAAAAGCAGTCTGATAGAATTTGTCTTTGCAAATAACGGCGGGTTGTTTTGCTTGAGGCGGTTGTGATTGACTTGGGGTAGCAATAAGAAACAGTAATCCCAAGCAACAAATTATTATTGTCAGGAGTCGATTACTCCATTGAGTTGTCGTATGTGATTTACTGGGCATAACAAGTGATATGTGTTTAACAAAGTTAAACATTAGAATCCGATATTCCCTGAAATTACATCCTTACAATTATGCTGTAAGTATTTGATTATTAGAACTTATATTGAGAAAAATCTTAACAACTCCTTACAATGTGAAATTTGACGTAAAACAGGCGGATTTTAGCAGTTGTTGACGTATATCTAAAGCAGAAAATATGTGACGTTATTTC